>Ga0070738_10002129_pt1 | contig 32742 bp, 30 predicted proteins | sample Coa_R2_2_FD_66446 | JGI IMG/M metagenome (GOLD analysis project Ga0070738, IMG submission 66446) | Surface soil microbial communities from Centralia Pennsylvania, which are recovering from an underground coalmine fire - Coalmine... | ecosystem: Environmental > Terrestrial > Soil > Unclassified ...
ACATCTTGCGGCAAACAGAGAGTCACCGCCCCTGTTTGTGCGGTATCTGTTAATACGCGAAAAGCATTTAAACAAGCTGTCATCAATTGCTCGGGGCGCGTGATACGGTCCCAATATCTGCTGACTGGTTTAAAACAATCATTCACTGATATCGTATAATCATGTTCTACTTCTAATTGCTGTAAAACCGGATCTGGTTGGCGGCAACTGAAAATATCACCTGGTAATAATAATAAGGGAATGCGATTCGTTGTGGCGGTTGCAGCAGCGGTAATCATGTTAGTCGCACCAGGTCCAATGGAGGAAGTGCAAGCAAAAATGCCGAGACGATTTTTTTGTTTCGCAAATGCAATTGCTGCATGCGCCATACCTTGTTCATTATGACCTTGGTAATAAGGAAGACCATAGGCATCGTATTCTAATGCTTCTCCTAGCCCCGTCACATTACCGTGACCAAAAATACCAAATACGCCATGCACAAACCGATATTCTTGTTGATCAAGTACGACGTATTGATTCGCTAAAAATCGTAATAATGCTTGAGCCACAGTCAATTGAATCGTTTTCATTCTTCTTTATCTCCATACACGTCGATTAGCTGCCGCATGTCGCGTCCATTCATGTTCTGGGCGAAATGTTGGCAGATGATAAGGTTGATTCGGTAAATGGCGGATAAACCATAATGTGTAAAGTGCATAACCAGGCGCCGTACAATGGGCATGTTCTTGGCCGTTAGCAATGTGATAAGTGTCATAATGACGAATTTTTAATACATCTTCACCATTTTCTCCAAATGCAAAACCTTGTGGTTCAGAAAAACGATAATGGTAAATTTCTGCTTGCGCATGATAATGTGGGGGATAACTAGACCAGCTACCTTGGAAAGTAATAATTTCACCTACTACTAAATTAGATTCCGGACGATTTCGCTTATCAAAAACTGTTCGGACGATGCGATAAGAGGTATCTTCTAATAATCCTTTGCTACGATGATCGGATTCTAGCAAATTATTTTTATCAAAAATCATCGCTTCAAAATTATTATCATTCTCAGTTTGTATGACTAAAATTTCACAATCTGTTAAAGCTTGAACAGAAGCATATGTTTTTGCTGCGCAATGCAAGACGATAGGATCTTGTTCAAAATAACCTAGACGTTCTGCTGTATAAGTATAATCAGCATAGTAAAAAACTACTTTACCTGTCATGAGTAAATAGGCTGATTCTAACTCTGAAGTTAGATCATAATGCTCTCCTTTTCGTAACTTCAGACAACTGAAATTCATGTCTGTTTCTTTTTGCATTGTTACAATCGACGTCAAACCATCTTTAAATCCTTGGGGATAGCGGATTACATATTGTTTATATACCTGGGAATGCGGCAAAAATTTCCATCTGTATGGATCATTGTCATAACATTGGAGAAATTCTTGTAATTCATCAAAATAGGGCATCGCTGGTGCGCAACCATGGCGTGTTACGACCAATGCACCATTTGCATTAGCCCATTCAATAGCCGTCTCCCACGATTCGCCACGTAATAAACCTCGCAATAAACCTGAAAGAAATGCATCACCTGCACCCAATACATTTAATACCTCCACCGGGAAAGAACGAGAAGAGAGAGGTGGATTTTTTTCGAGATAAACTTGGCAGCCTTTTTCACCTTTTTTCATGACAATAGGCGCATTGCTAAATTGCTGAATGATGGGAATGGCATGCTGTATATTATCTACACCTGCGGCAATTTTTATTTCCTCTTCCGTACCCACAATTAAATCGCAATACGACAATATTTTTTGATAATGCTGTGTCACCACTTGACTAGATTGATAACGGGTTTCACCATCTCCCGCAGCAGTTAATCCCCATAAAACGGGACGATAATCTAAATCGAAGATAACAGCGGTTCCCATTTCTTTTGCGAGCTTCACTGTCTCATGCGTGGTATTTTCCATTGAAGCCGTGGATAATCCTGTACCTGTAATTAAGATAGCTTTAGCTTGTTGCAATAGGGTTGGCTTAATATGCGAAGGCTGCAACTGCATATCTGCACAATCTTTTCGGTAAAACATTAAAGGAAAATGACTTGGCGGACAAATACCTAATAATACCAAACCCGTTAAATGCTGATCGGTTTCGTATAGCAAATCCGTACTAACACCTTCTTTTTGCAAGGTGTTTTTTAAAAATTGACCCATCTCATCTTTTCCCACACACGAAAACAGCATGGATTTCAATCCTAATCGCGAGGTTCCCACCGCAATATTGCCGGGACAACCGCCTAAATATTTACGAAAAGTTTGCACTTCTGAAAGCGGTGAATGGATTTGTTCTGCATATAAATCGACTGCAACGCGACCCATGCAAATAAGATCAATGGGACGTTTCATGTCAAAAGTGAAGTTCATGTTTAAGCCCTCACGCCTATTTTACTTTCCGTCATATTATTAAATGCGGCCATTAATTTCACAGGCTGTCCTGTTTGTAATGATTGATTTGCTGCCATGGCAATACGTAAAGCTTGCAAGCCATCATACCCCGTCACTTGACTAGGTTGCTGATGCAACCATGATTCATAAAATGCTTCAAGTTCAGCAATATAAGCTTCTTGATAGCGTTCTAAGAAAAAATGCAGCGGATTAGCAGACCGTGTTTCACCACGGCCAAAATAGTAGGCACCATGTTGAAGCTGATTTTTAGCAAGTAATAATCCTTTATCGCCCGCAACTTCAACGCGCTGATCGTAACCATACACAGCTTGTCTGCTATTATCTATTACACCGAGTGCACCATTCTCGAAACGCAATTGTATCACTGCTGTATCAAAATCTTGGCATTCAGCAAACCCTGGATGAATTAAAACTGATCCGGTTGCATATACCTCAATGACATCTGCATGCATTAAGAATCTAGCCATATCGAAATCATGAATAGTCATATCCATGAAAATACCGCCGGATGTTTTAATATATTCCATAGACCAACCTGGATCACGGGAAGTAATCCTTACTAAATTAGGCTGGCCAATTTCACCTGCTTGCACGCGACGGTGAATGCTAGCAAAGTTGGGATCAAACCGACGATTAAAGCCAATTTGCAATAAGGTATGTTGTCGTTCCACTACAGCTAAACAATGTTGAATATCTGTTTCTGTTAAACCAATCGGCTTTTCACAAAAAACAGCTTTACCTGCTTCGCTTGCTGCAATAATTTGCTTGGTGTGTAAATGAGAAGGCGAGGCAATTAAAATTGCATCGATAGCAGGGTGATTAATGAGATCATTCGATTGAGTCGAGATTAAAGGAATACCCAACAACTGGGCCCATTCTAAATCGATACAAGGATCCGCGATTCCTGCCACAGTGAATTGTGGTAAACGATAACAAATATTTTCTGCATGTAACTTACCGATTCGACCAGCGCCAATAATCCCTATTCGACATGATTTCATATCCCCACACTCTCCACTTCACCAATCTCACTCTCCACCGGTTGCCCTATTTCTCGCAATTTTTTCCCTGCCATTAAATTTTCCTCAATTTTTTCCAATGAAACATCGGTTGTTTCTGGAATGAAATGGTAAATAAAAATAAAAGCGCATAAACAGATTAAGCTAAATAAGCAAAATGTTTTTATTTCGCCAAATCGGTGAAAAATATCCAGAAAGCTAATCGCAACCACAAAATTTGCTCCCCATTGCACAAGGGTTGCAATACTCATAGCAAGACCGCGGATCTTATGAGGGTAAATTTCAGAAATAATGACCCAAAATAATGAGCCAACACTCACACAATAGCCCATGATATAAGTCGACATAAAGCAGAGCATTAACCATTTCTGATTAAACAAGTGCCATTGATAATAACAAGCGACTAATACTAAGCTGAGAGACGCTAATAAAATACCGCTTAATAATAGGAAGCGACGACCAACTTTATCGACATAAAATAAGGTAATGGCGGTGAAAAGGAAATTTACTAATCCCATCCAAAACGTAGCAAGCAATGTCGTTTTGATGGGATAAAATCCGGCTGTTTCAAAAATAACCGGGCCATAATACATGATGGCATTGATGCCAGAAAATTGTTGGAAAATACCTAATAATACTCCTGCTATTAGCACAAAAATAAAAGGTTTTTTGAAGAGGGATAGGATATTTCCAGAAGAAGATTGAGTGAGATTTAATTTGATTTCGTGTAACTCTGTTTGAATGGCTATTTCATTGTGGCGAATTTTTTTGAGTATCTCATAAGCCTTGTCCCTGCCATATTTTGCCATCATAAAGCGAGGTGAATGCGGTACAAATAAAATACCGATTAAAAGACAAAAAGCAGGTATCGTTCCCAGCCATAATAATAAGCGCCAACTTGATTGGCTAATATCATGAATAAAATAACCCAGTAGAAATGAAAAAGCTTGGCCAAAGGTGATGGCTAATCCATTCATTAAAATCATGCCACCGCGTGCATTAGCAGGTGCCATTTCTGCGATAAACAAAGGAGAGATATAAGAAGCAATGCCGATGCACATACCGATAATAAAACGGCCTGTTATTAAAATATTTAATTGCGTTGCTTGTGCACATAAAATAGCGCCCAGAATAAAACCTGCTGCCACTAGGAGGAGCATACTTTTACGGCTAATATGATCTGCCACGAGGCCACTGATTGGGATGCCGATAATAGAACCTAATAGGCTCACACTCACAATCCATGACCATTGAAAATCGCTTAAGGAAAATTGTGCAGTAATTTGATCTTTGGTATCAGCGATAATGCTAGAGTCAAAACCAAATAAGAAACCGCCAAGAGCAGCAATGGCAGCGATTAGAAAAATGAAATAGGTAGGCTTAGAAGAGGGATTTTCCGTAAAGTGGTACATATAAAATCCTTTTTATATTTCCTAAGGGGGCTTATTATTCCTGAGATTATTTAGGATTTCAATTGAAATCCAGGACTTTAAGTAAGCATGTATACTTCGTACTATATTAATCAGGAGCTAAAAGATATGAATAAAAAATCGACAATTGTATTTTTTGTCTTAGTAGATTGTTCTTCATTTATTATTCGAAAGTGAAGCATCTTTTTATTTTTACAAATTGATTTAATCCATCTGAGAAATTTAATCATTACACCATTCTATTCATGATATCAACATCAATAACCTTCCCCGGATTAAATATTCCTAAAGGATCAAAAGCCTGTTTAATTTTTCTCATTAGAAACAAGCTATCTCCATATTCAGCCTCTAAATAAGATTTCTTTCCCAATCCTATTCCGTGCTCACCTGTACACGTCCCACCTACTTTTAAAGCCTCTCTCACAACACATTGATTAAACTTCAATGCTCTTTGCATCTCTTCCTGATCATCAGGATTCAGCAGTATTGTAAAATGAAAATTGCCATCTCCTATATGAGCAACAAGTGGCGCCTCCAACCCATATTTTTCCATATGCAGGTAGCATGCTTGTATGCATTCATCCAACTTTGATATAGGAACACTCGCATCCGTAGCCATTGCTTTTTTACTTTTACCGATAACCTGTATAGCTGCTGGACATGCATTTTTACGCATCATCCATATATTTTCTGCAGATTTCTTATCATTAAATATTTTTATGTTTTCTGCAAAATGGCAGTTCAAATAATCTATTATCAACTTCGATTCATGATCAACTAAGTAATCATTTCCAGCCAACTCTATGATGAGCGTATTTTTATCTGCATGTAGGTCGTTTATCTTTGAATAAATTACACAAGCTTTTGTTTGTAACTTGTCGAGTAATTCTATACGTCTAAAGTGAACCGATTTTTTCATATTAACGACGAAATTAACCACTTTTTGAATTTCATCAAACTGACAACATATGGTTCGATAATGCGTAAAATTTTCTCTTATTTTGACACAAATCTCTGTAATGACACCCAATGTACCTTCAGCGCCTGCAAATAATGTTAACAAATTATACCCAGCAGAAGATTTGGGAGATTTAGTTCCAATACTAATTTTACCAGCCTTGCCACTTTTATTAATAACAACATCACACCCAATTACATTTTTGGCCATCGATCCTGCATCTGTTGCGCCAGCACCTGATGCATTTGTTGACATCATGCCGCCTATACTAGCACCCCAACCAGCTTCAACAGGAAAATGAAACCCATGAGGCTCTAAAAATTCATTTAATTTGTTATAAGGTATGCCTGGCTGAACGACAACATATCTATCGATAGGATTAAACTCTAATACTTTATTCATCCTGCTTAAATCTAAGCATATACCCCCATAAATAGCGGATGTGTGACCTTCAACACTTGTCCCGCTACCGTAGGGAATCAAGGGTATTCTATTTCGAATACAAAAATCTGTGACTTTGATAACATCTTCTTCTGATTCTGCATAACATACCACATCTGGCAAATAAGAAGGTATATAAAAACAATTACCAGCATGTTGTTGTAATATTTCTGTCGAGCTGAAAATTTTTTCAGGCAATAGATTTTGTAATTTGCTAAATAGCTCACTGGTTAACATACAAATCTTTCCTGTTTTTTAAATGCGCTCATTATCTCTAATGAGAATTTTTATTTCAAGAATCTCTTTTTTGTATTTTAGGATTCCATTTTGCAAGATTCCTGCTATTTTATACCTAACGACTTGTAAAATAATAACTAAAAGAGGTCAAATGCATCTCTAACATACCCTAAAGCCATCGATTAACTCCATTCACAAGAGGTAAGTATGAAAAAGACAATCCATCATGCCCCACCTTATGAGGAAGACCTAACGCAAGTAGCGCAAATAATGAATTCTCACTTTGAATTTTTAAAGGAAAATAAGTCATATATAAATGAAATTCTTGAGGGAAAGAAATCAGAAGAGGAGGCTAAGAGGTATTTGTATGATGTTTATGGATTAAGATGCTTACCAGGAAATGCGCACGAATTAGTGATCCTCCTTAAATCAGCAATAGATGATAAGCTGCAAATTTATCAACCGCTTGAAGAACTAACTAATAGGTTAGAAAATTCATCGCAATTATCATTAGATGAAATACAAAAAATTGCTTGCATATTAAAACTATCTCTAAATTTTATTCCACTCTTTAAAAAAGTGGCAAATTCCCAACATATTACCAACACAATATTGATCAAGCTGTTTGTTGATGTGGATTTCTATGAATCAATCGTTAAGATCTTAAATAAATATATTCCAAAGGAAGATTTTGCTAATCTTGAGAAAATTATTAAACTCGGAAAGATAAAGGTAAGCGAAGAAAATAAGCCTGAAACGCAAGCCCAAACTGGATCTACGACATTCTCTGCAATAACGATAAAAGCTTTATTGAATTTCAATTGGGAAATTTACATTCATAAACGACAGAATGAAATACTACAAGTGGTAAAAAAGTCAATAGGTGATAAAAAGATGCAAGAATTTTTCCAAGAGGTGAAAGATAACTTTTCTCAGCTTGAAGAAAAACAACAAAAAATTATTACCGATTTGAAAGAAAATTATAAGCAAGAACTAGAAGCCATACAGGAATCAGGAGATTTAACCAAAAAGCCATCAGCCGCAGCAGCATTTCAGCTTGAGTTCCTTAAAGTATCCAAAGACTGCCAGGAAGCAGATAAACTTTTAAATAAAGTTGAGACAAATGGAGCCGACTTAAGGGACCTATACCATTTAGTTAAAGACAATGTTTATGAATACTTTAAAGTCCGTGATGCCTATGACAAGGCGGTCAAATTAGAACAAAAGATGGATGAGATAGAGCAATTAAGAAACGCATTTATTAAAAAACATAAACTACGGAAATCGCAATTAGTAGACCTTCAAACATCAATAAATAAATTAATAACTATAGCAAAATCGGAAAATATGAAGATAGAATCGGAACAGAGTTTAAGTGATCTTAATGAAATTAAGATATTATTTGAAGCATCAGTGAGAGATTGGCTTGAAATCTATGATACAGATATTTATACATGTGACTTGACAATAAATGATATAACAAACTGTTATAAATCATTTTCTAAAGTCATAGACAGTATTCAAAACCAAATAGACCGTATAAAAAATGACATAAAACAATCTTTAATTACTTGCCATACCCGGAAGGAATGTGATCAGCCTCAATTACCAGCGCAGCGGGCTCAAGAAATAAAAAATAATCGCGAGTTGCAAGAACAATATCAACAAAATCGCCTTACTCAATTAGAAGAAAACAGGAAAAAGATTGCAGATTATCGTCGTAACGTTGCTGCAGTGAGAGAAGAGAAAAAAAGAAAACAATCGGATATTAATAATACAATTAATAGTGTGAGTATTTTTAATTCAAATAATAATTCAACAACAAGCATTGTAAAGTTTATTAATACGGATATAGAAAATATCATTTTAAATTTAAATTCACGTCAGTTTGGGATTTTAAGTGATATTGTCAATGAAAGAACAGGTATAAAATATAATGAGGTGATTAGCATTATCAGAGCATGCGGCGGTGAGATCTCAGAAATTGGTAATGGTTCTTCTCATAAGCGTATTAGGCTCAATAAGCTCATTACGGAAATTCGTGTGCATGATGAAGCTGATATAGATGATACTAAATCTCAAAAAACCAGAGATAAATCAGGTAAAAACATACAAAGCGCCAATAAGATTGCGCATGCTACTGAGCTTGTTAACCCACAAACAGATTATTTTGCTACTTCTGGATTCTTCCGAGCCCATGGTAAGCAGCATACTGAACGCAAACTTTGTGAATTTAACCTTCACTTAGTTAATAAGCTTTTCACTAAAGCTGGTATTACCAGTGAGATGCTATTGACACTAGAAGAAAAGAGAATGAATCGACAAAAACACGAAAATTGTATGTAATGATCGAGTAAGAGGCGGCTCACGCCGCCCCTCTCCACAATAAAAAGTTCGTCACTATCTACCATTCGCCTGATGATTATAAAACTCACTCATATGATAATGATGATTCAAAAATCGTACTAACACCATAATTACCGCTGCTGCTGGCAAAGCAATCAACACTCCAAAGAAACCAAACAATGCACCTCCCGCCAAGATCGCAAAAATCACCGCAACCGGATGCAACCCAATTCGTTCTCCCACTAAATACGGTGTTAAGAGATAAGCCTCCATAGCTTGGCCAATTAAATAAACCGCCCATACCCAAACTAACGCCTGCCAAGTTCCATATTCAACTAATGCAGCAATGGAAGAAAAAACCAACACAAAAATCGCTCCCAAGTAAGGCACAATACTTAAGATACCGCCTGCCACCCCTAATACCACACCAATCTGTAATCCTGCGATCGTCAACCCTAGACTATAAATAACACACATACCCAGCATCACTAATAACTGTCCACGAAAGAATTCACTCAACACTGCATCACATTCTTTGGCAAGCTTAACCACGGTTGGCTCGATAGCACGAGGTAATAAATTACGAATACCCTCTAGGAAACTATCCCAATCTCGCAGCAAATAAAACATAACAACAGGAATCAACACTAGATTAATCAACCACGTCATCAGCGTATGACCAGAAGACACCACTGCACTCAATACTAAACCGGTTTTTGAGATGGAGGCAGATACCGTCGTTTTTAAATTATCAATGTTCACATATGACTTCACCCATGGCAGCAGCTTTTCTTGCAGCCAAGTGATCATCTGAGGAACCGCATTAATAAGGGTATCGATTTGATGTTGAATCAAAGGAAATAGTAATAAAACTAAAAATAAAAGAATGACAATCAATCCCAAAAATATTGCGACTACACTTAATGTGTGCGGCATACCGACATGATCTAAACGTTTAACCAAGGGATTGGTCAAATAAGCAAGCAATGCGCCTAATAAAAAAGGAGTTAAAATAGACGATAACAAATAGACTAGCCAAATAAATACCACTAATCCAAAAATGATCAAAATTTGCTTCTTAGCTTGTTCCATGTCTTTTCCTCAAACAGATTTCTCATTGTAATGTGAAAAGATTAAACAACACAAATCTCATTAGTAGACAAGCACGCATAATAAGTTAAAATCTTAATCAATTTATAGATAACAGGATAACGACATGCGAGTTTCCCATATCGTGCAACGTGGAATAAAGCAGCTTATCATTATTGCTGCTGCCTTAGTGTGTAGTACGCATGTTTGTTTTGCTGCCCCGACTCAAGCGAATGCTGCTCAACAAAAGCCGGTCAGTGCTGCAGCAAAATATTCTTTCAATCAAACTCAAGTTAAAAAGAAAACGACAACGCCTACGCGTTCTTCTACCAAACAATCGCCTAATACTACTCATTCAACCGCCAAAAAAGCCAAAAAGAAATCTCGCCATAAACATTCTCCTGTTACGCATGCTTCAAAGCAATATCATGCTCAAATTAATACCAATCCTCCTATTGTCGAGGATCCGCCCCCAGGGTTTATGGCTTCAATGGAACAGCGTTTAATTAGTTTTGTCCATAAAACAGTCAATACCTTGCGTTATAGCGCCTATAAATTAGGCGGATCTCGCTTTGATACATCACATGGAATTTATATTGTCGATTGTTCTCGTTATGTGGATCATATCCTTCAGGCAATCTATCCCCATGCTTATTCCACCCTGGTAGGTTCAAGCCGCTCGGAGGTACCGACTACCCAAGATTATTACGACTTTTTTACTAACCTATCTGAAAAATCTTCTTACTATTGGAATAAAGTAGAAGATGTGGAAGAACTCAAAGCTGGCGATATTCTTGTCTTCCGTTATAAAAATGCTCGCGGCAATGAAACGGGTGGTCATGTAATGATCGTTATGGATAAACCTATTCAAGAGTCAGAGGAAGATGCTTTCTTGGTTCGCGTCGCTGACTCTGCATCAGCAGGACATAGCCAAGATACGCGACAACGACGTACCTCGGGTATTGGTATTGGTACATTATTGTTAAAAGTAGATCCTAATACATATCAACCCTCTGCTTACGCATGGAAAATAGGTTCACCTTGGAAGCATAATGTGAATTTTGCAATGGCAAGACCGAGCGATGCTATCTAAATCGATCGCAATATAAACAATATTCGGTAATAAATTAGACATAGGCAAAACCCTAAGCAAGATTAATGATTTAACCTGTTGTCATCTTTAAAAAAATTAGGTAAGGTATGTGTTTGTATACTCTTTGATATGATCCGTGATGAAATCTAATCAAGGAATGTTGCAACCGATTTACTAAGGAGACATGCATGAAACTCTCATCATTTTCTATGAAATGTTTAGCAGCTTCATTGATATTAGCGTCAAGCACTGGCGTAGCTTTTGCGAAAGCAAAAAACTACAAAGGTGAAACTTATAAAGAAGAAATCGCTGTTCCATGCCCACCACCGAAGATGTTGAAAGACGGCTTATACCTCGGTGCTCAAGCTGGTTACGATTCTTGGAAAGTTCGTGAAAGCGTAAGTACTCCAGGCGATGCAAATGAAGTCAATTTCACTGCTAACCCTCAAGTGGCTGATAACGCTTGGTTAGGAGGACTCTTCCTAGGTTATGGTCAATATTTAACTGACCTCTTCTACCTGGGTGGTGAAATTTTCGCTAACTACGAAAATTCTAACTCCACTTGGAGTGCTCAAGTTACCAACGCTTCATATCAATCCAAGTTTGAAACGCATGCAAGCTATGGTTTAGCATTGCTTCCAGGTATTAGAGTGAATGATGGCACCCTAGGTTACATCCGCTTAGGCTGGAACTGGGCTCGCCTGAAATCAGTAGAAAACACCTCTCTCCTAGGCGATAACGATTCCACCAGCGACTCCCACACCAGCAATGGCTTTAACTTTGGCGTTGGTATGGAAACGCTTGTATATGACAATTGGAGTCTCCGTGGTGAATTCTCTCATACTTGGTACAACGACTTTACCAGCAGCTACAATACCAAGTACAATCCATCGGATAATCTCTATACATTGGGCGTGATTTATCACTTTAGTTAATTCACAACCTATCCGAAAAGAGGTAAGCAGTTGCTTACCTCTTTTTTTTCCCCCTCCCTAAATACCCCCAATTCTTCCTTTTAGCCTACTACCTTATATATGATCTTATATATGTGGTTTAAAACCACATTCTAATTATGTATCTATTTGTAAAATATGAAATTTCCTTCTCTGCTTGACGATAACAGTGATCTTTTTTATCCTCCTATCCACTATGATAAGGATCCCTTAATCCTCTTCTGTTAAAATTTTGTACATAACAACTTCCATCCACACAACGAGGTAAGAGAAAATGAAGAAGTTTTTTGCCATCCTGGCAACGGTAGGTTGCATACAATTCGCTTCTGCAGCAGATATGAATGCAGCGAATGTGAGTATTAAAATTTCCGGGGCACTAGCAGATAATCGTTATTTCCTTTGCTTACCAGATGTCGGTTGCTTAAGCATTCATGCAGCAGCAAAGAAAGGAAAGGTTTATCCTGTGTTCCATTCGTTCGATATGGAAAAAATCTTTGTGGCGAATCTCAATACCTATCGCATCTATCCACAAGGCTTACCTGATTCTTGCAATGTCACTGTTAATCCAAATCAAACCCTCACTATCTATGGTAATTTAGTAACGAAAGCAGACCAAACGCGCGTTGAAAAATTACGTTGCACGGTTAATTAATTTAAGTAGTAGCCACTGTCAATCCCGACGAACCTTCGCCGGGATGACATCTTTTTGGCGCAAGATTATTTTCTTATTCATCAAGCATACACCGACTGGTCACTCATCACCTCAATCATCTGCCGAACTTCTCTTATTTCCGCTTGATTCAATCGCGGACCAAATTTAGCAACGACTTTAGAAGCTGCAAAGCTAGCAATATTAGCTGCAGCAAAATAACCATAACTATGCGTAATGCCATATAAGAAAGCACCTGCGAATACATCCCCTGCCCCCACTGTATCCACTACCGGCACTTTATAGGCTGGAACATGAAAGAATTCTTGACCGTTATAAACCAACGCACCTTCGCCGCCTAACGTAATAATAAAAGTTCGAGCATAGTGCTTCAGTAATTCTTTGGCTTTTGATAATTGATCAGTCTCTGTAAAGAGAAATGCTTCTTGAGAATTACAAAATAAAATATCCACTTTATTTCCTATCATGGCATGTAAATTATCTTTAAAATAAATCACCATATTCGGATCAGATAAACTCAATGCCGTCTTAACATGATATTTCTCTGCCAGTTGACGTGAAACAACAGCCGCTTCATGACCCGAAGGAGAGGCAGCCAAATAACCTTCTATGTATAGATACTCCGCATTCTTTAAAGCTGTCTCAGATAAATCTTCTTTGGAAAATTGCGCTGTCACTCCTAAAAAAGTATTCATGGTGCGATCAGCATCAGGCGTAACCAAGACTATGCATTTCCCTGTGACACCTTCACGCAAGCCATTATGTAAATTGGTATTAATACCTTGCGCTGTTAAATTTTGATAAAAAAACTTGCCAGCCTCATCATTTGCTACACGACAGGAATAAAACGTTTTGGCACCCAACTGCTGCATGGTCACCACGGTATTTGCTGCTGAGCCACCACATTCTTTTAAATGCTTCACACCATCTAATTCTTCTAATAATCGATGATGCATTGCTTCATCGATGAGTGTCATCACCCCTTTATTGATATTGAGACGCTGAATGGTTTCTAGACTTACTTCGAAATCGATATCGACTAACGCGTTCCCTATCCCGTATACCTGAAATTGTTTCATTTTAAACTTCCCTGTAAAAGTGTTAATATTACAACAGCGCTTTCGCAATATGAATAAGAAATTAAACGTAGCTTATCTTAAAAAACATTGGGTTACGGTTTATTACCAAGTTCCTGATTTATCAATGTTATAATAGGCATATGGATATGTCAGGAGGACTGCAGCATGAAAATAAAGGCCGCACTTTCAATGGGATGTCTAGCTATTTTGATTAGTACGAATGTACTTGCTGATTGCGGCGGTTATGGCTGCTATAAAGACGGTTGCGGGGATGATTCTTCTTATTGTGAAAGCGCCTCAGAAAGCCCTTGTTCCTGTACTGATCCGGGTTATCGTTATAATGATTGCATGACGAAAAGTAAATTCTGTGCAGCATTTGGTAACGACGGGGCAATGTAAGAAATCGATACGTAAACAAAATGGAGAAGAGAACATGAAATATCGTGTTAAATCTGTTTTATTGGCATTAGTTGCGACTTTTATGGGCGCTATGTTGTTAAACGGCTGCAATACCGTCAAAGGATTTGGTCAAGATATGCAGCAAGGTGGAAAAGCTCTTCAAGAAGAAGCACAAAAATAATTCTATTTTAGGTTCTGCTAATTCTTAGGTACGAAAATACCTTAACAACTCTTTCAACACCATCCGTGGTGCGAGCCAAGTCTACGGCGGCTTGTGCTTCACTGGGCAATAAAATGCCCATGAGGTAAACCGTCCCATTTTCAGTAACAACTTTCACTTGGGTCGCATCCACATCACTTGAAGCAATTAATTTTGCTTTTATTTTCGCGGTAATCCAAGCATCACTCATTCGCGTTAAGGGCGAAGATGGCGAAGAGACAGTGATGAGATTATAAACCCGCTTCACATCGGGTATTTGTTTCACCCTATCCTCTGCCATGGCTCGCTGCCATGCATAAGGCGTTTGGCCTGCCAGCAATACCTCATTATTGAAAGTGGCAATAGAAATATTCGCATTCTTAAAACGGGTATCATCCACATCCAATGCCCTAAATGCCTGCATACTAATGTATTGGTCTTCCCATTGTTTCTGTAAACTATGCTGGTTATAAACAGCTTGTGCACCTGTTACCGCAACATTGGTTGCCATATCCGTACAGCCTGCCAAAAAAAGGGTGTTGATAAGTAAAGCTATAACGCATTGAACAATCCTTGTTCGCATGTCTTTTCCTTGTTGCTTGATTTTTAAGTGTAGTGATAGATTAGCCCTATCCCAAATTGATCTGCTTTTGGTTTGCCGAGATTATCCACGGTCACATACGACGTATGGGCATATTCACCCCGGATGCTCCACGTTGTAGACAAGTTTGTCTGTATCCCCGCCCCCACTTGATAACCCCGCCGTGTTTCATCCACCTCATTACTGCTAAAATGCGTCTCAATTATCCCTAATCGTGCATACGCTAATATCACATCATCTAGCCAATATCCGGGGAGAAGGCTAAAACCATAATTGTAGGAAGTTCTCAAACTACCTTGGTCAGTGGGACTATTTTTGACCGTAAATGATTTGGGGCCTAAAAATGCTTCACCTGCCAAATACACCGAATCCCTAATCACATCACCATAGCCTGCTGATAAGCGCGGATTAATATCCAGATAGCCAATGCCATGGGAGGTAATACTGTCATAAGCCACCAGGGGGCCCATATAAAAACCAGCAAACGCATTAGAAACACACCCACCTAACATAACACTCGCAATAAGTACTTTTTTTAACATAATTTATCCTATTAGCACTTTTTATTTACAATAATGAAGCCATTAACCGTTCGGTACATTCTAAACGCAACTTAGGTTCAGGATCTACCCATCTTCAGCAACCCTAATTCTGCTATGATGAAAGAAAGAGGGTAACCCGCATGAAGTTACAATCTAAAGTATTAATGATCATTGCTGGCGTATGGATTGTTATTTGCTTGGTCATTTATATCGACTCAAAAATGATTCTTGAATCCGATTATCAAAAAATAGAACAAAAACTTGCCTTAAAAGATATTCATCGTGTCCAAAAAGCGATTGATAATAGACTAGCCGCTCTGCAACTCTATACGAATTCCTGGTCTGAATGGGATGATGCTTATACATTTATGACTGCCATTAACGATAAATTTATTAATTCCAGCTTTACCCCCGGCACTTTTACCAGCTCTAACATCAATTTCTTTCTCCTCTTCACGCCTGCTGGAAAATTTTATGCGGGGAAAGCATATGATTTAAATCAGAAGGCGTTTATCCCTGTGCCCCGGGATTTAATTAATTATCTTGAAGCGCATCCTGCTTTTGTCACACATGCCAGTATTACCTCTAGCCATACTGGTATTTTGAAAACGCAGGAAGGAAATATTGTTATGAGTTCATTACCCATCTTGACAAGTGATGGAAAAGGACCCATTCATGGTGCCTTGTTAATGGGTTACTACCTCACTGATAATTTCTTTAAAAAAATCACTGAAACGGTAGAATTAAAAGTAAACTTTCTGCCACTACCTCTATCCCCTTCCAACAACTTACTGAACACAGCTTATTCCCATTTAATAGCAGGCGAAAATTATTATCTTACGCCTAAAAATAACGAGATTGCTTATGGCTTCACGTTGCTAAGAGATATTAATAACCAACCACTTGGCCTATTACAAATAGAAACTCCTCGTACTGTTTATAACGAAGGGGTTAATACTATCTATCACTATTTAACTATTGTCGTGATATTAGGCGTCATTATCTTATTAACAATGATGCTGCTATTAAAAATACTTGTGCTCAATCGAATTACCAATGCTATTAAGCAAGTGATTACTATCAATTCGCAAAGTGATTTCCATAAACGTATTAAAATCTCTGGTCAAGATGAATTAACGGAAATGATTAGTGCGGTTAATTGCATGTTAGAAGTGATAGAACTCTCGCAAGAACAATTGAAATACCGTATTTCTCGACGCACGAAAGATTTGGAACGATTATCCCATTTAAATCGTAATTTATTTCAAGAAATGAGCAAACAGAAAACCATAGAAGAAAAACTCAGACAGGATGAAAAATTACTGCGTCAAATTGCTTATTATGACACGCTGACAGAATTACCCAACCGTACCTTTTTTAATGAACTCTTACAGCAGGCATTAAACAATGCTGAACGTCATCATAAAAAACTTGCTGTTTTATTTATTGATGTCGATAAATTTAAGAAAATTAATGATTCTTATGGGCATGAAGTAGGCGATAAATTTTTAAAGCAAATAGCCTACAGCATAAAAAATGCTCTTCAAGAAAGAGATATCGTCGCAAGATTATCCAGTGATGAATTTATATTGTTTCTTAACAACGTGGAAGACAGAGAAGCAATAGCAAATAGAATCGCTGCGATTCTAGCAAGCCTCACTCTGCCTATCCAAATTGATAATATTAAAATAAACCCTACCTTCAGCATTGGCATCAGCCTCTATCCCGAGGATGCTCAAACAGCAGAAGAGCTCATCAACAAAGCCGATTTAGCAATGTATTATGCTAAAAAACTAGAAGGCAATACGCATTGCTATTACGACGCTATCGAAAATTTACGCTCTATCGCCCCTCTCAGTTAGGGGTTCACGTCGGCGTCGTAATCCACACCGCTTAGGTTGAAGCCAAACAGACGATAAAAGTCATCACAATAACCTTTAATATCAGTCAGCTGTGATAAATTTTCGCTCGTTACTTGCGGCCAGAGTTCTAATACACGCTGTTGCACATCTTCGCGCATTTCCCAATCATCGAGGCGAATATAACCTTCTCCATCACGTGAGGGTGCATGGGCTGCATATAAATGATCTTTAAATAATCGAACCATCTGTTCAATACATCCTTCATGCAAGCCTTTTTCTTTCATTACTTTAAAAAGAATAGCAATATAAAGAGGCACGACGGGAATAGCTGCACTTGCTTGTGTCACAACCGCCTTATCCACGGAAATAACTGCTTCACCTTTTAATGCTTTAAGTTTTTGATCAAGCTTATTGGAGGTCATCTTTAAATGTTCTTTGGCTTTACCAATTGTCCCGTCCTTATAAATAGCATGGCTTAATTGCGGTCCGATGTAAGTATAAGAAATCGTTTTCACTTCTTCTGCCAACAACTTTTCCTTCGCCAGAAAATCAATCCACATTTCCCAATCCTCACCGCCCATCACTGCAACAGTATGCGCAATTTCCTCTTCTGTTGCTGGTTCCAATGTCACTTCTTTCACTTCACCGCGAAAAGCATCGACAGTTTTCCCCGTAAAAGGCTTACCCACAGGCTTTAAGACAGAAGAATAGACTTGCCCCGTCACAGGGTGGATACGCCTTGGTGCAGCAAGGCTATAAACAACTAAATCTACCTGGCCCAAATCTTGTCGTATTAACTCAGCTGTCTGTTCTTTAATCGCTTGAGAAAAAGCATCGCCATTAACATTTTTTGCATAATAGCCATCGCGATGAGCGAATGTCTCAAAGGCAATGGAATTATACCAACCAGCAGAGGCAGTCCGTTTTTCATCTGCTGCTTTTTCATAAAATACCCCAATAGTTTTCGCACCCGCCCCATAGGTGACAGCAATACGGCTCGCTAATCCATAGCCGGTCGAAGCGCCAATAATCAACGCTTTTTTAGGACCCTTAAATTTACCCTTTGATTTTACATAGTTAATTTGTTCCTCTACGGCTTTCATACATCCAATAGGATGGGCCGTGGTGCAAATAAATCCGCGAATTTTAGGTTGTATAATCATAATAAAATCTCATCGATAGGGATTAAAAACGCTGCTTAGTTTACCAGTATGAGGCGCTTATAGAAACAAGGGAATGACTGCTGTTACGAATCGCAACTATTTATATGGCTATACTTTTATCAAAATTGACCAGCCCTCATTGACAGCAGCATGATGAAATAATTGCTACAACATCAGCCAAGATATCATTTAAATAATCTTATATGATGAATTAGAAAAATGTATCGATCTTGCGATGTATGATGCGAAGAAATAAACTAATAATTATGAGTGTGACGATGATGACACAAAAGTCGAAGCGGAAATATCGTAATTCATTAGTCATCATAGTAAATAGCAAATATGATGCAGACACTTTCCGACATGACTTAGTAATTTCCCTAATAGTTCTATACTTTTTTGAATGCTAATGTTAAATTTGCACATTGTTAACAATTGAAAGGAAAAACGTCATGGCAAGAGCAAAACGTAAAAACAGCAAAACCGCAAAACCACGTAAAGCTGCTAAAAAAACTCGTAAAACGAGAAAACCAGCAGCGAAGAAAGTAACTGCAGCCAAGAAACGTCCAGGTCGCAGAAAGAAGCGTTCTGCTGGAAGAAAGAAAAAAGCTGCTTAACTAGCAGTTTGTAAAATTGGGCCTTGCAACCATGCAAGGCCCAATTTTTTTGTACTCTATATTTTCACCATGGTGGTATGTTTCATTTTATGATGTGTCTGATTAGATGCCATTTTCACTTTGGCATGATGTATTGGCTTAGTTGCAGCAACTGTTGTCTTTGCTACACCCTTCTGATGACCAACATGATGCGGTTTTACATTCGACGCCGTGATTACTTTTTTAGACTTCTGCTTATTCAGTGCCACATTAGGTAATGTTTTTTGATGATTGACTTGATGTGCTTTCTGAAAAGCCTGATTCAATGCAGCTTCTAACATAGGCACGACTTTCTTATTATTATCTTGAGTCACTTTCTGAGTAGAGACAACCGGTCCTACCTCATGAGGATTCGTCGTAGGAACGACATAAAATTCATTATTACTAAGATTTCCTGCTATTACCGTGGTATTCGGTAAGAGAGGAGAAGAAGAGATGCCAGATTTAGCAAAAGCCATCGTCGATACACTTAATACCGCTGCGGCGGTGACCAACGTAATAGATAACTTCATCGATAAACTCCTTTTTATCAGTTCGGGGATAGTATATCATTCCCCACCATGAAAATTCTCTGTGTCATTCCAAGCCGTATCCGCTCTACGCGATTACCGCGTAAACCACTATTGCCTATTCAAGGTAAGCCTATGATCCAATGGGTTTATGAAAATGCCCGCCGCTGTTCACTGCTGACGGATGTGATTGTTGCAACAGACAGTGATGAGATTGCACAAGTGGTTCGCGGGATAAGTGGAAAGGTGCTCATGACAGACCCAGAATTACCGACTGGTTCTGAACGGGTAGCAGCCGTAGCTGAACAGTATCCCGATATGGATGTCGTCATCAATCTGCAAGGAGATGAACCATTTATTAAACCGCGTATGTTAGAGCAATTAGTCGCCCCTTACTTAGCGGCTGAGATGCCGGAGATGACGACGCTTGCTTATCCTTTGGAGAAAGATAAGTATCATGAGCCGGGGGCAGTTAAAGTCATTACTGATTTACAAAGCAATGCTATTTATTTTTCTCGCGCACCTATTCCTTATTTCCGCATTGAGGGACCTGCACCCGTTTATCATCACATGGGCTTATATGCGTTTCGACGGGATTTCTTAATGTTGTATAAGTCGCTTCCCCAAACCCCGCTTGAGCAAGCTGAATTGTTAGAGCAATTGCGGGTATTAGAGCATGGGTACAAAATTCGGGTTTGTTTGACGGAAGAAAAGACGATGGAAATTAATACGCCCGAAGAGTATGAAGCAGCGCAGTTATTTAAGTATGTCATCTAACCTAACCGTCATTCCCGCGAAAGCGGGAACCTTCTGAAAAAGCAGCAGCCGGTAAAATTAGACAGATTCCTGCTTTCACGGAATGACAATAATACCTCCTTTCAGGTAAAATGAGCCCTTTTTATTATTAACGCGATGACTCAGGTGAACTAACCGTGGCAGAAAATTTACGTAATATTGCAATTATCGCCCATGTCGATCATGGCAAAACAACGCTCGTAGACAAATTACTACAGCAAACCGCTAGCGTCTCGAAAAAAGTCACTAATACTGAACGTATTATGGATAGCAATGATCTAGAACGAGAACGCGGCATTACCATTTTAGCGAAAAATACCGCCATTAAATGGCGCGATTACCGGATTAATATCGTTGATACCCCAGGCCATGCTGACTTCGGTGGTGAAGTAGAACGTATTCTCTCCATGGTTGACTCCGTATTATTGTTAGTGGATGCCGTCGACGGCCCGATGCCACAAACTCGCTTCGTCACGCAAAAAGCATTTGCACGCGGCCTCAAACCCATTGTCGTGGTCAATAAAATCGACCGTCCGGGTGCGAGACCTGATTGGGTAATTGATCAAGTATTTGATTTATTTGTCAATTTAGGCGCAACCGATGAACAGCTCGATTTCCCTATCGTTTATACTTCCGCCTTACAAGGTTATGCTGCACTTGATCTGAGCCATCCTAGTCAAGACATGACCCCGTTATTTGAAACGATTGTTAAATCTGTACCCGCCCCTAAAGTTGACCCGAACGGTCCCTTCCAAATGCAAATTAGCACCCTGGATTATTCTAGTTATGTGGGCATGATTGGCATTGGCCGTATTACCCGAGGACAAGCCAAAACCAATATGCCGGTAACGATTATTGATCGTGAAGCTAAAACACGATCAGGACGGATTCTGCAAGTATTGGAATATCTGGGCTTAGATCGCAGTGAAGTTCCCGTCGCTTATGCAGGTGATATTATTGCTCTCACGGGCATAGACGAGCTAAAAATTTCTGACACCTTATGCGACCCTGCTGTCGTTGAAGCATTACCAGCATTAAGTGTTGATGAACCCACCGTGAGCATGACTTTTCAAGTCAACACCTCCCCATTTGCTGGCAAAGAAGGAAAATTTGTCACTAGCCGTAAAATCCGTGAACGTTTGTATCAAGAATTAATGCATAACGTCGCATTACGTGTAGAAGATACGAATGATCCTGATAAATTCAAAGTATCAGGACGCGGTGAATTACATTTATCTATCCTTATCGAAAACATGCGTCGCGAAGGCTATGAGTTAGCTGTTTCACGACCTGAAGTGATCACTAAAACTGTCAATGGCGAAGTGCATGAACCTTATGAAACCTTAGCCATTGATGTACCCACGGAATATCAGGGTACGATCATGGAAAAATTAGGCAGCCGTCGCGGAGAATTAAAAAATATGGTTGCGGATGACAAAGGTCGAGTACGTTTAGACTATGTCATTCCTTCTCGAGCATTGATTGGATTCCATACAGAATTCCTCACTCTTACTTCTGGCACAGGCATTATGCATCATGTATTTAGTCATTATGGACCTGCTGCTAAAGGGGAAATTCCTCACCGTCAAAATGGTGTCTTAATTTCTAACCAGCAAGGAATGGCATTAGCTTATTCACTCTTTAATTTACAAGAACGCGGGCGCATGTTAATCGGTCCACAAACAGAAGTGTATGAAGGCATGATTGTAGGCATTCATACGCGAGATAATGATTTGGTGGTGAATGTTTGCAAAGCGAAACAACTTACGAATATTCGTGCAGCAGGATCGGATGAAAATATTATTTTAGTACCGCCTATTTTGCTGACATTGGAACAGGCACTCGAATTTATTGAAGATGATGAATTAGTTGAAGTGACGCCGCAATCGATTCGGGTACGTAAGAAGTTCTTGAAAGAACATGAAAGAAAGCGGGCGGATAGAAGTTAATATAAATATTCACACATCGTAAGTTTTTTGTTTGTACTCGTCATTGTTAGGAGCGCAGTGACGAGCTTTCATTAATCCTTCCCAACTGTTTAAAAATGACAGGACACAATTAATGACTACTTCCATTCTACCTATCCCTATCTTCAAAGATAATTATGTTTGGGCCATTATTAACACCGATACAAAAACAGCTTTTATTGTTGATCCTGGCGAAGCACCAGCAGTGATAGAGTTTTTAACTCAACAACAACTGACGCTTGGTGGTATTTTAATCACCCATCACCATTGGGATCATTGCAATGGGGTTTTAGAACTTAAACAACACTATTCTGTTCCCGTTTATGGCTCTTACAAAGAAAAGATTGAAGGTGTAACAAAGTTAGTACAGGGAGGTGATCACATTCCATTAGAAGAGAGCCTTACCTTCGAAGTGATCGAGATTCCCGGCCATACGCTAGGCCATATCGCTTATTATGCTCGCAATAGGGTATTTTGCGGTGATACACTTTTTGCTGCTGGTTGCGGTAGATTATTTGAGGGAACAGCAGAACAGCTTTATCATTCCTTACAAACATTAGCTGCTTTGCCGGAAGAAACTCAAGTGTATTGCGGGCATGAGTATACCCAAAATAATCTGCGCTTTGCGAAAACGGTGGAACCAGGCAATCGTGCTATTGATGAGCGGATAGAACGGGTGAATGCCTTGCGGGCAAAACAGCTTCCTTCCTTGCCGTCATTGATACGTGAGGAAAAGCAAACCAATCCGTTTTTACGCTGTAGTTCGCCGGAAGTTATTGCTCACGTTGAGCACTATGCGGGAAAACGATTGAGCAAGCCGGTAGAAGTTTTTGCGCAACTAAGAAAATGGAAAGATGAATTTTAACATTCAAGAAAGGAGATTTTATGCCGCGTACCACTTATCCCCATTCCCCTTCATCAAAAAGTAAACTGAAAAGTTTTTGGGCTGGCTTATGGTCGTCTGTTACTTCTTCACTCTCAAGCAATGGAATATGCACTACAAACCAATGTCCTATTGGTAACTTGCATCCTACTGGCTCAACTGAACCTCTTTTTAATAACGTCGCTATGTCAACCTCCGTTAGTGAAACTTCAACCAACGATTTTTATGACATGGTAGTCATGCCTGCAAAAAAAGGCTTCTCCTACTCTTTTTTATGTGCATTTGTAGAAGAAATGGTAAGTGATCACTTGGCAAAACATCACTACAATAAAAAACAAATTGAGTGGATAAATCAATTCATCACTACTTTCATCCTATTTACCTTAAGTGGCTCCTCGACAACACTCGCTATCCCAGCCATGAATTTTTTATTAGAAAAATTCGGTGGATTTAACAAAACAGAAGCACCATTTATCAGCCTAGGTATTTTAGTGGCCCTGGAAGTTATCACTGCCCCTGCCTATGTGATGAAACTTCCTTCTATTCTCTCGGTTGCATTCCTAAGTAGCTTAGTAGGCAGAAAAACGGGAGAATTAAGTTATGCAGCTGGCACCTATCTTCTGAATAATATGTTTAGAGCTAATTCTATCCTTAAGATAGCAGAAGAGGCCCCGGCCCCTTCCCATTTTAGGCCACGATAGAGGAACCAATGGCTAGCAACTTGGTTACCAGCCATGTCGCTGAATATTAAAGATCGAAACTTCTTCGCTTATTATTCTGCACTTCTAAAACTTGCTTATAATAGCCCGTTTTTTCATCCAACGGCAAAATGTATCCTTTTATTAAATAATCCTCAATAACATCGGTTGCTTTTCCTTGGGACGCTAATTTTTCTGAAATTTCCTTTAGAAAAAGAGGTTTAACTTTGTTAGCGATATTATTTGCTAAGCGCTCAATCGTAGCGACATTAAACTTTTCTATTATCATCCCTAACATGGAATTTAATGCTTCCTCATAATGTTTACCTTTTTTACTTTTTGCATATTGTATTTCGTTATTCAATTTAATTAAAAAATTAGCCACACTCCGAAAATCAGTCTCATCTAATTGCTCAATAGCTGTTTTCATTTCATTTAAATGCTTCTGCCGCGTTTTATCGGTGAAAGCGCTATTAGCATTTCTTTTTAAAAAATCTTTTTCGTATCGATTTAACTCAGCTGCCATTTTCCCTGTTAGCGTCTCAGATGCTAAAAGGGTTAAAGTTAACTCTTGTGAAGATTTAGGTGTAGTAAATAATCTTGGGTTCATATTTCAATTCCTCGTCATGTGTTTAAGATATGAACATGATAGGGAGGCAGGATAACTTATTCAAGAATGCACAATTTTGTTATATAGTTACAAAAAATATACTATTAATTTATTTATATTAAAATCAATAGCCTATAGAACAGATTATTAAAGTGGCAATTTTATGCTATAGTGTTAAAAAAGATACTATTGTATGAGATGCCCGTATGGCTTATCAACGAAAGAATAGACGCACTAATCAATGCCATTATGGCTGCTCGGTAGAAGCAGCATTGGATGTTATCGGCGATAAATGGAAAGGGGTGATATTATTTCATCTCTTGGATGGCACCAAGCGGTTCAATGAATTACGGCGCTTAATCCCCAGCGTGACTCAGCGAATGCTGACGTTACAATTACGAGAATTGGAAAATGATCAAATTATTACGCGCACGGTTTATCCCCAAGTCCCGCCCAAAGTAGAATACTCACTCACGGAGTTTGGCCAGAGCTTAAGACCTATCTTATTTGCATTAAGAGAATGGGGCGCAAAAATCATGGAAAGAGAGAAAAATTTTCACTCTTCTTGATATCGCAAATCTAACTCTCTCGCTGCCTTCACATCATCTAAACGTCGCACGGGTAAGGTGTGGGGTGCTTCTTTCAAGATGGTAGGATCTCTTTTAGCTTCTTCCAAAATTTGAATCATTGCTTCCACGAACTGATCTAATATTTCTTTACTCTCTGTTTCCGTCGGTTCAATCAAGAAACATTCAGGAACTAATAAAGGAAAATACATGGTCGGCGCATGAAACCCATAATCCAATAAACGTTTAGCAATATCTAATGCCGTTACGCCTAATGTTTTAGATTCATGCTTAAAGGTAATAATAAACTCATGGCTGGCACGACGGGAGGGATAAGCCAAGATAAATCCGGCTGCTTTTAAACGGGCTGATAAATAGTTTGCATTCAGCGTAGCAAATTCAGAAACACGTTGTAAGCCTTCTTTACCTAACAATCTGGCATATAAATAAGCTCGCAGAATAATACCTGCATTCCCCATAAACGCTGACAATCGACCAATACTTTGCGGACAATCTTTTTCTGTCAACCAACGGTATCGATCACCTTCTTTTGTCACACGTGGGATGGGCAAATAAGGAAGCAAACGTTCATTCGCCACGACTGGACCACAACCTGGGCCACCGCCACCGTGGGGCGTCGCAAACGTTTTATGTAAATTTAAATGCACCACATCAAAACCCATGTCACCTGGCCGAACCTTACCTAAGATGGCATTAAAATTGGCGCCATCATAATACAGTAAGCCGCCTGCTTGGTGGATAATGGCTGCAATTTCTTGAATCTTTTGCTCGAACACACCTAATGTCGATGGGTTGGTTAACATAATGCCCGCTGTCTGCGGACCTACTGCAGCTTTTAAAGCCTCAATATCGACATTGCCATCTGCACCTGTTGGAATTTCACGCACTTGATAACCACATTGCACCGCAGAAGCAGGATTGGTACCGTGAGCAGCATCCGGAACGAGAATTTCAGTTCGCGCAGTATCACCACGAGCGTGGTGATAAGCACGAATCATCGCGACTCCCGCAAATTCACCTTGCGCACCCGCCATGGGTGATAATGCAGCCCCTTTCATGCCTGTCACAGCTTTGAGAATTTCTTGCAATTCGTAAGCACAAGCCATAAAACCTTGGCTGTTTTCTTCTAACGATAAAGGATGGTGCTGCAAAAATCCTTCGAGAGAAGCTAATCGATGTACCCCACGAGGGTTATACTTCATCGTGCAAGACCCTAAGGGATAAAAATGGGTATCGATAGAAAAATTTTCCTTAGAAAGATTCGTAAAATGCCTAACAACTTGAAGCTCAGAGACTTCCGGTAAACATGGTTTATGGGAACGCAAGAGGGAAGCAGGAATATCATCACACGCTTCACGAACCTGACGTGAGTCTCCTCCTGGCCATTGTGCCTTAGCATAACGACCAGAACGTGATTCTTCAAAAATTAAGCCGGACATGCCAGTTTACTCCCTATCGATAAACCTTCTTCTAAGGTATGGTGCAATTGTTGAGTTAATTGTTTGATGTCTTCTGCGCTTTTTGTTTCGGTGGCACAAAGCAATAAGCAATCACTTAATTCAGGATACGTCGCTTTAAGCGCATACCCTGCTTGAATGCCGTGTTTCGCCAATTCATTGACGACATAATCAGTCGGCTTATTCACCCGCACCACAATTTCATGGAAAAAAGGTGCAGTAAACACAGCTTCAATTCCTGGTACTTGTAATAAAGCTTGTTTCATTTCCCGCGTACGTTGATGAGATAACGCAGCCACCTGGCGTAATCCGCCTGGCCCCATCAAACTCATGTAAATAGTAGAAGCAGTCACCATTAATCCCTGATTCGTGCATATGTTGGAAGTGGCTTTGGCCCGGCGAATATGTTGTTCGCGCGCTTGTAAGGTCAACACATAACCGGGCTTACCATCTAGATCCACGGTACGACCCACGATACGACCAGGCATTTGTCTAACGTGCACTTTTTTACAGCATAAAAATCCATAATAAGGGCCGCCTGATGCCAAGGGCACTCCTAACGGCTGACCTTCACCACAAGCCATATCGACCCCTTCTGTCCCCCATTGACCAGGTGGCTTGAGTAATGCCATGGCGGTGGGATTCACGACAGCAATCGAAAGGATATTTTTTTCACGCGCCCAATCGGTTAATTGATCAACTTCTTCCAGCACACCAAAAAAATTTGGTTGAGGAATAACAAGCGCTGCCACCCCCGCTTGCATACATTTTTCTAACGCCTGCTTATCCACTTGACCCGTTGCTGGATGATAAGGTACCTCAATTAATTGAATACCTTGCTGGCTCGTCATTGTTTTCACAACGTGACGATAATGAGGATGGATAGTGCGCGGTAGTAAGACACTGGCTTTGTTCTTTTTGCTTAATCGCACTGCCATCAAAATCGCTTCAGCCAATGCAGATGCTCCATCGTACAAAGAGGCATTGGAAACTTCCATCGCCATTAAGCTTGCCATCATCGTTTGGTATTCATAAATCAGCTGCAAACTACCTTGGCTAGCTTCTGCTTGATAAGGCGTATAAGCCGTATAAAATTCTCCTCGCGTCGCCACTTCCCATACTGCAGCCGGAATATGGTGTTCGTATGCACCCGCACCAATAAAACACAGTAAATGGCTATCTTGCTCTGCCCGTTCCCGCATTAAACGCCCTAACGCCATTTCTGAGATGCCAGCAGGAACTTGATCTAAATTCACTTGCCGTAAAGAATTCGGAATTTCATCAAATAAGGATTCAATATCACGAATACCAATGGTTTCTAACATCTCTTTGATATCTTGCTCCGTGTGCGGAATAAACGGCATACTCTCCTCCCGTTTTAGTGAGCTTCAGACGCAACAACTTTGGAATATTCATCGGCGTTTAATAAATGCAACTTCGCAGCATCAAACGGACGTATACGAACTAACCAGCCTTGACCATAAGGATCTTGATTAATAAGGTGAGGATTTTCGAGTACGGCTTCATTGATTTCTATTACTTCGCCCTGAATAGGAGAATACACATCAGCCGCTGCTTTCACTGATTCGACAACAGCAAATTCTTGATCTTTGATTAAGTTGGTATCTATTTCCGGTAATTCCACATACACTAAATCACCTAACATGGTTTGTGCATGATCGGTAATTCCCACTGTTAACAATCCATTTTCATTTTTCACCCATTCATGGGTTTTTGTATATTGTAGATGTTGCGGTATGTTACTCATATATCCTCCCAAACACTAAATCAATTTTTTACCCTGCCGTACAAACGGAGGCTTAACCATACGCGCCGGAACGGGTTTATTGCGAATTTCCACTACACATTGCATTTCCGTTCCTGCTGGTACGCGCGCAAAGGCAATACTTTTTTCTAACGTCGGTGAATAACCACCGCTCGTCACTTCTCCTTCGCCATCGCCTGTTACTAATACCCGCTGATGGTTACGGATAATGCCGGGTCCTTCTAACACCAGCCCCACTAAGCGGCGCTTCACGCCTTCTTGTAATTGTGCTTCTATCACCTCTCGGCCAATAAAATAACGGTCAGCAGGATCAATAGCGACTGTCCAGCCTAAATTGGATTCGAGTGGGGTGACGCTTTCATCCATATCAGAGCCATACAGATTTAACCCTGCTTCTAAACGCAGCGTATCGCGTGCCCCTAAGCCACAAGGTACAATACCGGCATCGAGACAAGTTTGCCAGAGTGTAGCAGCTTCACTCGCAGGGAAAATAATTTCATAACCATCTTCGCCCGTATAACCTGTACGCGCAATAAACCACTCCCCTTGCCTCATAAATGTAAACGGCTTTAAAGCAAGGACGCTTTCGACCCATTCTTTGGGAAGACAATGACTAATTTTTTCTTTCGCTTCGGGTCCTTGAATCGCCAACATCGCTAATTCAGGCCGTTCCGTAATCGTGACGTGAAAAGAAGTGGATTGCATGCGCATCCAAGCGAGATCTTTTTCTCTCGTGCCTGCATTGACAACAATGCGGTAAAAATCAGGAGTGATTTTATAAATAATTAAATCATCTAACACGCCGCCTTGTTCATTCAGCATACAGCTATAAAGTGCTTTCCCTTCTACCAGGCGGTCCACATTATTAGCAACTAAGCGACGTAAATAGGCTGTTGCGTCTGCACCTTGTACATCGACAACACCCATATGGGAGACATCAAACATTCCAACATGTTGTCTGACGTGATGATGTTCTTGGAGTTGTGAACCATAATGTAGTGGCATGTCCCAGCCGGCGAAATCGACAATTTTAGCGTTAGATTTTAAGTGTAAATCGTAAAACGGTGTACGCTTGCTCACATGATTAATCCTTAAAATGTACAGCAATTTTATAAAAGAAAGGTTGAGGAGTATAGCGGTTCGGGCAGGAAAACAGAAGTAGTTTGTGGATATCAGTATTTAGCCAATTTTGGCAATCCTAACCGTTTACCTACAGCCTGACAGATAAATTGGTTTTTTATCCATGCTATTTTATTCGACAGAGTTAACCCCATCCCACGCAATGTTTGAATCGCTTGTTTATCGCTAGCAAAAAATGTCTTAATGACATCCACCCCCGTCATCATGGCCGAATTATCTGCCTTGCGCCATCGTTCATACGCTCGCAATGTCGAAAGACTAGCAAAATTACGGCGATTTTTAATCGCTTCAGCAATCACTTCAGCGAGACTAGCCGCATCAAGTAATCCCATATTTAAACCTTGCCCAGCAAGCGGATGAATCACATGCGCTGCATCGCCAATTAATGCAACGCGGGATGAGACATAGTGCTTGGCTTGCTGTTGATACAAAGGAAAAGAATAACGCGGACTTGCTAATACCCCCTCATCAAGATGAGAAAAAACTTGCGATAAGGTGGCGTTAAATCCTTTATCATCTAATGCTAAGTATGCTTCTGCGGTTTCTTTTGGTAATGACCAAACGATGGAGGATAAATGGGTGTCAATTAAGGGTAAGAAAGCGAGTGGGCCTGTTGGTAAAAAAACTTGCCTCGCTATTTTTTGGTGCGGCAACTGCGTTTTGACTGCTGCTACAATAGCCGTCTGATGATAATCATACTGTTCCACAGCAATTTCGGCTTGTTGCCGCAACCAAGAAGAGGCCCCGTCTGCCGCCACAGCGAGTTTTGCCGTAAAAACACGGTTATCTGAGGTAATTAATTCAAGGTGCTGTGCACACTGCTGAAAAGCTTTCAATGTCACAGGGGCCATATAGTGGATTTGTGGATATTGCTTTATTTTCTCCATCAGCACAGCTTGCATAAGCGAGTTTTCAATAATATAGCCTAATAGTGGCTCTGCTATTGCATAACTATCAAATTGAATTTCATGGCCTACTGCATCCCATACCTGAATATGTGTAAATGGGCTGACGCGCTTCTCTTTTATTGTTTGCCAAACTTGTAAGGATTGAAAAATACGTTGCGAGGATAATGCTACCGCACTCACACGATGATGGTAATCCAACGGATCCCACGAATCAGCGAATACATTCGCGTCCACTACCATGATAGATAATGTCGTTTGCTGCGCAAGCGCGAGTGCAAACGTTAAGCCAATGATATTGCCGCCAACCACAATAATGTCAGAATTCATAAATTAAAAAGGCAATACTAAATCCGGTTTGACTGATAACATCCATTCACGAAAAAGCGTTTGAATTTTTTGTAATACTGTTTCGTTTAATGCCTCAAAACGTAAAATCAAATAAGGGGTGGTATTAGAAGGACGTAACAATCCCCATCCTTCTGCAAAATTGACGCGTACCCCATCAATCGTCATCAATTCTTTAGCTTCGTGAAACGCTGCGCACGCTTTGAGTTGCTGCATCAGTGGAAACTTTTCTTCTTCTGTAACTAATACTTTTAGTTCAGTGGTACTCACACTGTTAGGAATGCTAGCAAAAATCGATAAGCTCTCTGGTTGTTGCGCTAAAATCTCCAGCAATCTGGCGCCAGCGTATAAGGCATCATCAAAACCATTCCACCGATCTTTAAAGAAAAAATGCCCACTCATTTCACCCGCAAGCTGTGCTTGGGTTTCTGCCATCTTCGCTTTAATTAATGAATGACCGGTTTTCCACATGATCGGTTCGCCATTTAAAGAATGAATTAAAGACTGCAGTAGATTCGTACATTTTACGTCATAAATAATTTTTGCGCCGGGCCGTTGTGCTAACAATGCATGGGCGAACAGCATTAATAATCGATCAGGATTAATAATTTCACCTATACCCGTAACGACACCTAAGCGATCACCATCACCATCAAAAGCTAACCCTATATCAGCGTGTGTTTCACGGACAACACGAATAAGATCTTCTAAATTCTCCACATGACTGGGATCAGGATGATGATGAGGAAAGTTACCATCAACCTCACAATATAATTTATGCACTTCGCAACCTAAGGCACGGAATAAAGCGGGTGCAATCATTCCAGTCACACCATTACCTGCATCGATTACAATCTTTAATGGACGGGGAAGATGAATAGTGTCAATGATGTGTTGAAGATAAGCCTCTATTACATCGCGCTCGTACCGCGTTCCTTGTCCTTCGTAAAATTGTTGATTGAGAATACGCTGATATAACTGTTGGATTTGTTCTTCCGCGAGCGTCACGCCATTGATGACAATTTTTAAGCCGTTGTAATCGGGCGGATTATGACTGCCTGTTAACATAATGCCCGAGTGCTCTTCATTATGATGAACAGCATAATAAAGGAGCGGTGTCGGCGCCATGCCAATATCAATGACATCACAGCCCGTAGACAGAATTCCTTTCGTTAACGCAGCAGAGAGTAAAGGACCGGATAAACGGCCATCTCTCGCAATAATAAGCTGATGGCCGCCTTGTTCGCGTACGAGCGAGGCGATCGCTTTACCGAGTATGTAAATATTTTCTTCCGTGAGGGTTTTGCCCACGACACCACGGATATCGTAAGCGCGAAAAATGGAAGGATCAAATAAGCATTGTTGTGACATTAATTTTTTCCCGAATGACCAAACCCTCCCGTCCCACGAGTCGTAGAATGAAATTCCTCTACCACTTCAAAATGAGCGCGGGCAATGGGTAAAAAGACTAGCTGGGCAATACGATCCCCGGGCTCAATCGTATAAGCAGCATGACCGCGGTTCCAACAGGAAACCATCAGCGGCCCTTGATAATCTGCATCAATTAAACCGACAAGATTGCCTAGCACCAGACCGTGCTTGTGTCCTAAACCAGAGCGCGGAAGAATGACAGCTGCAAGATGAGGATTGCCGATATAAATGGAAATACCCGTTGGGATAAGCTGGGTTTGACCCGGCTCGATAGTGAGCGGTGCATCAACGCAAGCACGCAAATCCAATCCAGCGGCATCAGCCGTCTCGTATCGCGGTAAGGGAAATTCCTTGCCGATGCGCGCATCGAGGATTTTCACTTGAATAGAAGTTGACGATGTCGGTGCCATTTTTGATTCGCTTGCATGTTGCATTA
>Ga0070738_10002132_pt1 | contig 32703 bp, 28 predicted proteins | sample Coa_R2_2_FD_66446 | JGI IMG/M metagenome (GOLD analysis project Ga0070738, IMG submission 66446) | Surface soil microbial communities from Centralia Pennsylvania, which are recovering from an underground coalmine fire - Coalmine... | ecosystem: Environmental > Terrestrial > Soil > Unclassified ...
TGGCGGTATCGTACGCCTGGACGGCTTCGTTAAAATTTCTGCGTTCGACGCTGATCCGGTTTTCAGTCCCTTCCAGTTGCGCCTGCAAATCCTGGAAATTGCGCGTGGCTTTCAAGTCAGGATAACGCTCCGCCACGACGAGCAAGCGGGACAGCGCGCCAGAAAGCTGCGATTGAGCGCGCTCGAACTCGGCGAGTTTGGCCGGATCGGTGGGGGCGCTGGCAGGATCCAGCTTCACCTGGCCCACCGAAGCGCGTGCGGCGGTGACCTCAGTCAGCGTGGATTTTTCGAAATTGGCCGCGCCCGACACCGTGGCGACAAGATTGGGCACCAGGTCGGCTCGTCTTTGGTAAACGTTTTGGACTTGCGCCCACTGTTTGTTGACCTCCTGCTGAAGCCTCACCAGGTGATTGTAGCTGCCCCCGCCGATCGCGAGTAGAATCAGCACACAAATTCCCAGAAACGCCAGCACACCGCATCCAATGGCTAGTTTTTTCATAGGTTTCCAGATACTACCAAACGGTATTGGTACAGCGGCTTTCGGCAATTACAAATCGCAGTAGGGTTTGTACGCCCCGTAGCGGCGAGGCCGGGGCCGCCCCGAACGGTCGGCTCGCCCGCGCTTCGCCACCGTGAGGAGGGCAAATTCGGGTGAGGCTTGAGCAAACAATGGTGAGGGAATGCGTGCGCCGTTGCATCAAATCGTATCATGACATGCCGCTTCTATGCGAGACAGTCTCGCCCCACATCCGGGTGCGGCCGGGGCTTTACCTTGATTGAACTGTTGGTGGTCATAGCGATCATCGCCATTCTGGCGGCCATGCTTTTGCCGGCGCTTTCTGGGGCCAAAGCCGTGGCGCAAGCCGGCGCTTGCGCGAACAACATCAAACAGTTGGAACTCGGTTGGCTGATGTACCTGGATGACAACCAGGGTTTGTTGATGAACAACTGCAGCATGGTCGACACGCGGGCATATCGTCAGAGCTGGGTCAATAACATACAGGACTGGGGGACCAGCATCGAGAATACCAATGCCGATTACGTCCGCAGCGGCAAGCTCGCGGTTTACGTTAATAACAGCCTGGCGGTTTACAAATGTCCCTCTGATCAATCTTTGGCGCAGAACGGGCCGCGGCTCAGGAGCGTTTCCATGAACGCTTTAATGGGGGATCCGATGATTGTTCCCAATCGGTTCAACCCGGCTTGGATTCAATTCCTCAAGCTAAGCCAAGTGCCTGGTCCGGCTAATTTTTGGGTGTTCATTGAAGAACACGCGGACACCATCAACGACGGCTATTTTGTCAACACCCTGGACCAGGTGAAGTGGGGCAATCTGCCTGCTTCATACCACAATAGCTCTGCGAACATTTCCTGGGCCGATGGCCATGTCGAACGCCACCGTTGGATTCCAAACACAGTCCGTCCCGCTTCAAAAGGCGCGGTTGCCGGCGGCTTTGTGCCGGCGCCCACCGCGGATTATCTCTGGCTTCGGGATCACTCGAGCGTAAAGCTTAACTGAATCAGGGTGGCGTGCCGGTGGTGTCGGTGATTCGTTGGCCTGTCCAAATCTTGGCGCCGTAAACAATCCCCAAATCGGGCTTGGAATACAGGACCGTGCCTGTGAGCGTATCGTTGATCAAATTGCCATTCGCGTCGCGATTGGCCAGTTCGAGACCGAAAAAGGAGCCAAGCGCCGCCTGGTGATATTCATCGAAAAGCAGGGCGTGCCGGACAGTCACGGCGCCGGTCGGGTTGACCACGTCCGTCCAGGTGTATTCCATTTGAATCACATCCGCGATGAACTGGCCGGTCGAGGCCCGCACCACGACGGTGTCACGCCGGTCGGGACGGTAAACAAAAACCAGGGTTGATGGGTCCAGCCCGTTATCCTGCGCAACTTTATTGACGAAATCCTGCTCGGTAAACGGAACTGCGATGATATGCCCGGAGCTGTTCTTGGTGTAGTAAGTGCCGCGCCAGAACAGCTGGAAGAGGTCGTCGGCGCGAGCCGTTATCTGCATTGCTACGAGCAGGGCCGAGATCAGCCCAAGGGTCCTGTATGTTTTCATATCGTCATTGATCACTTTGCCCGCCTAAATCCTTGACACATGTGCACCACGCTGGTGGCCACTCCAATAGGGTGGTTCCCGCCAAAACTTGACAGGATCACCTGCACGATGACCAATGGACGGAAAGCAATCGGCAAAATCCGGAAAGCCTCGGAGTTGGCGTTGGCCCTAAATAGCTCCAGCAGGACCTTACTAGCCCTAAACCCGGGTTGCGAAGCGCTGGTCAACGCCGCCTGCAAGGCGTGCACCTTGCAACCCGGCCCCTTCACAACCACCCGAGCCCTCAGTAAGTGATTGAAACCCGCTCAGAGCTGTGCTACCTAAAAGACATTCCGGAGCACCACATTATGAAAACTTCACGTTTCAGCCGCCGAGAATTCCTTCACACCTCCATTGCCGCCACAAGTGCGGTCGTTCTTGGGGCTGGGTCCCTGAGTGCCGCCCCGGCCAAACGCACCGCGGTGGACCGGGTCACATTGGGTCAAACGGGGATCAAGCTAAGCCGGCTAGGAATGGGCACCGGCAGCAACAGCGGCCAGGTGCAATACGATCTCGGGCGTGAAGGGTTCACCAGCCTGATCAAATATGCCTACGACCAGGGAATTACTTACTTCGACTGTTCGCAAACGTACCGAACTTTTGAATGGCTTGGCGGAGCTGTCAAAGGGTTGCCCCGTGAAAAGATTTTCATCCAATCCAAAATCCCCGGTCAGCCGGAGAAAATCCTCGATGTGATCGACCATCATCGAAAGGTTTTCGACACGGACTACGTGGACACGATGTTGATCCACTGCATGATCAAGGACGGCTGGACCGACCAGTGGAAACGCATCATGGACGGTTTCGATGAAGCGAAACAAAAAGGCTGGATTCGGAGCAAAGGTGTTTCCTGCCACAGCCTGCCGGCGTTGCGCGGGGCGGCTGAAACGCCCTGGGCGGAAGTGCACCTGGTCCGAGTCAATCCCCAGGGGCGCCGCATCGACGGTCCCGAAGAATCGGTCTGGAACGACAATATCCATGACGTGGAGCCGGTTGTTTCACAACTCAAAGTCATGAGGGCCAAGGGCAGGGGTGTGATCGGCATGAAGATCATCGGCAACGGCGAGTTCGTCAATGCCGAGGACCGCGAAAAGTCGATTCGCTTCGCCATGTCACGTCCCGAGCTGGACGCCGTTGTGATCGGATTCAAGAGCCGGGACGAAATCGACGAAGCGATTCGAAGAATCAATTCCGCGCTGGCGGCTTAGCGCGCCTTAGGCCTGGTGGGACGAAACCACAGGTGACCGCCACGGACATCGATCAGCGCGCCATGCGTTTCTAGAAACTCCGCCGACAGGAAGCCTTTCACGTCCTCGGCGTTCCTGGCTTCGCGATGTTCCAGGGTTTAAGATCGCCGATTCCGAAGGCGATATTTCCCCATTGCCGGGCGCCCAGGGCGAACGTCCTGGCTTTCGCAACCTGAATTTCATGGAGCCCGACCTCATTGAGGCCGATGATACGCGCGCTGGCGTCGGCCTCGATCAGGCTGCCGGTGGGCGCGCGCGTGTGCCTTTCAAGGTGAAGCCCCAATCGGCTTAATTCCGAATCGTCCAGGAGATCTACTGGCGCGCCGGTATCCACCAGCAGAACCGTGCCGACGGAATTGATCGCGGCGTCCTGCCCAGTCAAAGGATGAGGAGCAAATGGCAAATTCAGCAAAGCGCCGCGCCTCGGGAGCAACCAAATTTTGCTACGACATAGCAATTGCTGTGATGGAGCAATTAGGTTCCGGTCGCGGCAGTAAAGAAAAAGCACGAACAGTTCGTCGAATGTAAGATCGCACATCACTCAAACATGTATGAAAAAGATAGCTATCCTCTCCTGCGCCCTGCTCATCGCCGGGGCCGTTTCGATTCGGGCGGCTGACGCCAAAGAAACCTGGGACAAAAATTGCGCCAAATGCCATGGAGAAGATGGGAAAGGCAAAACCAAGATGGGAGAAAAGCTTGGCGTTAAAGATTATTCAGACGCAAAAGTTCAGGCGGACATGAAGGACGAGAAGATGGTCAAAGCCATCAAAGAGGGCATCAAAGAAGATGACAAGACCAAGATGAAAGCCTTCAGCGACCTGAGCGACGACGAGGTCAAAGCCCTGGTGGCCCATATCCGAGGACTCAAGAAGTAACCGTCTCACCCACACCACATGAAAGCCACGGGGCCCTCGGGCCCCTTTTTATTTGCTGATGCCGCAACAAAAGGGAGCTTGGGCCACACCATTTCCTAGCGGGGCTGTCGAACAAAGGGGAGGCGCCATTTCCGCGCGGTCCTGGGCGAATCGATTCAGTGCAAGCGGGTGTTGGACAACGGGGTTGCGTTTGACCCGGCCAGGCAGCTCATTGTCAGCAGAATAACTAATCGGTCAACAAATGTGAATTCGATCAACTATTTTGCTTGCAGCGAGGCAAAAAAAGCTAATAGAACAGCAACGGAAGAGAAGCGGAGGTATTGGTTCGCCTTTACAGCTGCTCTACGGTGAAAACAGCATCATTGAAGCGTTTCTAACCAGGCAACCAGCGCAATGAGAAATCCATTCAAAATGCCGCCGCAGGTGTTGAGACTCTGCCTGCTGGCGCTGGCTATTGTAAGCAGCTACGCGCTTGCGCGGTATTTCCTCACCCCCCCTTCCTTCCGCCAGTATGGCTGGTACCGCGGGGCGGCTTTATCGGAACTCCAGGCCCGAGAACCCGTTTTTGCGGGCAAAAAGGCGTGCGAAGAATGCCACTCGGACCAGTTAAACAAGCTCTCCAAAGGTGAGCACAAAACGCTGTCCTGCGAGGCATGTCATGGGCCGGGGCAGGCGCACTCGGACAATCCCGACGTCAAGATCGAGTTGAAGAATTTCAGTCCATGCATCCGCTGTCATGAGTCAAATCCATCTCGGCCGAAGTGGCACAAGCAGGTAGTTTCGAAAAACCATTATACCGGTTCGAAGTGCACGGAGTGCCACGTGCCGCATTCACCGACGGAGGTTCCATGAGCCAGCAAGTAAGCCGACGCAATCTTTTGGGCAAGATAGGGGCCGCGGCGGCGGGCGTGATGTCCGCTTCGCTGGCGCGCACCGCCAAAGCCGCAGTCCAAAAAGTCCTGGTTTCGACCGGGGCGGCCAAAGGGTACGATCCCACCAAACACAAGTGGGTGATGGCGATCGATGCGAACCGCTGCATCGGGTGCGGTTTGTGCGCTGAAGCATGCAAGACCGAGAACCACGTTCCCGAAGGCCCGTATTACCGCACCTGGATCGAGCGCTACATCATCACCAAGCCCCGGCCGGGCAGCGGCGACGCCCGGGGCGAAACCCTGGTCGACTGTCCCTCAGGGGGAATGCATGGATTCCCAGAACCGCCGGTGCCCAAGGAAGAGATTCAGCACTCCTTCTTTGTGCCCAAGCTTTGCAACCTGTGCGAGCACTCGGCTTGTGTTCAGGTTTGCCCGGTGGGGGCCACGTTTGACGCCCCGGACGGCGCGGTGCTGATCGATCCGAAGTATTGCATCGGCTGCGGTTTCTGCATTCAGGCGTGTCCGTATGGCTGCCGGTTCCTGAACCCGGTAACCAAGACGGCCGAAAAATGCACGCTTTGCTACCATCGCATCACGCGCGGCCTTAACCCGGCTTGCGTGGAAGTCTGTCCGACCCAGGCGCGGGTTTTCGGCGATTTGAAAAACCCGGCCCCCGACGACCCGATACAACGGTTCTACCAGAATAACAAAGTACAGGCCCTCAAACCGCACCTGGGCACGGACCCGCGGGTGTATTACGCCGGTATCGACAAGGAGGTACGGTAACATGAGCCCGGAAGTCACTAATTACGTCTTCGAGGCGATGCCCCATTTCGAGGGCTACGTTTATCCCAACGAAGCCACGCAGCAGCCGCTGTGGAGCGTGCTTATCGTTCTATACCCATACATTACCGGTCTGGTAGCCGGGGCATTTATCATGGCGTCGCTGGTGCGGGTGTTCAACGTGCGCGCGCTTCAGCCGGTTTACCGGCTTTCATTGCTGACAGCCTTCGCGTTTCTCCTTTGCGCTCCGCTGCCGTTGTTGTTTCACCTGGGCCACCCTGAACGCTGCTTCGAGGTCATGATGACCCCCCACCTGACTTCGCCGATGGCGATCTTCGGATTTGTTTATGCGTGGTACTTGATGGCGGTTCTTTTGCTCGAGTTGTGGTTCGATTACCGGCGGGATTTTGTCGAGTGGTCAAACCGGACTGCCGGGTTCAAAGGGCTGCTGTACCGGCTGTTCACCGTGGGTGTGACGGACATCAGCGAACCGGCCGTGAAATTGGATCATAAGCTCGGCCACATCCTGTCGATTGTCGGGATTCCCTCGGCATTCCTGCTGCATGGTTACGTGGGTTTCATTTTCGGCTCGGTCAAAGCCAACCCGTGGTGGGGCAACGTGTTGATGCCGATCATTTTCATCATGTCGGCGATGGTTTCGGGGATCGCATTGTGTGTTTTCAATTACATGGCGCTGAGCTGGATTCGGCGCAAGGAAATCGACATGAAATGCCTGGATGTGATGTGCATGTTCCTGTTCTACGCGCTGGTGGTGGATGCGGCGATCGAGGGCCTGGATTGGATCCACCGCGTTTACTCCGCTGAGGAAGGCTTCCAGGTGATGCAGTACATGGCGCGCGAGAAGCTCTTTTACACGTTGAACCTGGGCCAGGCGGCCATGGGCACCGCCGTGCCTCTTCTGTTGCTGGGTTCGCTGCAGCTTTTCCGCAAGCGCGTTCCGGACCTGTCACGGCGCCGGATGTATTTCGGCAGCGCCATGCTGATTCTGTGCGGCGTGCTGGCGATGCGCTGGAACGTTGTCATTGGCGGACAATTATTCTCAAAGAGCCTGCGCGGGGTGATGAGTTACAAGATGGAATTCGCCGGCTTGGAAGGGTGGTTCATGGGGGCGGTGCTGTTGTCGCTGCCGTTCATTCTTTTAACCGTCATGATCAAGCTGTTCCTCTCGGAGCGGCAGGAGGGAATGGCATGACCTAACGATTTCGGCACGGCATCCGGCGGAGTCTCAACTCTCCCGGGTTCGCTGCGCCGGAAACAGACAGTCAGTTGAAAACCTAAACAGCAAAACAAGTATGAAGAAACTATTACCGTTGCTGGTCGGCATATTGGCTTTGCCGGCTGTATCGGTCTTCGCGGCCGACGCCAAGGCGTCGTACGTCAAAGACTGCGCCAAATGCCACGGGGAAGATGGCAAAGGCGAAACGAAAATGGGGAAAAAGCTTGGCGCCAAAGACTACTCCGACGCCAAAGTCCAGGCCGATCTCAAGGACGACGCGGCCTTCAAAGCAATCAAAGAAGGTCTCAAGGACAAAGACGGCAAGACCCTTATGAAACCGAGTGAAGCCCTCTCGGACGAAGAGATCAAAGGGCTGGTTGCCTACATGCGCACCCTTAAGAAGTAATGAAGTACACGCCACAAGGCAGGGCGAGGTGCCTCGCCGCGCCGCTGCTGCGCCAATACGCGCGAACCCGGCGCCGTTTGCTCGGGGCTTCGAGTCCTGCCTTGCCGCTGAATCATCAATAGGATCCGTTATGGAAGAAACACCTGCCAATCCCGTTCCGACCCGGCGTAGTTCTGTTTTCCGAAACTGGCTCAGCCTGAGCGGGCTGGTGGTCATGGTGGGCAGCCTGTTCTCGTTTGTGCTCCTTTTGATGATGGATGCGATGGCGCATCTGTCCAATCCGTACCTGGGCATTTTGACGTACCTGGTTGCGCCGGCCTTCATGGTGATGGGGTTGGTCACTGCCGTTGGCGGGGCACTGTTGCGGCGGCGCCATATGGTGAAAGCTTCGGGGCCGTTTCCCCCGTTGCGGATCGACCTGACCCGGCCGCGCGATCGGCGTTTTTTCGGTTTGTTCCTCGCGGGGAGTGTGGTGTTCCTTCTGATTTCGGCAGTCGGCAGTTACCAGAGCTATCACTACACCGAATCAGTTCAGTTTTGCGGCCAGGCCTGCCATGGAGTCATGAAACCGGAGTTCGTGACCTATAGTCATTCATCCCACGCGCGAGTGGCCTGCGCCGAATGCCATATCGGCAAAGGCGCGGCCTGGTACGTGCGCTCGAAGCTTTCCGGCACTTACCAGGTGTATGCCACCATGGCGGAAAAGTATCCCAAACCCATACCGACCCCCGTAAAAAACCTGCGCCCCGCGCAGGAGACCTGCGAAGAGTGCCATTGGCCAAAGAAATTCGTAGGCAACGTGGAACGCAGCTACACGTCGTTCCTTGGGGATGAAACCAACACACCTTTTACCGTCCGATTGCTCTTGAAAGTTGGCGGCGGCGATCCCACGCACGGGCCGGTGGGCGGCATTCATTGGCATATGAACGTCGGCAACCGAATCGATTACGTCGCTGCGGATGAGGGCCGCCAAAAGATTCCATGGGTGCGAATGGTCGATGCCCAGGGGGTGGTAACCGAGTTCCGTTCACCGAAATTCACCAACCAGGTGGATGAGGCTTCCGTGCGCCGCATGGATTGCATGGATTGCCACAACCGGCCCGCGCACCGATACGAGTCGCCCAATGATGCTGTGAACCTGGCCATGGCGCTGGGCAAACTGGATCGGGGCCTGGCCTTCATCAAAACCAACGCCCTCTTTGTTCTAACACACCGCTATACCAATCAAACCGAAGCGCTTCAAACCATTGCCACCACCCTTTCGGAACGCTACTCGTCCGAGCCCAGGATTCGCGCCGCAATCGATGTGGTCCAGCAGATTTACACCAACAATTTCTTCCCTGAAATGAAAGCAAGCTGGAAGGCCTACCCCGAGAACATAGGCCACAAAGACTGGCCTGGCTGCTTCAGGTGTCATGACGGCCAGCACAAAACCGCCGATGGCAAGCGCACGATTAAGGCCAACGACTGCAATGCCTGCCACACCATCCTGGCTCAGGGCTATGGCGCTGATTTGGATCAACTCACACCGAACGGTCAGAAGTTCAAACACCCTGGAGACGATGTTGATGGAGCATGCAACGATTGCCATAGCGGCGGATTCTAGCGACAACAACGTTAGCGGCCCGCAAGACAGCTTTTACAGGCTGCTCAAAGCGTTCGTTTGCGTACTTCTTGTCTCTGGCTTCTGGTGCGGCGCTGGCGCCGCTTCCCAGGAAAACCCAAACTCCGCCTGTCTCGATTGCCATTCGGACAAAACCCTGTTCAAAACCAACTCGGCCGGCGTGGGGATTCCTCTGTTTGTCGACGAGGCCAGGCTCAAGACGACTGTTCACGGGACCAACAACTGCTCGAGTTGCCACGCGGATATCTCCAACAAGCATCCGGATGACAACGTGGCTCCCAAGCCGGTGAATTGCGGGGTCTGCCACGAACAACCTGCAAAGGACTATGCCATGAGCATCCACGGAGCGAGCCATAGCCTCGGGGCCTCCGGAGCGGCCGGTTGCAAGGATTGCCACGGGTCCCACAACATTTTGCCGGCGAAACACTCCGACTCGCCGGTTTTCAAGCTCAACCTCCCCAACACCTGCGCCACTTGCCACAGCAATCCGGGGCTGACGAAGGAATACCAGATGAAATACCCGGAGGCGGCTTCCCAATACATGGACAGCATCCACGGGCGGGCGCTGCTGAAGATGGGGTTGATTGTAGCTCCCTCGTGCAACGATTGCCATGGCGTGCATGACATCAAGCGGGCCGTCGACCGTGATTCCCCGATCAACCCGTTGAACGTGGCAAAGACTTGCGGGAAATGCCACGTCCGCATTGAACAAACGTATAACCAGAGCGTTCACGGGCAACTCCTGGCCAAGGGCGATAAGCGTGGTCCCGTGTGTACCGATTGTCACACGGCTCACCAGGTTGAGACTCCCAAGAACGGGCACTTCAAAATGGCAAGCGACTCGCGGTGCGGCCGTTGTCATGAGGATCGATTGGCTCACTACCGGGACACGTACCACGGCAAAGCGATGGCGCTGGGCAAGCCGAACGTCGCCTCCGATGTTGCCGCCTGTTACGATTGTCATGGGCATCACGATGTTTTGCCGGCTTCGAACCCCGCTTCCAGGCTCTCGAAAGGCAATATTGTGGGTACTTGCAGGCAGTGTCATGCTTCGGCGCCGGTTGGCTTCGCGCTTTATAAGCCTCACGCCAATCCACTGGATGCGAAGAACTATCCGCTTCTGCACGCAGTCTTCATTTTTATGACCTTGCTGCTGGTCGGCGTGTTCGCCTCCTTTGGAGCACACACCGGGGCATGGCTGTTCCGAGCGGGCTACTTGTACCTTCACGATTCCAAGGCTTTCCGGGAAGCCAAGGTCCATACCCAAACTGGCGGCGAATGGTTTACCCGGTTTGTGCCGTTTGAGCGTTTCCTGCATTTCCTGGTAGTCACCAGCTTCCTGCTGCTGGTGCTCACGGGCATGCCTCTCAAGTTCTATTATACCGCCTGGGCGAAGACCCTCTTCGGCATCATTGGCGGGGCTGAAACGGCGCGCGCCCTCCACCGGCTCGGCGCAATCGTCACTTTCCTCTATTTCGGGCTGCACGTGGCCTCCTTGGCAGGCAAAGTGTGGCGCGGCCGAACGCAGATCCGGGATCCCCAATCCGGCAAGCTCAGTTTGAAGCGACTCTGGAAGTCGGCATTTGGGCCTGACTCGATGATGCCCACGCTCCAGGATTGGCGTGACCTGGTGGCTCATAACAAGTGGTTCTTTGGCCGCGGACCCAAGCCGCAGTTCGACAGGTGGACCTATTGGGAAAAGTTCGATTACTTCGCCGTGTTCTGGGGCGTGCTGATCATTGGTTCCTCGGGGCTCATCCTTTGGTTCCCGACGTTTTTCACGCGGTTCCTTCCGGGTTGGATCATCAATATCGCCCTGATTATACATTCCGATGAAGCGTTGCTCGCGGCTGGGTTCATATTCTCCATCCACTTCTTCAACACTCACTTCCGCATTGAGAAATTCCCGATGGACACGGTGATCTTCTCGGGTCGTGTGTCAAAGAATGAGATGTTGCACGAGCGCCGGCGCTGGTACGATCGACTGGTCGCCGAAGGCCGACTTGACGAATACCGTGTTCGCGACGAATGGCTGCGCTGGAAGAGCATTGCCAGATCATTCGGTTACTTCTTCTTTGGGCTGGGCGTAGTTCTCCTGGTATTGATTATTTACGCCATGCTCACGCGTTTGACCCACTAAAACTGCAATAGATGCAAAGCAATCGGCAACCTGTGTAGAGCGCTTTTTGCCGCGCTGCGCAATACCTGGGAATGGTATGAGCAAGAGCGCAGCCGTTGTTTTGCTGGGGTTACTCCTCTGTATGACGGCACCGACTGCCGGTGCTGCCGCCGCCGCAGGCGTCGAAATCAAGGACAGCGCCTGCATGGAGTGTCATTCCGACAAGACGCTTTACCGCACCAACTCCGCCGGCAAAGGCATCTCGATGTTCGTGGATGAGGAGAAGCTCAAAGCGTCGGTCCATAAGACGAATACCTGTTTCAGTTGCCACAGTGACCTTACCTCAAAGCATCCTGACGACAATGTTCCCGCCGGGCCCCCCAGCTGCGCCAGGTGCCACGAAAAGCAGTCGGAAAGCTACGGCGCCAGCGTCCACGGGCTCGCTTTGGCTCGCGGTCAGAAAGACGCTGCCACCTGCTCAGATTGCCACAGCGGGCACAACATCCTGCCTCCCCGCTCGCCCGAATCCCCACTGAATTTCTCGCGCCTGGCAGAGACCTGCGGAACCTGTCATGACCAGGAGGCCGGGGACGTCGCCGAGAGCGTTCACGGAAAGGCGGTCGCCGCCGGCCATCGCGATGCGCCCACGTGCACCGATTGCCATTCGGAACACAAGATCGTGGCGCTCAAAAGCAGTTCTTCTCTGAAAATCTCGGCCGACGTGTGCAGCAATTGCCACGCATCCGAACGGATGAACACCAAGTACAATTTGCCGGCTGACCGTGTGAAGACATTCTTCCAAAGCTACCACGGGTTGGCCGCGCAGTACGGCTCTACCCTGGCCGCCAATTGCGCCAGTTGCCATGGCGTTCATAAGATCCTTCCATCCACCGATCCGCGCTCAACTATACACCCGTCGAACCTTGCGGTTACTTGCGGCAAATGCCACCCGGGCGCGACCGCCAATTTCGCGCAGAGCCGAGTCCATGTGGATATCGCCTCGGCCACCAGCGGCGACGGCCTCGGCACCAAAATCAACTGGTGGGTTCGACGCGTTTACCTGGTTCTAATCGTCGGCACCATCGGCTTTATGCTTGCTCATAACGTGCTGTCTTTCGCCCGAAAGGTGGCCGCACGGTACCGGCAGGCAGACCTGAGCGTGCTGCGCATGAACAGATCGCAACGCATCCAACACTTTGTGCTGGCCTCAAGTTTCATCGTCCTCGCCGTGACCGGGTTTGCGCTGAAATTTCCGGAGAGTTGGGTGGCTCGAATCATGGGATCGAATGAAATGTTCCGCCGGTGGACGCACCGCGTCGCGGGGGTTGTGCTCCTGCTGGTCGGGTGTTACCACTTGTTTTACTTGATTTCCAGGCGGGACGGTCGGCGTCTCCTCAAAGACATGCTGCCGGTTAAGAAAGATGCGGGCGACCTTGCGCAGAACGCGCGTTACCTGGCCGGATTGGGGGAAGAGAAAGCCAAAATAGGCCGCTTCGGCTACGCGGAGAAAATGGAATACTGGGCGGTCATCTGGGGCACAATAATCATGGGTGTGACCGGGCTTGCGATTTGGTTTAAAATGGACGTGACCCGGTTTTTGCCTCGATGGGCGGTCGACGTGGCGACGACAATTCATTACTACGAAGCCATTCTCGCGTGCCTGGCAATCCTCGTCTGGCACTTTTACCACGTCATCTTTGATCCGGACGTTTACCCGCTCAACTGGGCGTGCTGGAAGGGAAAGGTCTCGCAGCACTGGAACGAGGAAGAACACCCTCTCGAAATTTCGCCGGGTGATCCTCGTTCAGCGACAACCCTTACTCCAACGCACAACGGTTCCGACTCCACCCAGGACCACACCCTGGATCGCCGGTTCTGAAGGCAATCTAAAAAGCGGCGGGAAGGGTTTAAGGAGACAGGGTGCCACCGGCATTAGACGGGTGTGCAGCGCGAACCGGACCGCAACACCACATCGTTCAAACCCTAACGCAAGCAGGCCTTGGAATCCTGTTCAGCACCTTCTTCGTGAATGCCAGGCAAAAAAAATCAAGTGTTCGCCAACAATGGCGAAGACATGGAATGAGGGGCAGGGGATTGTGCCCAAGAATGAACGCCACTTCGCAGATCAACCATATCTTTTCCTCCAACCCGGTGTTATACTGATGTCAGTCCCCGTGGCCAGGCATTTTAACAGCGAGAGTTGGCCTGTCGCACGCGAAGATCTCGCGGCCAAAGCCGCCGAGATTCGCGACAAGTACGGGCCTGTCATCAGTTGGGACAAGTTGCAAGCTCTGCTGCAGGACCGCCGCCTGATCCCCTTTCCCTGCGAAATTCAATTTGATTCCACGCCCCTGTTGCCCGGCGAGTTCGCTCACTCGGTTGCAAAACCGAACGTTCTCCAGGACGGATTCATCATTTATCTTCACCCACAGTATGCGGACCAGTTGGGTCTGGTTCCATACCTGGTCCTGCACCAGTTGGTGCTGGTGAGTTGCGATCACGCCACGATCGATGACGCCGAGACGTTTGGTTCTCTGGCGTTGGGCCTCACGAAGGAAGCGTATTACAAGACGCTTTGCGAACTCTCCGGCCAAATCGGCGGAGACGACTTGGTGTAATCACAAAAGGTTGAGGGCACCGGCAAACTGCCGCCAACGCGTTCTCCCATTTTGGCTTCTTACCTCCAAAAAACGTCCAGGTAAATTCCAGCGGTCGAGTGGCCAAGTTCCGCGGATTTTTTGCCGCTTTTGCAATCTCCTGACTTCTCCTGCCCTGCGGCTACGATTGAAAGCTGAAAAATCAGTATATATGATATAGTAAGCGAATAGGATTAGTAATACATGTGCATGAATTGCTCCTCAAATGCAAAATTTGTAAAGTAATTGGCAAGGGAGGACGAGCCCTAACCTGCTTTGGATGTAGCGTAGGCACGTGAATGCTGCGTCCCAATCACAATTAGTAAAACCGATTGCAAAATTGGGTGAGCAAGGGCTGTCCGCAGCTTGGCCCCTCAACTCATCTTTCCAGGAGTGCCAATGAACCTCTTTGTTGCCGGACTCAGTTACAAGACTGCACCCGTTGCGATTCGCGAAAAGCTGGCGGTCTCCGCCGGGCGACTGCGTTGTTGCGGCTGCCGTTTGAAGCTGCGCGGCAAACTGTCCGAGGTTGTCCTCGTTTCGACTTGTAATCGCGTGGAAATCTATGGAGCCGCGCCGAGCGTCAACGGCAGGATGGAGCGCCTGTTTGAGGAACTGGGAGGAACGGAAACAGATTTCGCTCCGTACCTCTACTTCAAACAAGGGGTCCAGGCGGTGGAACATCTCTTTTCAGTGGTGAGCGGATTGGACTCGATGGTGATTGGCGAGACCGAAATCACGGGCCAGGTCAAGCAGGCCTACCAGGCCGCCCAGGAGGCCGGCTTGACCGGGAGGTTGACCAACCGGCTGTTTCAGACCGCGCTTCAGACGGCCAAGGAAATACGAACCCAAACCGGGATTGGCCGCGGGTCAACCTCGGTGGGCAGCGTGGCCGTTGAGCTCGCCGAGCGCATCTTCGACAAGGACCTCGGCCAAAAGACGGTGATGATCATCGGCGCGGGAAAGATGGGAGAAGCTTGTGTGCGGCACCTTGCGAAGAAGGCGGCCCGTGCCGTTCTGGTCACTAACCGGTCATTTGATCGCGCGCTCAACCTGGCCAGCGAATTTGGAGGGCGGGCGATCCGGTTCGACGAACTGGATTCGGCCCTGATCGAGGCGGACATTGTTGTCAGTTCCACCGGCTGTCCGCACACGATCCTGAACCGGGACGATTTGGCCTCCATAATGCCGGCGCGCCGCAATCGTCCTTTGTTCCTGGTGGATATCGCGGTCCCGCGCGACATCGATTCCGATGTTCAGGAACTTCCCAATGTCTACCTCTACAACGTCGACCACCTGGAAGCCATCGTCCGTGAGAACGTCCGGACGCGAGAACAGGAACTGAGCCGGTGCCGCGCGATCATCTCCGAGCGGGCCGCCTCGCTGATGAGACGGCTGACGCCGCCGCCAAGGGTGCTTCCCGAAGCGTCTCCTGAAGCGGGTTGGGCACTAGCGGGCGCCGCCTGCCCGGCCTGATCAGGCCCGTATCCATGTTCTATGGCCATGCCTCACATTTTTCAGATTTCGACGGGAGCGCTCCTCCGCGTGTCGCGGTGGGATTGGTGCTTTCGTTGGAAAACGCCGGATTCGTCCGAATTGGCGTTTGTAAACGTGGACGCCCCGACAGGCCACGTTGAGCCCGAAACCAAAGCGCAGCGCTCGTGATCGATAATCTCAGGATCGCGAACAATAAACATATGAAAAACAAAACCCTCCTTGCAGCTGCTCCAGTTCGCCTTGCGGCGATTGGGCTGCTTATCCTGGCCGCCGCATTGCCGGCGCGAGCGGCCACGCCTGCCCTGACAGGGCAGGTTATCGCCCGGCCTCTCACGCCTGGAGACAAGGTGAGTTATGGCTTGCCTTCGAGCCTTGAAGTCTCCGGCGGTCTGACCACAGTGGGTGTTGGAACCCCTGTGTATCTCGAAGCCCAGATTAACGTCGCTATACCCGCTGCGGATATCACCGGGGTTACCTGGGTGCTCACAAACCGGCCCGCGGGTTCAGCCGCGGTTCTCCAAAGCAGCCCTCTGGGCACCAATGTCCCCATCTACGAGCCGGGCGACCGAGCCGCGTTTCAAGTCGCCTCGCGAACTTTGTTGCGTCCGGATGTGACCGGCCAATACGCCGTCATGGCCACCATTACCACTGCGACCGAGGGCACAACCAACGTCCTGTTTAACATCACTTCGGGCACGTACGTCGGCGTAAACACCTGCGCGCTGTGTCATAGCGGCGGGCTCGTCGCCAAGGACATGGTTCAATCCTGGCAGACCACGGGGCATTCACAGATTTTCACAGAAGGAATCAACGGCTTGCTTGGGCATTACAGCCAATCCTGCCTCCAATGCCACACCGTGGGCTATGACTCCAATACCAATGCAGTCGACGGCGGGTTTGACGACGTCGCCACTCAAACTGGCTGGCAATTTCCTACGGTGCTCACCAACGGAAACTGGGACGCCATGCCCTCCGCGCTGAAGAACCTCGCGAACATCCAATGCGAAAACTGCCATGGCCCCGGCAGCGAGCATGCCTACGCGCTGGGGAATACCAACATCTCCAATTGGCCGCGGCTTTCGGTCACGGTGAACTCCGGGGACTGCAACCAATGCCATGACGCGCCAACTCATCATATCAAAGGGACCGAGTGGTATTCATCCAAGCACGCGTTGGCCAGCCGCATCCCCACCGGTCCAACCCGCGCAGCGTGCGTTGCCTGCCATACGTCCCTTGGGTTCCTCGCCCGGATCGACGGTTGGTCCAGCACCAACACTTCCTATGCGGCGATCGGCTGCCAGACCTGTCACGAGCCTCACGGCATGACTTCCCCGACCAATAATCCGCACCTGCTGCGGGTGCTCAACAACGTGACCATGCCGGATGGCACCGTCGTAACGAATGCGGGCGAAGGCAGCTTGTGTCTCGAGTGCCATCACACCCGCAACGGCGCCGCGGCGACGAACATCGCAAATTATCAGCAAGGGCTGCCCACCTGGCTGGGAGGCTCGAGTTTCGGCGTTCATGACAGCCCGCAAGGCGACATGATCGAGGGAATCAACGCTATCACTTACGGCAAAACGATGCCCAGTTCCGCCCATCGTTATACCGTGACCAATCTCTGCGTCGGATGTCATATGCAAGCGACCCTTGCGCCAACGGATCCGACGTTCCTCAAATCCGGCGGCCACACCTTCCACATGAGCGCCACGCTTGTCTCCACCAATGGAGTTACGAACATCGTTGACCGTGTCGACGCCTGCGCGCAATGCCACGGCCCAATCGCAAGTTTCGACATGCCCGTCCAGGATTACGACGGCGACGGTGTGATCGACGGCGTTCAAACCGAGGTGCAGCATCTGATGGACAAACTCTCAACCATGTTGCCCAGTTCGGCCTATGTCTCCAACGGGAACTACCTGGCTGACGGCCTGGTCAAGACCAGCGTCTCGGTCAAAACCAATTGGCCGACGAAGTTCCTCAACGCGGCGTATAACTGGCAGTTCGTCAACAACGACGGCAGCCGCGGTGTCCATAATGCGCCGTACGCCACGGCCTTGTTGAAAGCGTCCATCGCCGATCTTACCGGAGACGCCAATAACGACGGCTTGCCGGACTCCTGGCAGGTTCAATACTTCGGCTCTGCGAATAACGCGAACGCCGCGCCCAACGCCAATCCCAGCGGCGATGGAATCCCGAACTGGCTCAAGTACAGCCTCGGGCTGGATCCGACCGTCAAAGGCACGGCTATGCCGGGCGGCGTGGTCCTGGCCAACGGCAAGAATCTGGTCAACCCGGTGGTGAGCCCGGGCTCCACCAACACCATCGCCATCTATACCGCCGCTGAAGTGGCGTTCAATACCGAGGTCGGCAAGACCTATCAAATCCAGGCTATCTCTTCACTCAGCGAGACCTGGTCGAACGTTGGGTCGCCCATCGCCGGAACGGGTAATCCGATGAGCTATGTCACTCCGACGCGCGGCAACGCGCAGCAATTCTTCCGGGTCATTCAAAGTCCGTAATTAGACTGGTTCACAGTTGGTTTGGTCAGCCCCTCCGCGGCAGCGCGGAGGGGTTTTCGTATCGAGGACACTGAAAAACTCTAGCTTCCATTGTATTGGTTGGAGATGCTGCCGCAGTGAGGACGCGCGCCCCGCTCGTAATTGCAGTTTCTTTGGTAGCAACGGTTATCGTTGGAATACGCCTCCTTCATGAGTCCGAGCCTGTTTACAAAGGCCAACGGCTGAGCCTCTGGCTTTCCCGCGGCCGGGAGGGATTTGACGATGGCACGGATGCCTTCCTCCGCGAGAACAAGGAAATCGTAACCCGTCATCTTTTGGCGTGTCTCCGCAAACGGGACAATCCGCTTTGGAAACCATACGTGGCGATTCGTGCAAAGGCGCCCACGGGCGTTTCCGGGTACTTGCCCCTGTGGCCGCAGCCGAGCCTCGTCAGAGCCGGAGCGACCTACTGGCTGGCGCAATTAGGCCACGACGCCGAAGCCGCGGTTCCTGAGCTGCGCAGGGCTGCTCGCCGGGATTCCTCGGTCGAGGTTCGTTCTCAGGCAATCTGGGCATTGGGCCGGGTGGACCGTGGTTCCAGGGAAAGTACCTGCCTCTTGGCCGACGCTCTTGGCAGTGACAAGGATCCGCTGGTGCGTCGCGAAGCCGCCGGCGTCCTGGAAATGTGGACCCCGAAAGATCCGCTGGTGGTCCAGAGCTTCATCCTGGGATTGCACGATTCCGACGCCATGGTTCAGCAGATTTCGGCTGCGGCGCTGAGTTCCTACGGGCAGCTTGCGCTGGCCGCAGTTAGACCGCTCCAGGCTGTGGCGTCGAGTAATGGGCCGGCAAGTGATTTCGCGGCGCGCGCGCTAAAACAAATCACCAACGCGCCGCCCTGATCGCGTCGAGCGGACGAACTAAGGCGCCTGCCCCTTAAGCGCTTTGAGAGCGTCAATGCGCGCCTGCGACAACGCGGCGATGTCTTTGAGTTTCTGGGTGTTTGCGGCCTGCACCGCCTGTAATTGTCTAAGCGCGGCGTCCTGGTCCTGCGCCGAGCCGCTCGCCCTGGACTGGTTCACCCGGCTCTCCGCATCGCGCACCTGGGCTTGCATGTCGGTCACTGCCGCGGCGAACTCTTTAACTGAAGCCTCGCGTAGGATACGCGTGCCTTGCTCCAGAGTTAGGGAGGCCACGTCGGGAAACTGCTTCTGAAGCTCAACGGCCGAGACATTGTTCGTTTCAGTAATCGATACGCCGGTTGCGGACTTTTGTCCCTGCGCCAGGCCGGCCAGGGCCCGTGAGATATCGCACTCCAGTGCCGGTTCCCACTGGGGTGAGAGTTGGGGCAGAACTTGCTTTTTATCTGCGGAAACAAGGACAAGGCCAAGATAGGAGCCCTCGCCTTTATCCAAATCGACACCGGTAATCCCTTCCGATCGCGCCGCGTTTGCGCTGGCATTGCTGACGACATTGACCGCGATTTTTCCCGAGTCGGCCTGATAGGCGTCGAGCAGCTGGTTCACGCGCGCTGAAAAATTGCGCAGTTCAGGTGCGGCATTCGGGTCCAGCACGGAGTAAAATCGCATTTCGACAGGCCGCCTGAGGCCCGCGAGAACCTGGGTGGTGGCTTCCGAAAGAGCAAGCGCCGGCGGCTGGACGGAGGGCGGTTGCGAGCCGTGATGAAACATGGCGAACCCTAATCCGATCCCGGCGGCTGCGCTGAGCGCGGCCACTACCGGAGTGCGTGTGCTCCCGCGCAAATGCGAGCTTTGTCGTAGGGGGTCCCGGGGTGTCGGTATCATGATTTCAATTTGCCACGAGGGGGCAACGTTGCAAAAGCAAAACTTCTAATTGCCTCGTACAAGCCAACGCAGGGTTAACATCTGCCAATATTTGGAAAGCGAGTGCCCTGTGTTTGCCGCTAGCGTTTCGGTGCATGTTGGCGTTCGACAGAAGTCCGCAAAGTATTCTGGGACTCGTGGTTGTGCCGTATCGAGCGAGTTTAAACCCGGAGGAGGTTTTCACTGTTCAGACCGCTTATCCCGCCCCGGCATCGATTCTAAACGATTCTTGTCTTTGCCATTCCAGTTGAAGACTATGAAAATTTCGAGAGACCTACCCGGAAGAATATCATGGAGCCTTATCCTGCTGGTGAGTGTCTCTTGGCACGTTTGCCCCGCGAGCGCCCAGAGCGTGCAGCACCTCAGTGCCACCGTTCCCGGCGGTATTCCAAGCCGCCCCATCGTGACCGGAGTCAGCCCCTCAACCAACGGAGTGACGGTCTCCTGGGATGGCCCGGCGGGGTACTATCAACTCCTTGAAAAGGCGAGCGTGGCCGATCCGACGTGGCGGCCCGTGGGCGGCCGGACAAACCTGTCGCGGCGCGCCTTTGTTGCGGCAGCGGGATCCAATGCGCTGTTTCGCGTTCTGGGTCCAGCGCCGCGTTTTGTGGGATCCCAGGCTTGCCTTGAGTGCCATCAGGAAATTCACGACACCGTGATGGGAACGCAGCACGCGCAGGCGTTTGCGGCCCTGAAACAGATTCACCAGGACAACAATCCGGGTTGCCTGCCGTGTCATACGGTCGGTTACGGCGCTCCCACAGGATTCACTACCGCGGCCGCGACGCCTCAACTGGAAGGCGTGCAATGTGAGAACTGCCATGGCCCGGCCGGCAATCATGCCGCCAACCCGGATGATCCCACCGCCCGTCCCCGGCTGGAGATTGCGGCCCAGGTCTGCGGCGGGTGCCATACCGGAACTCATCAACCCACGTTTGAGGAGTGGCAATCCAGCCCGCACTCGGGTGTGGTCGAGGACATGAACAATGCGAGCCGGATCGATAGCTGCGGCCGGTGTCATTCGGGCTCGGCCCGTTGGAGCATGCTGGAGGGAAAGCCGCTGCCTTTAGGCGATGCCAATTTGGGGATTCAATGCATCAACTGTCACGAGCCCCACAGCAAAACCGCCAATCCCTTTCAACTGCTGAACCCGGTGGCCTCCACGAACGACTATTTCCTGAGCACTACCGACGTGTTTACGAACAAGTACGATCCGAACATCAACGTCTGTGCCCAGTGCCACAATCACCGGGGCGCTTCATGGACCAACTCGAGTCGTCCACCGCATCATTCACCACAGTACAATATGCTGCTCGGGACGGTGGGGTTGCTTGTTTCGGGCGCCGCCCCGAATTTTCCGGCCTCGCACGCTCTGCGCATCCAAGACCAATGCGCGGGCTGCCACATGCAATCCACCAACTATGTGAGCGAAACGCAGCCTGCGTCGACCGGGCATAGTTTTCAGGTCAACACCTTCGACATGTGCCGCAATTGTCATCCCTTGCCCGAACAGTTGGTGCAATTCACCACGGCTTCGGTTTCGAACGAGGTCCAATCGCTGAAGGCCTCACTGGACTTGTGGGCAATGACCAAAGCCCCGCTCGCATTGCGAACCAATTATGGCACTCGCGCGTGGGAATATACGAACCCCGGCGATTTGTCGCCGGGCGGAGCCGGGCCGAATAGCGCCGAGCAGGCTCAAGTGCCGGTGAATATTCAGAAAGCGCGATTCAATCTTTACCTTGTTTTGTACGACGGCAGTTTCGGCGTCCACAACGGCCCGTACGCTGCCACGTTGCTCGATGCAGCCCAGACATGGATCGATCAGGAATTAAACAAACAATGAAGCTGAATCCTCTTTGCTTACTGGCCGGAGTGCCGCGCGGTTGGAAGCGCGCCCTGATCATGGGGAGCAGCGCGGCGGTGTTGTTGGTCGCGGTGATTAGCTGCCGCAGCGTGAATCGGTCGGTGGTTTTGCTGCCGGATGTCCCGGGCGCGAAATACATCGGGTCCAAGGAATGCGAGCAGTGTCACGACAAGATCTACCGGGATTTTGCCACTGCCGATCATGCGCGTTTGATTGCCGAAGGACCCAACGCATTGAGCGCCGGGTGCGAGTCGTGTCACGGGCCCTGCAGCCTGCATTCTGATTCGGGGGGCGAAGTGAAACCTCCGTTCAGTTTTGCCGCTGGAAGAGCCGTGACCGGCAGTTTTGGGGCGAGACAATTGGTCGAACCTCCGCGGTCCAAAGAAACGGTCTGTTTTACGTGTCACGCTGATGTTCGCGGCCAGTTCGGGCTTCCCAGCCACCATCCGGTTCCCGAAGGCCGGATGAGCTGCACGGATTGTCATCCCCCGCATAAAGGTTCCGCTTATCGCGGAGGCGGCACGGCATTGCTGTCGGAAAATGAAAGCTGTTTCCGCTGCCACGCCAACCAGCGGGGGCCTTATGTATTCGAACACGAGGCCTCAAGAGAAGGGTGCACCGTCTGCCACGCCCCTCACGGCTCGGTCAACGCCAAGATGCTTACCGTCCGGGACAATAACCTCTGCATGAAATGCCACTTCCAGCAGCTCAGTGGCGGCCAAATATTGATCGGCGGGTCCGATCACACGTTGCGCGTGCAACAGGGCACGTGCTGGACCGCCGGTTGCCACGAGGCGGTGCACGGGTCGCGTGTCAGTTCGTCACTGCGCTTCTGAACCCCCAACCCAAGTCGCCGATGAAATCATTCAGAATCCTGCATCATTACCGGAGTAGCTGGTGGCTCGCGTTGCTGGGCCTGGGCGCCGGCGTTGCCTCCTCCATGGCTGCCGATACCAATTCTACGCCCGCTTCAGTGCCGGAATTGACCCCGCAGCAGATGTTCGAAGGCGGCACCAACGTTTTCAATAACTGGATTGATTTATCGGCCGGGGGTTTTCTGACGCATGGCAACAAAGCGCAGGCGCAGCAGCAGCACCAAAACAGCGCCGGAGCGTTCGGCGGAATCGAGGACCTGCATGTGCAGGGCGAGGTCTCGAAGGGAACCACTTTCACCCTGGATGGCCATTCCATTTTTGACAATCACGATTACGATCTGGGCCTCGGCCTCTCCAAAGAGAAGCTGGGCTACTTGCGGTTCTCGATCAGTGAATTTCGAACCTGGTACAATGGCGACGGCGGTTTTTACGCTCCGACAGGTTCGTATTACCGAGGCGCCGACGAAGCCCTGGGTTTGAATCGCGGGGAGATTTCGTTTGAGGGCGGGTTGACTCTCGAGAAGATGCCCCAGGTGAAGTTCAAATACACGCACAACTTCCGTGACGGAGACAAGAGTTCTACCAGTTGGGGATTAACGCATCCGGACACCGACGTGACCCGGAGCATCAGCCCTTCGTTTCATGACATTAGCGAGCACAGTGACACCTTCCAACTCGACGTCACGCACCATGTCAAGGCGACCGAATTTGGAGCGGGGTTCAGCTACCAGACCGGCAAGCTTGAAGACTCGTTGAAGATCGATCAATTTCCCGGCGAACCTGTCGAGCAGAAGATTACCGACCGGCAGCAAACATCGTACGATCTGTTCAACGCGCACGCCTTTACGGAAACGTGGATTAAAAAGGACCTGTTCCTTTCCACTGGCCTTTCGTACTCGGACCTTGATAACACCTTTTCGGGCAGCCGCATTTACGGGTCGGATTTCGACGTGAATTACGTGCCGGCCGCACAAAACGGCTTCGGATATTACGGCCTGACCGGGGGTTCGCGTCTGGACGAATATGTCATGGACGTCAACCTCATGGCCCGGCCAGTGGGGCACCTGACGATTGTGCCCTCCATCCGCGTGCAAAAGGAAGACACGGATGCGAGCTTCACGGGAACGGAAACACTCTCGGACAACACGACCACGCCATTCAATGGGAACAGCAACCGGGGAATGCTCGACGTGCGGGAACGGCTCGACGTCACTTACAACGGGTTTACGAATTGGGTTTTGTACGCCAGAGGCGAGGTGACCGAAGGCAACGGGAACCTGACAGAAAACGGCGGCCTGGTCCAGATCAACGGCATCGGCGTGCCGCCCATCCAACGCGAAACCGATGACAGCCGGTTCTTCCAAAAATACAGCATCGGCGCGCGATGGTACCCGTTGCGCAAGTTGACCATCGATGTTGGCGGGTATTATAAGCTCAACGACTATAATTACGATAACAACATCGACAGCACCCCCAACACGAGCGCCAATCGTTACCCCGCTTACCTCCTGGTCCAAAACTTTGAAACATACGATGGGAACGTCAGGCTCACGTTGAGGCCGGCCCAGACGGTGACGCTCGTCACCCGGTACGAGTACCAAATCTCGAGCATTCACACTCGTCCCGACCCTATCACGGGGCTGCAGGAGGCGGAGTCCTCAAAAATGACGAGCCATATCCTGGCGCAGGATGTCAGTTGGGCTCCGTGGACGCGGCTCTATTTCCAGGCGGGATTTAATTACGTCCTCAGCGACACACGAACCCCGACGTCAGATTACACTCAAGCGATTCTCAAAGCGCAGAATAACTATTGGACTCTGAATTTCACCACCGGGTTTGTTATCGACAACAAGACCGATTTGAATGTCGGTTATTTCTATTACCTTGCAGACAATTACCAGGATAATTCGAGCTCAGGCCTGCCGCTCGGTTCCGGGGCTGAGGAGCACGGCGTCAATGCCACGCTGACGCGTCGGTTGACCAAACACCTGCGCGTGTCTCTCCGCTACGGTTATTACCATTACGACGACGAGACCTTCGGGGGGCACCAGGACTTCTACGGTCACCTGGTTTACACCAGCTTGCGATACCGCTTCTGATTGGTATTGCGCCGTTTCGGCATTAAATACCTCTGATTCCCCACCCGACGGGATCCTGTCGGATGCACCTTGAATACTTGCGGCAGGGATGCCAGGGCAAGCTCACCGCGGTTCCGGCGCTTCTGCTCAAACTGTAAACTTTCTGAAACAAACCAAGCTTGTGGCGGGTAATCATTTCAGATAATGAATACCATATCGCCAACATGGCTGGTGGACGGGCAGAAAAGTATTTCGGTCGGCCAACAAGACCGATTTGAAGCGGGGCCCGTCGAGGCTCGGGAGGGTTCGAACGGTAAACCCGGGGTTCCCAAGAAAAATCACCCGCGAGTGCGGGTGCCCGGATGCCCGGTAACGGTTGGACCCCATCGAAAGGCTTGTGTTGAGCGCGATTGGGGCGCAGGCAAGTTCCACAAGAGCGCGCAAGCGCGGGGGGCCGGTGAATCTTCCGTTCCAGCCTACCCCCGGATGGAAGGCGGTTCGAACTCGGAAGCTGTTGCGCTCGGCGTTGTGATCGCCGCCGCCACGACCGCTGTCGGCTACGGAATAGCCTGCGGAGTCAGCCTTGTGCAAAACTGGGAAACTTTCGAGACTGGGATTCGTCACCTGGTGCAATGATTGTGAACAATGGCCATCTACGAAAGGGGCCGAGAAGGATTACCCGGCTGCTTGCGGGTGGGCGCTGGGCTCCGGTTTCAAACTCAAGGCGACCTGATTTCCTGCATGAGCCATCTCAATTTGAACCGTTATGCATCGGCTTTGCTTTCAGCGGCGCTTAAGACTTAGACTAAGCCCGAACCAGGCGTGGCGAATCGATGTCGGATCCGCAACAGTTCGAGGCTTTTATGTTAAAGTACCAGAACATGGTATTTAGCACCGCCATGCGTTTGCTTGCCAACCCATCTGAAGCGGAGGACGTGGCGCAGGAAGTATTCCTGAAAGCATTCGAGCGCTTCGACGATCTCCAACAAAGCCCCACGGCAGGCGGCTGGCTCAAAACCGTGGCCACCAACATGAGCCTGAATCACCTGACTCGGTACCGCTCGCGTTGGAGTTTTTTCTCCGAGTTGCTCAAATCGAACGACGCCGACGATGCGGAGCCCATCGAATTCGCCGCACCCGATACCTTTGAGCAGGATGTCGAACAGGCCGACCGCCACCAGTTGGTCGACAAAGCCCTCCAAAAATTGCCGCCGGCCCAGCGCGTTCCGCTGGTCCTCTTTCACCTGGAAGGCCTTTCTTATGAGCAAATCGCCGCCAAGCTCAACGTTTCGCTTGGAAAGGTGAAAACGGACATTTTTCGCGCGCGAGAAGCTTTACGGAAACGTTTACGTTCACAGTTAGATGAAATCCGCCCGGCATGATATGGCATGAGCTGAACAGAACGCGTTGAGAGAGTAGTGATGAATTCGGAATACGAAAAGCAGTTGGAATTGGAAGTGAATCGGGAGTTGCAACAATTGGCCGATCTCCCAGCCCCGGCGACTCTGGCCAAACGGGTGCGCCTGGCGATCGAACAACGGCGCCGGATCAAGTGGTATATGCAGCCGTGGCAGAATTGGCCAATGCCGTTGCGGGTGGGCGCGCTAGCGCTGTTGTTGACGATGTTCGGAGGCCTGTGCTTTGTCAGTTGGCGCCTGACGCGTGCGGCCGGGTTCGCGGCCGCGCTGGAAGAGGTCGGGGCCTTGTTCTCAGGTCTGAACAGCATTTGGAATGTGATCAACGTCTTGTTTGGAGCCGTCGTTTTGGTGTTCAAACACCTCGGAACCGGTTTCCTTTTGGGTTGCGCCGCGATCGCGGGGCTTGCGTATGCGCTCTGCATCGGGTTGGGCACCGCGTGGGTGCGGCTCGCCTTTGCCCGCCGTTGAACTGACCATTATGAGCTCAGAACAGATAACCAGTTGGGTGTTAAAAAGGGGTCTACCCCTCCGCACATCGGCGATCCTCGGCCTCTGTGTAGTCATGGCCGCGGGTTTGGTCTCGCGCCTCTCGGCGCAGGATACGCCGGCGCCCGAAGCGCCTGCCGCCCCTGAGCAACCCGCCAAACCGCTATCGGCCGAAGAACAAAAGGCGCTCATCGAAGACACAAATAAGGCTGCCGTTGTGGTCAACCCCAACGAGGACGAGCGCGGCGGACGTGAGACCTGGGGCCCTCCGCGGGTTGTTTTTGGGCACAATGCGGAAGTCAAAGCGGGCGAGGCGGTGGAAGCGCTGGTTGTGATAGGCGGCTCGGCCCAAGTTCATGGCCGGGTTCGCGAGGCTGCCGTAATAATCGGGGGCGACCTTGAAGTATGGGGAACCATTGGTCAGGAATCCGTAGCTGTCCTTGGAAATATCAGCGCGCATCATGGGGCGGTAATGCGAGGCGACACCGTGGCGGTTGGCGGCAGGGTAAAAGTATCGCCTGGCGCACAGGTGCACCATCAGGAGGGAGTGGAATTTCCGGACGTGACGTGGATGCGGAACTGGTTCGTTCAATGCGTGCTTCTGATGAGACCATTGTCACTCAAGGTGACGTGGGTCTGGCCGATAGCGGGATTATTCCTGCTGCTGTATGTCCTGATTGCTGCGCTGTTTCCCAGGCCGGTGCGAGCCTGCGTCAATGAATTGACCGTTCGACCCGCAACCACATTTTGCCTCGGGCTTCTGACGATCCTCTTGTTTCCACTGGCGATAGCTATTCTGGGGGTGACCGGTATTGGTCTGCTGGTGGTTCCGTTTGTGCTGGCCGCGATGTTTTTTGGGGTGATGATTGGCAGGGTGGCGGTTCTGGAATGGATCGGCGGGCGGATCGCGCACCAGTTTGGGACCGCGTCGTTCAACAATCCATTGAGCGGGTTGCTGATTGGCGCCGTTGTCATTGCAGCGGTGTACCTGGTTCCTTTCCTTGGTCTGCTAACCTTTGCAATCATCAGCTTGTGGAGTATTGGCGGAGCGGTGACCGCGGCCTTCGGCGGATTGCGAAGGGAGATGCCTGAGAAAAAACCCGCGCCGCCGGCCGCGCCCATGCCCGCTCCTGTAATGGCTGCCGCGGGTGGGGCCCCCTTCGTCGCCCCGACTGAAACTCCTCCCGATTCCGCGCAGGGTTCATCCCGCGTTCCACCCACGATGTCCGCCCCAGTGCTGCCGGACGTCCTGGCTTATCCCCGCGCGAGTTTTTGGGAGCGCCTGGCTGCCGCTTTTTTGGATCTGATCCTGGTTGGCGTTCTTTGCATTATATTGCACCCGATAGCCCTGGTTGTCGCGCTTGCGTATTTTGCCGGGCTTTGGGCCTGGCGCGGCACTACCATCGGTGGAATCGTGGTTGGCTTGAAAGTCGCCCGGGCGGACGGACGGCCCCTGACCGTTCCAGTGACCTTGGTCCGGAGCCTTGCTGCTGCCTTTTCCGTTCTCGTGCTGTTCCTAGGGTTTTTATGGATTGCGTGGGATTCCGAGAAACAAGGGTGGCATGACAAGATCGCGGGCACGGTCGTGTTGCGCCTTCCGCGCGGAACCCCACTTCTTTGAATGCTCCGGGGCTTTCCCGGGCGCGCTGAGTTTGTAGTTGATCCTCCTTGACGCTTCGGCGCGCATGGATCAGGCTGAACTGGTCCATCGGCAAGCGGACTCTCTGCCAGGTTGCATTCGAGTGATTTTGCAGCAGAGTACCTTCCGGGTCCTATTTCGCAGGTATACGGCATCATTATGGGTTCACTAAAAAAACGTCGGAAAGCAAAGATTAACAAACATAAAAGACGCAAGAAGTTGCGAGCTCATCGCCATAAGAAGCGCACCTGGCAGAAGTAAGGGGTGGCGCGCGCAAGCGGGAGGCTTCGCGCCGTGTGCCGATGGCTTTTGGTGGAGGGTAGTAAGATTCAAATGCCGAGTCGTTGCCTGTTTTGGTGCGCCGCTCTGTTGGGCGGCGTACTGATGGCCGGTTGTCAATCACGGCCGGCGCATGTCTCCAAGCCGGCGGGGCCTGCCGCCCCTGCAGCCGATAAGGACTTGTACGCCCCGATCGACAGGCCGGCCGAGAAAATCGCCCAAGCTCACGCCCACTACGCGGCCGCGGTCGTTCATGAAATGAACGAAGAAAATGAGGCCGCCCTCGAGGATTACTACAAAGCTGCCGCCGACGACCCCCGAGACCAGGATCTTGTGCTCGAAGTTTCGCGGCGGCTCATCCAAAGCAAACAACTCGAAAAAGCCCTCGAGTTGCTCTCCCGCGCGGCCGCCGAGCCCGACGCATCCGGCGCGATCTTTGCGCGACTGGGCATCGTGTATGGGCAATTGGGCAAGCTTGACCAGGCCATTGCCGCGGGTCGCACGGCCATAAAGCGCTCACCGGAAGAACTCGCCGGGTACCAAAATCTCTTTGTCAGTTACCTCCAAAACAAGCAGGAACAGGACGCCTTAAAGGTCCTGGACGAGGCAGCCAAACAGTCCAGTACCGATGCGAATTTCGTGATCACCCTGGCCGAGCTCTACCTTAGCTACGCCAACCAGGTCCCGTCCCAGAAAACCAAAACGCAGGCCAAGGCGGCTGCCCTCCTGGGCCGGGCCGAAAAACTCGCTTTGGTCAACCCTTCTCTCCGGCTGCGGCTGGCTGAGGCTTACAACGCCCTGGGGAACACCGACAAGGCCGCCGATCTGTATTTGGAATTGTTGAAAAAGCTTCCCGACCTGCCGATGTTGCGCGAACGTATTCATGCTAAGCTCGCCGGCATTTACTTGCGAAGCAGCGACCATAAGCGCGCCGTCGAGCAACTGGAGGCAATTGTCCGCGAAGATCCGACCAATCCCGAGGCGTATTATTATCTTGGCTACATTTCCTATACAGAGCACAAGCCCGCGGAAGCGGCCGAGTATTTTGCCAAAACGATCGTCTTAAATCCTGATTTCCCCGACCCGTATTACGAACTGGCTCTTTGCCAGACCAGCCTCGACAAGCCCGACGACGCTCTGGCCACGCTGGAAAAGGCCCGAAAAAAATTTCCGCAAAATTACCTGCTCGAACTTTGCACTGGGCTGGCGTATGCAAAGAAAAAGGAATACAACCACGCCGTCGAGCACTACACGGCCGCCGAGGTGATTGCCAAAGCGACGGACCCTTCTCGCCTCGACGACCAATTTTATTTTCAGTTCGGCGCCACCTATGAACGGCTCGGCGATTACACCCAGGCCGAACATTACTTTGAGAAGTGCCTGCAGCTGGCGCCCGATTCCGCCGAAGCCCAGAATTATCTGGGTTACATGTGGGCCGAACACGATCAGAAGCTGGACAAGGCGCGGGAATTAATTGAGAAGGCGGTCAAATCGCAACCGAAAAATGCCGCTTACCTCGACAGCCTCGGCTGGGTCCTTTACAAGCTGCATCAACCCAGAGAAGCCTTGGGCTACATTCTCAAGGCCGTCGAGCTGACCGACCAGCCCGATGCGACTCTTTACGATCATCTCGGGGACATTTACTCCGCCCTGGATCAACCGGAAAAGGCAAGGGACGCGTGGACAAAATCCCTGGCAGTTGAACCTAACGACCAGATTCGCAAGAAACTCGAAGAGCATGGCGGGAAATGAGATTTGAAAAGCATTATACGCGGGACCAGGCCAGGGCTTTGCTTCCAAAGATCCGTACCTGGCTGGAAGGCCTGGTGGAGCTCCGCGACAAGCTGCATAAACTGGACCAGCGGATTAGCGAGCTGATGGCCCCGGGCAAAGACATTGGCGGCCCGGTAGTCAACCAATGGGCTCGTTCTTTCGTCGACGTAAAAAGAATTCTGTTGGAATTTCACGTGCGCGACATTCAACTCAAGGACCTGGATCGCGGCTTGATAGATTTCCCGGCCATCATAGAAGACAGGGAAGTTTTTCTTTGCTGGGAACTACAGGAGGAGGACATTGGGTTTTGGCACGACCTGGACGCCGGCTACGCGGGCCGGGAGCCGCTTTCCGGCGAAGACTTGTAGGGCCTCGGGTCAATAGTTGCTCCGATCGTAAATCGGGTAAACATCAACCCGGCCGCCTGGAAAATACGAATTAGACGGCAGAAAGAACGTCCGTAATTCTCGGTCAAACCGGATGACGACGGGCTTCTCAGGGGCGTTCGGGTCATAGGTCATGAACGCGATGGATTGCGGACCGGCCTGAGCGCCGAAGATCAGAACTGCGTGGTTAATGGTTAATTGGGGGAAGCGCACAAGGTGAACCACCGCAACGCCCTTGCTCTGGAGTTCCGATTGGATTTTGCCGGCCATGCGTTCCTGTTGAGAACGGCTGAAAGGAAAAATCATGCGCCAATTGCCGCGCTGAACGTAACATTGCCAGGCACCGCCGCACGCCGCTTTCAACAATGCCTCGTATTCCCTACTGAAGGTGCGCAGATCGGGATACCCGGGAAAAATAATCTTTTGATCTTCCGCCAGGGGCTTGCGCGGATTTGTGGCCACCAGGCGCCGCACCAGGCGGCGATAGCCATCCTTATCCAGCTTCGGCAAAGACGGGTCGAACTTCGCATTCTCAAAGAACTGGCAGGCGGAGCGCGAAACGACAAAGCAATGCTGGTAATAGGATGGTGGATAAGCCCTTCGGTGGCTGGTCCATTTGCCATTGGCGTCGTATTGGTATTCCCAGACGAGCTCGTTCGGGTAAGCGAATGTGTCCTTTTCGAACACGAACTGCCGGTGAACGGGAGAGCGGCCTGGTCCCGTGGCGGCGCAGCCAGTCAGCAATGCCAGGGCCAACACGCAGGCGGCGAACCACACTGTCGGTTGCGTCCGCCCAATTGAACTGTGCCCCTGGAGAACCTCATCAACTCTGCGTTTCATTTATTCCTGACTTGCGGAGCAGCCTAAGGGTGGAGTACGTAACTGGCAATGCTCTACGAGTGTTGGTGTCGCGTCGCGAGGGCTAATCCCGATCAGATCGCGCTTTTCGACCCGGTCCTTGAGCGTCAATGGACGTTTGGCGAACTCTTTTCTTGCTCGGAAAGCCGGCCGAACCCTGCAGATTCGATATTGTTTCCTCGCGGAACGGGCTCCGATTTTATCCTGGGAGTCCTGGATGCCTGGCGATGCGCCAAAGCGGTGTGCCCGTTGGAGCCTGGCCAAAATCCGCCAGAATTTGCTGGAAAAGTGCCGGGATCGATTGTTCACCTGAAGACAACCTCCGCCACAGCAGGAAAGCCGCGCCTGGTGATTTTTACGGAGGCCCAGTTGATGGCGGACGCGCGGAATATTGTTTCAACAATGGGGCTGCGCCCGGAGTGGCCCAACCTGGCGGTAATCTCGCTGGCCCATTCGTATGGGTTTTCGAACCTGGTTCTGCCGTTGCTGCTGTATGGAGTTCCGTTGATTTTGGTCGGTTCGGCTCTGCCCGAAGCCGTTCGGCACGCGGCCGAATCGCACCGATCGGTAACGCTGGCTGCAGTGCCCGCATTGTGGCAAACGTGGCATGCCGCCGCGGCAATCCCGTCGAATGTGAAGCTTGCAATCTCCGCGGGTGCGCCGTTGCCGCTGGCACTCGAAGGGGCAGTCTTCGCAAATAGCGGCCTGAAGATCCATAATTTCTACGGCAGCAGCGAATGTGGAGGGATCGCCTACGACGCCACCGAAGTTCCTCGAACGGATTCAACTTGTGTCGGCAGCGCCTTGCACAATGTGGAGCTTTCCATCGGCCGGGATGGATGCGTTGAGGTTCGCAGCGCGGCAGTTGGCGAGACGTATTGGCCTGAATCCGGGCCGGAGTTGGGGCAGGGCATCTTCCGTACTAGCGATGTGGGGTATCTTTCCGGCAAGATGTTGCACCTCAATGGACGGGCGGGTGATCAAATCAATGTGGCTGGCCGCAAGGTGCTGCCGGAGACCATCGAGGCGGTGCTTACCTCGCATCCGGAAGTTCGCGCTTGCCTGGCCTTTGGCGTGCCCAGCCCGGACGCACAACGAGGTGAGGCCATTGTTGCTTGTGTTGCGGGGCGAATCTCCGGGATGGGCGACGAGTTGAAGCAGTTCGCCCTGGCCAACCTGCCGGCGTGGCAAGTGCCGAGGGAGTGGTGGTTTGTCGATAACCTGGAGGCCAACGGCCGGGGCAAGCTCTCGCGCGCCGAATGGCGCAAGCGCTATTTGGAAACTGTCCGGGG
>Ga0070738_10002133_pt1 | contig 32671 bp, 17 predicted proteins | sample Coa_R2_2_FD_66446 | JGI IMG/M metagenome (GOLD analysis project Ga0070738, IMG submission 66446) | Surface soil microbial communities from Centralia Pennsylvania, which are recovering from an underground coalmine fire - Coalmine... | ecosystem: Environmental > Terrestrial > Soil > Unclassified ...
AAATCTCCGCGCCAGCCGTAACACCGGGCTTTTCTCCGGATTGACCTCGGATTTGACGCCGAGCATTCTGATTCCGCTGACCACCAGGAATGCTCCCAGAACATAAAGAATCCAGTCCAGGTGGGACACGAGTTCGACGCCCACTCCAATCATGGTGCCGCGCATGATCAGCGCTCCAAGGATTCCCCAGTACAAAACCCGGTGCTGATATCGTGATGGGATGGCAAAATGTTCGAAGATCAATGCGATGACAAAGACATTGTCCATCGACAACGACAATTCAATCAGGTACCCCGTGACAAACTGCAGCGACTCTTTTCGCCCGCGCACAGAGGCAAGCCCCAGGGCGAACAACATCGCAAGGCAAACCCAGAAAGCGGTCCAAAGCAGCGACTCGCGAAACCCTACTGTGTGTGCGCGCCGGTGAAAAAACCCCAGGTCCAACCCGAGCAAAATCACTACCGCGCAAACAAACCCGATCCAGTGCCAGAGCGTGATTTCGATCGTGGCCGGCATTTCAAGCGGTCATTGCCGCTTATCCCCGGGCCGGTTCGGCACTGTGAATCGCGACGGGCGAGGTGCCGATGGCCGGCCGCTGTCCTTTGTGCCACCACAGGACCAGGGCACTAGCAATGTAGATGCTCGAATAGGTTCCGGTGACAATGCCGATCAAAAACGTGAAGGCAAAATCGTTGATTTCGCCACCGCCGAAGATGAACAACGAAAGCGTCGCCAGGAAGACCGTTCCGGAGGTGATAATCGTTCGGCTCAAAGTCTGGTTCAGCGCCTGGTTCATTACTTCCTTGAAAGAGCCGCGAATGCCCAGCTTCAAATCCTCGCGGATCCGATCGAAAATCACGATCGTGTCGTTGGTGGAGAAGCCAATGATTGTCAAGATAGCGGCTACGGTCGTTGCGTTGAATTCGCGGCCGGACATGTAGTAAATGCCAATGGTCATGAGGACGTCGTGAATTACGGCGAGCACGGCGCCGACTGCAAACGAAAACTCGTAGCGAAACGCCACGTAAACCAGGATCCCGAACAACGAAAGGAGCGAAGCAATGATGGCTGACTGCCGGATGTCCTTGCCGACTGTCGCTCCCACGTGCTCCTGCGATGTCGAATGAAACCCGCCGGACCCAAGATGTTCCAGGGCGTTCTTCACCGTGTCCCCTGTTTCCGGGAGAGAATCCACGCGCAATAGTTCGTTGCCCGTCGCCAAATCGCGCTGGTACTGGATGAGCGGATCCTTAATGCCCGCCGCCGAAAGGCTCGCCCGCAGTTTATCGGGATCAATCTTCTGCTGGAATGAAAAGGTCACGCTGTCACCGCCGATGAAGTCACGCCCGAAAGCGCTTCTGCCCCGGTGAAACCCGACGGCGATCCCGATGGCGATGATCACCCAGGACGTAATAAACGCCGGCTTGGCGAGCTTCATGAAATCAAGCTTCACAGCGCGAATGATATGGAGCATCGGGATCGATTTGAGCCACCCGCGTTCAAGGAGGAAATCGAAGATCATTCGGGTCACCACAAGCGCGGTAAACAAGCTCGCGGCAACGCCGATGGTCAGCGCCACCCCGAAGCCCTGCACGGAACCGGTGCCCATCTTCCACAAAATCACTGAGGAAATAAGCGTCGTGACGTGGGAATCGAAAATCGTGCCGAACGCCCGGTCGTACCCGGCGGAGATGGCCCCGCGCAAGGACTTGCCCTTCGAGGATTCCTCGCGAATGCGTTCGTAAATAAGCACGTTAGCGTCCACGGCCATACCCACCGTCAGCACCAACCCTGCGATGCCGGGCAAGGTGAAGGTCGTGCCGAAGGCGCACATCACGCCTACCAGGATGATGATGTTGGCAATCAACGCGATGTTCGCAACCAGGCCCGCAATCATGTAATAAACGAGCATGAAAGCTGAAACCGCGAGTGTCCCATAAATCGAAGCTCGGATGCCGCTGCGAATCGAATCTTTCCCAAGTGTGGGGTCCACCAATCGCGAAGCCTCGATGGTCAGCTGAGTCTTGAGCGGGTTTTCGAGCACCGCCTGAAGCGCAAAGGCCTCCTGCTGGCTGTAATCGCCTTCAATGACTCCGCTGCCGCCGGTGATCGGTGAACGAATAACCGGCGCGGTCTGCAATTGCCCGTCCAGGATAATGGCCAGCTGGCGCCCCACATTTTCAGTCGTGATGTCGCCGAACGTCTTCGCGGCGACGCTATCCAGCGTAAAGGAAATCTCCGGTCGCCCCAGGTTATCCCGAGTGACCATGGCGTTTTTAATTCCCCCGGTCATCTCGGCCTTTTTCTTGACCAGGTATTTCTCTACCTGTTTGGTGCCGTTGGGCTGCACCTTGACATGGGTCATGAGCTGGTAACCGGGCAGGATGGTTGTTCCCTGCTCGATGAGGTTCCGGCTATCTTCGTGGACGAGCTTGAATTCCAGGAACGCAGGCTTTTTGATGGCAATCTTGGCGCTTTCCTGGTCGTCGGCGGACAATCCCGGCAGTTGCACAAGGATCTCGTCATTGCCCTGCGGTTGAATCAGGGGCTCGGCGACACCAAATTTATCGACTCGTTTGCGAAGCACTTCCACCGCCTGGCTGAGCGCCACCGTTGTATCGGACGTGTTTGTAAGACTTGTGGAGTCCATTCTGACCAGGAACGATGTGCCGCCCTGCAAATCCAGCCCCAGCCGAATGCGCCCGGCCGCCTCTCGCTGCAGCCGGTTGAGAATGTAACGCGTCGGATTCTCCTCGTTCTTGGCCTCGAACATTGGGAAGTACTTGGTGATGTCATTGGTGCCGATGGCATCGGCCAGGTTGTCATAAGGCTTCTGCGGCATGGCCTTCTGCAGGACCTGGACCTTGGCGACGATGTTGGAGAAGTTGCCGTCGCGCGTATTGACAGCCCGCTCGCGGAAATACTGCACCAGGTCTTTGCCTCTTGGAGGATAAAGTTCGTAGAACGACCAAAGCACTACTAAAAGGACAAGGACAAATCTCCAGAGATTATTTCGATTCATGGGGGCGCGAACTAAGCTTCACTCGAGGCAGCCGCGCTGCGCTCGGTGATTTCGGTAATGGCGGCTTTGGTAACTTCGAACTTCGAATCTGCCGAACGGATGGAAAGGGTCTTTTCTTTGACGGTAATGACAACGCCAACCACACCGCCGGAGGTGATGATTTTGTCACCTGGCCTGACGGTTTTGAGCATGGCTTCATGGTCTTTGGCCTTTTTGGATTGCGGCCGTATCAAGACAAAATAGAACATGACCGCCATAAGCCCTAGCATCAAAACCATCTGGAGAGCCTGGGCTCGGGGGTCTGGTTGCGTGCCGGGGGTTGCTTGCTGGCCCATCGCCAGCATCACTCCCAGTTTCAGCAATTTCATAATAAATGAGCCGATCAAAGTATGGATGCTGCAGCCTTTGGCAAGTCTAAGTTAAGAAAACAAATCTGCTGGTCTTCTCGATTGTGCAGCGCTACTATCGGGAAACCGACACCGCGCACCGATGATTCGTTTCTCCAGCTTGAGGGCCAGGTTGGTTGGCACCGTTTTTCTGGCCGTCGGACCGGCATGGGTCTTGATGTATTTTCTCCTCAAGTCCATGGGCACTACCCAGGATCTCCCATGGATGCTTCTTGCCGCGGTTGTCGGGTTGCTTTCTCTCGCCGCCGCCTGGGTTGGCGGCGAGCTTTTCGTCCTGCGTCAGGTCCGCCAGTTGTATCGCGCAGCCCGGCAATTGGCTGCCGGGGACCTAAGCAGCCGCACCGGGCTTGGCCAGGAACGCTCCGAGTTGGGCGATTTGGCGCGCACTTTCGATAACCTCGCCGCCTCTCTCGAAACGAGAGTCAAGGAACGCGAGCTGGCCGAAAAAACCCTCATCGCGCGGTCATTGCAGCAAACGGTCGTAAGCGCGCTTGGCCAGTTCGCGCTGGTCAGCAACGACTTCGGCGCCCTGCTAAACCAGGCGGCGATGCTCGTGTCTCAAACGCTTGAAGTTGAGTATTCGTCCATCCTCGAATTGCGTGGAGACAACCTGTGTCTGTGCGCCGGGGTCGGTTGGAAAGCAGACCTGATCGGCAACGCGATGTGCCCGGCCGATTCTCGAAGCCAACCTGGATTCACCCTCACAGCCGGCGAACCTGTGGTCGTCGACAATATCACGACCGAAACCCGATTTGGGAAAACCCCCTTGCTTAGCTCGCATGGAGTGATTAGTGGGGTCACAGTAGCCATTTCTGAGCAAGGCCAGGCGTTTGGGGTGCTTGGAGCCCATACAACCAACAATCGAAAGTTTACCGAAGACGAGGTTCACTTCCTGCTGGCGGTAGCGACGGTCCTCGCGATGGCCGTGGCCCGCAAACGGGCCGAGGCAGAACTCGAAAAACTCGCCGCCTTTGCCCAGTTAAACCCCAACCCGGCCATGGAATTGGCCAAAGATGGCAGTCTTACGTATTACAACCAGGCGGCCGCGGAGTTGGCGACCTCGATTGGCCTGAAAGAGCCGGAGGGTGTTTTACCCTCGAACATCCGTTCCATCGTTCAAACCTGCCTGGGCAGCGGCCAAAGCAGGGTTAACCTCGAAACCAAAGTTGAGGGTCGCACTTTTTCGTGGCTGTTCCACCCGGTCCGGAGCCAGGTCGTTCATGCGTATGTCGAGGATATCACCGATCGGCTGAGCCTCGAAGCACAGTTGCGCCAATCCCAGAAAATGGAGTCGGTGGGCCAGCTGGCCGCGGGCGTGGCCCACGATTTCAACAACATGCTCACCATTATCCAGGGCCATTCAGGCATGCTCCTGGCCAAGTCGGGTCAGCGCCCTGAACTTCTCGAATCCGCCCAGGCGATCTACTTCGCGGCTGAACGCGCGGCTAATCTCACCCGGCAACTGCTCATGTTCAGTCGCAAGAACGTGATGCAGCCGAAGCTGGTTGATCTCCGTGAAGTCGTTGCGCACTTGAGCAAGATGCTCCAGCGATTGCTGGGTGAGACAATCCACCTTAAGTTCGAACCACCCTCGGAAATCCCGCTCGTTTTGGCGGACACGGGAATGGTGGAGCAAATCATCATGAACCTCGCGGTCAACGCTCGCGACGCCATGCCGGAAGGCGGGACGCTGACCATCGACACCACGCATGTGGAGCTTTCTGACGCCTACGTCCAGGCGCACCCCGAGGCCCGCGTCGGCTCCTTTGTCAGATTGCGGGTTTCGGATACCGGTTGCGGAATGGACCTGGATACCATGGCGCGAATTTTTGAACCGTTCTTCACGACCAAAGAGATTGGGAAAGGAACAGGGCTGGGCCTTGCCACGGTTTACGGAATCAGCAAACAACACGACGGCTGGATCGATGTCGCCAGCGAGCCGGGCAAGGGCGCTGCATTTAGTGTTTTCTTTCCCGCCCATTCAAAACCGGTCGAGGCAAAAGTCACCCAGGTTGCCCCGGATGCCGAAGTCCGCGGAGGCAATGAAACCATTCTTATTGTCGAGGACGAACCGGTGTTGCGGGATATGGCGCATGTCATTTTGCAGGAATGCGGCTACCGAATTTTCGAGGCGAGTTCGGGCCGCGAGGCCCTGGCCGTATGGGAGCGGCATCACGCAAACATCGACCTGGTGCTGACCGACGTTGTCATGCCCGAAGGCATTTCAGGAATGGACCTTGCCCAAAGACTGCTGGCGACGAAACCCAAACTCAAGATCGTCTTCGCCAGCGGCTACAGCATGGACAACCTTGACACCGCTTTCGTCCGCAATGGCCGCGCCGGTTTTCTCCAAAAGCCCTACACTCACCTTACCCTTGCCCAGGCGGTGCGCTCCGCCCTGGATGCCTGAGGGCAGCGCGCGCCCTTCACAGCAGGAAGAAGCGGCAGCTTCTGATGAAGGCCGGCTGGGAGGCCAGATGCGAATGCCCCTGCTATTTGACTGCTCCGTTCACCACGGCGCATCCGGTGTGGCCCAGGTCGATCGGTTGGAACCCAAGCCGCAGCGCCGGTGATTGCGGCCGCAACGAAAAGTCGAATTGCGCAGCCGACACAAACAACGGATCGGCGACCAACGAATGAATGTCGTGGCCTCTTTCGCGCCACTGCTCGAACGTTGCGTTTCCGAAGCGCAAATCTTCGGGCTTGGCCTCTGGTCGCGCATCGAAAAAGACGTTCCAATCCATTTCATATTGGTCTTTGGACCAATCGCCTCCCAGGAGCACGCCCTTGTCAAAATAAACGATATTCGTTTGGAACAAAAAGCTGGTGTGCGGTTCCACGCGAGTGCGCTGGAGTTGATGGTCACGAGCAAAAGCGAAGACGTTATTCCAGACCATGTTTGTTTCGCCGTAGTGCTGATGAAAACCACCGTGAGTCGTGTGATAGACCACGTTGCTGACCGCGAGGATGCCGCTGCTTCCTTCGTCGAAATAGATCCCCCAACCGCCGTAACGCAGGCCGGCGATGTCGTGCCAAAGGTTGTTTACAATGCGCGTTCCCGCTTGCTTCCCGAGCGTGTAAATGCCGCCCATATCGCTCAAAATCGGGCCGTCGCCGTCGGATTTGACGCCAATGTGATGAACCCGGTTGAACGCAACCAGGTTATTTGAAGCACCTGAAGGACCGTACCCCCAGGTCCAACCGATTGAGATACCGGTATAATAAAAGTCATGGATTTCATCCCGAAGGATCCTGTTGCCCGGGGATTGCCCGATCCATATGCCGATTGCGCTGTGAAACATTTTGCCCCCATCACGCACCTGGCAATCGGCGATTTCATTTGCTGTGGCGAGGTCAAAGTTCTCGCGAATACCGGTTTCCCCGATCTTGATTCCACCCGCGCCCAGGTCTGAGAACTCGCACCGGGCAACCCGGTTGCTTTGGCAGCCGCGGCCCAGTTCAAGCGCGTAATCGCCGAGATCTTTGAACTTGCAGGACTCAAACAAGCAGTTTCTTGCCCATTTTGCTAAAACTGACGCGGGCACACCAATGGCCGCCTGGCCGAACCCTCCCACCTGCGGTGCAGGCTCGGGATAAATGGCGGGTTTGTCCTTGGCAACGGCGAAACCTTCCGGGAAACACCATTCCGTGTGTGAAAAGGTCAGGTTGCGAAACACGACGCCATCGACGAACTGGCCGCGCTCTGGCCCACCCTCAATCTTGACCACCTGGGACAGTGCGGGCGCAAACGCCTCCAAATTGCCAATCGATTCGCCGGGTCGAGGCAGGTAATAAAGGAAACCCTGCTGCCGGTCTAGATACCATTCGCCCGGTTGGTCCAAGGCTTCCAAAGCACCTTCAAGGTAATAGAGGTCGCCCTCCTCAAGCGCGAAAACCGACCGCTTCTCAAGATTTACGATGTTGTCCGCGGCATCGACGGACAGGACCGGCAAGCGCGACTCGGTCCAACGGTTCATCACAATAATTTCGGCATTGGTGATCGTTGCCCAGGCCGGCAGATCCCCTGCCTGGTATTGGAACCGCTTTTGACCCCGGGTCCAATCCTTTTGGGGATCCGGAAGCCCGGACACTTTCAGATACCCGGAGTTTGGGTGGCGCGCGCGCGTAGCCCGATGCCCGTTGACCCACAATTCCCGAAAATACCACTTGCCCTGCCGAACGTCGGGGAGGTTGGCCGCCCAGAGAGATTTTCCTTCCACCTGTGCTTTCTTCCAGCCTGCAATGCGCTTGCCGCCGCTGAAAATGGCTTCGCCCTTTTCAGGACCGATGATGTTTAGCCCATTGTCGGCCGGAGTGAGAACCAGAGGTTGTTCGAATTCATAAGCGCCTGAGGCCACATGGATCGAAGTTCCGGATTCGGTATGACCAGCGCCTTTCCAATCCCGCGCAGCTTTTACCGCGCGATTGAGAGTGGCAAACGGCCCGTCAGTTCTCAAAACGTTAGGATTTGGTCTTGTCCCGGACCAATCATCTTTTCCGTTGGGCGCGACATAGAACGTGCCGGTGATGGCGGCGGAACTCAATGGCACCAGGCAAGCCAAGCCTGCCAAAACCACAGTGACTGCGCGCCAACTCCGGATGCCACTCATGAACTTGGTTTTCATTGCTTCCTCATTCCTCGCCGCTGTTGTTTGAAATAACGGCTCTTGTTCCGATTTTGTTGGAAATCCGAAGCGCGCCGGTGACCACGTTATCGGACACTACCGCCCGTTTGACACCGGAACCGATTTCGACTTGCGGTTTGTTCTCACGGAACTCGCAGCCGCGAACCAGAACAGTGCCTTCAAGGGCTTGCACCGCCGCCCTCCCCTCATTCTTGCGGTCCCACTGCACAAACGTGCAATCACTGAAACCCGTGGTTCCTTTCCCGGAAAGCCTGGCAATTTGGTTGCAAGGCCCCCAGAAAGCGCAGTTACTGAACCGGACGCTGCCTCGATTCGTCGCTTCGACGCGCACCATGGTCGGATCCGGGCCGTGGAAGGAGACGAATTCCCCGTTTGAGATCAACAGTCCATATGGGGCCGAGTTCTCGACAACCAGGGTGGTGTAACAATCATCGGCCCCAATCCCGAGGAAATTCCCATTGCACACGCCCGCTTTGGTCTGAATGAACTTATAGCCGATATTGTAGCCGAAACAGAAGGTGTTGAAGACATACTGCCAGTCGCTCCGCCCGATGACAAACGCTTCGCCGTGCGACTGCTGCCACTCCAGCAGCTTGGGTTTCATGCTCCACCACGGATTGAAATGAACGTTTTCGATGCGGCCAATATCGTAGATATCATCAACAAAAATCCCGCGGCGGAGGGGTTGGCCTTGCACGTCGCGGATGAGGTGACGTTCATTGTGGCCGGCGTCGATGCCGTTGTACGAGTTTAGCAGTTCCACCTCCAGGACCGCGGGGTTTTTGCCTCGCATCGCGATGGACCAGGGATAGGCGGCGGGTTCCTCGTCCGGCTTCTGTTCGGGATAATAAAGAACAACTCCCTTGAGCGTGCTGTTGTGGGTGAGCGTGATGAACGGCGCGGCATCTTCCTGGCCCCTGCCCTCCGTCACCAGGAACGTCGTGCCATCGTCCGTGGGCTTGGGCGCTCCAGGATTGCGGATGCCCACGTGCGAAGGCACCGACTCCCAAACGCCCTTCAGCGTGACGGCCGAAGGAATGACAAGGTGTCCCGAAAACAGGTACACTCCTCGCGTGGCATAAACGATCCCGCCGCCGGACTTAGCTGCGGCATCCAGCGCGCGCTGAAAAGCCGCGGTGTCATCCGTCTGGCCGTCCCCGCGCGCGCCGAACTCCAGGACCGAAAAAACATCGTTTGTGGATGCACGCAGATGGATACCCAAAAGCATGAGCATTGCAATGGTCGATGGAAAGAATCTCGTCATATCGTCTGGAAAAATCCTGCAGTAGCCTGCCGGGGGATTGTGGTGAAGGATAGGGCTCTGTCAATTAAAGTTACCCACGCCTGGCGTCCCCTGCTCCAGGGCGACGGCTTTCCGCGGCACCCGGCCGAACGCCGGCACTATAGATTGATTGGGGAGCATTCCGACTGGAAATGAATAGCTCCGAGCCTAGACTGACCTCGTGAGATTGACTTTCCAACTGCGCTTCTACACGCACCCGGGCCAGTCCTTGTTCATCACGGGAAATCACCCGCTGCTGGGCGGTGACGAAATCACCCGGGCGATCCCGCTGGAGTATGTTGATGAACAGTTTTGGCGGGTGACTCTTGATTTTCCGGGAGAGCAAAGCGGCGAGATCACCTACCGCTATATCCTCCGGCAGCCCGACGGAACGATATTCGAAGACTGGGGCAACGGTCGCACGGTAAACCCGGGGGCGTCCAAGAAAGCCGAACTGCTGATCGTGGACGCCTGGAATCCTCCCGGGTTGGTTGAAAACGCTTTTTATACCGAACCCTTCCGGGCTGTGCTGCTGAGGGAATGGGCCACAACATTCACATCTTCCCCGCCCCCGGTTGTGACGCACCGGTTCAAAATCAAAGCGCCGCTTCTTCAAAAAGGCCAAACTCTTTGCCTGCTGGGAGAAACGGACGCGCTCAGCCGCTGGGACACAGCGCATCCGGTGCTCATGAACCGGTATGAGAACAGCGATTGGCTTGCGGCAGACCTCGACCTCACGGGAACTCAATTTCCCGTCGCTTATAAATACGGCGTGTATGATATCGACGCGCAAAAGTTCGTTCGCTACGAAGAGGGACCCAATCGGACGTTGTTCGATCGAATCGTGTTGGAAAAACAAACCGTCGTGAATGATGGGTTCGTGCGATTACCTCACGAGAACTGGCACGGCGCCGGGGTGGCAATCCCGGTCTTCAGCTTGCGCACCCGGCGAAGCTTCGGTGTGGGAGAATTCACGGATTTGAAAATGCTGGCCGACTGGTGCCAGGCGGCCGGTCTCAAACTCATCCAGATCCTTCCGGTAAACGACACCACCTCGACCCATACTTGCGCTGATTCGTATCCGTATGCGGCGATTTCCGCGTTTGCGCTGCATCCGCTCTATTTGAATTTGGAACAGGTCGCCACCAAAACCTATCGGGCACTTCTGGAGGCGGTTGAAGAGGAGCGCAGACAATTGAATGGGCTTAAAGATTTGGATTATGAAACCGTGATGAATCGGAAGCTTCAGTTGCTTCGAGAGCTATACCAATCGCAACGCGACCAGGTCTTTAAACAGTCCGATTACCTTCGGTTTTTTAAATCGAACGAGCACTGGCTCGTTCCCTACGCCGTGTTCTGCCATTTACGCGACCAGAACGGCACGGCGGATTTCAGAAGATGGAAAAACCACAGTGTCTACAATTCTGAGGCAGTGGCGGCTCTGGCCGGCGAAAGTTCACCCGCCTGGGAGGACGTGGCGTTCCATTTCTTCGTCCAGTACCATCTTCATCTCCAACTCCAGGAGGCCACCGAATACGCCCACAGCAAAGGCGTCATCCTCAAAGGTGACATTGCCATCGGCGTGTCGCGTTTCGGATCCGACGCCTGGCAACAGCCCGATTTGTACCGAATGGAAATGCAAGCCGGCGCCCCGCCGGACGCCTTCGGAATCAAGGGCCAAAACTGGAGCTTTCCCACCTACAACTGGCCGAAGCTCAAGGAAACCGGGTTTGCGTGGTGGAAACAACGTTTTGCCCAGATGGGCGCGTATTTCGACGCGTTCCGCATCGATCATATCCTGGGGTTCTTCCGAATCTGGAGCATCCCGATTCATGCGGTCGAAGGCATCATGGGTTCTTTCGTCCCCGCAATTCCGGTCAGCGCCCGCGAATTCACCTCGCGCGGGATCCTGTTCGATCGCGAGAGATTCACCCAACCTTTCATTACCGACACGCTCCTGCGGGAAATATTCGGTGAGGAAGATGCCGAATACGTTTGGAAAACCTTTTTGAAATCTGACCGGCCCGGCTCTTACAAACTGCGCCCGGAATTTGCCACGCAACGGCAGGTCGAACGCTACTTTCAAGGCCTGGAACAAAGTCCGCGCCATGCGCGGCTCCAGGAGGGCCTCTTTGATCTGATCAGCAACGTCATTCTCTTCGAAGACGAACAAAACCCTTCCGAGAACTTTCACTTTCGTTTCTCGATGGAGACAACCGGGTCATTCAGGAATCTGGACGCCGAGACGCAGCATCATTTAAAGGAGCTGTACCTCGACTACTTTTTCAGGAGGCAGGACGATTTCTGGATGAAAGAAGCTATGCAAAAGCTGCCTGCGCTCAAGCGGGTCACCAATATGTTGATCTGCGGCGAAGACCTCGGGATGGTGCCTGCCTGCGTGCCAGAAGCCATGAAGCAGCTGGGCCTTCTGGCCTTAGAGGTGCAGCGCATGCCGAAACGCCTGAACCACAAGTTTTCCAATCCTGCTCATGCGGTTTATTTGAGCGTGGTGACCCCGTCAACCCATGACATGAGCACGATTCGGGGGTGGTGGACCGAAGACCGCGCCGTGACTCAACGCTTCTACAACCAGGCGTTAGGCCAGCCCGGCATAGCGCCGTCTGAGTGCGAACCCTGGATCAATCGGGCCATCGTGAATCAGCATTTGGCCTCGCCGGCCATGTGGAGCATCTTCCAACTGCAGGACCTTTTGGGAATGGACCCATCTCTGCGCCGGCCCAACCCTGCCGAGGATCGGATTAATGTTCCGGCGGACGCGAAAAATTACTGGCGCTACCGCATGCACTTGTTCATCGAGGACTTGCTCGGAGCGACAGCCTTCAATTACGAACTGAGGCAGGATCTTGCGAAAAGCGGCCGGTAACCGGGCCCAAGCTTCTGCTATTGCGCGCGGCTGTTTCGGCTCAACCGCGAAAGCATCACATTGCGAACTGCCGCCTTCAGCACCCGTTGGGCCTCGGCCAAGGCATCATCCAATTGCGCGCATTCATCCAACTCCGTTTCATCAAGGGATCGCCTGTTCACCATACAATCGGCGGCTTTGCTGCAGGCAGCGCGGAGAGCGTCCAGTTCATAAGCCATGCGGGCCGTGCGGCCGATTGGAAGAGAGGTGTGACTTTTGATTGATCTCACGCCTTTATCATGCCGCTTTCACAAGGCAACGCCATTGAGAGAGAATCTCAATCTCGCATAGGAGTTTGTCTTACAAATGCCCCGGCATTGGCTTGTAAACGCGTTCACGAACGATTTACGAGCATGGCTGCGGTGAAATTGCAGCCGACGGCCGTTTCATATTGATTGACATGCATCGGGTAATTCGCGGAGCTTCCCGGCAATCAATGAGCAGCACACTCCGGCATCCAATAAGATATTGTTTGCGCCTGAGGGCCCTCCGACAATTGTTGATTGTCCTGGCAGTTCCTCTGGCAGCGCAAGCGCAATTCAATTACGCCACAAACAATGGAACGATCACGATCTTGCAGTATACCGGCCCGGGCGGAGACGTGGTGATCCCGGATACGCTCAACGGATTGAAAGTGACGAGTGTGGGATCCCAGGCATTTTTCCAGGCGAACTCGATGACCAGCCTGACATTGGGCACGAATGTCACGACCATCCAGCCTAACGCGGTTTTTCAGTGTCCAGCCCTCGCAATGGTGAACATTCCTCAAAGCGTTACGAACATTGGTGACGGACCGTTTGTGGATTGCAAGGGGCTGACGACGATAACGCTCCCTGGCTCAAACCCATTCTACGCCGTGACCAACGGCGCATTGTTCAATAAGAGCCAGCGGGACCTGATTGAGTATCCCGGCGGCCTCGGCGGCAGTTACACCATTTCGAGCCTGGTGACAAATGTCGGAGAGGCCTTTATTGGGAACAGTTTGAATTCGATCCTCGTTGACCCGGCGAATGTTGTCTACGCCGGCACAAACGGGGTTTTGTTCAGCAAAGACTTTACCCAGCTGATTGCTTATCCGGGAACCGCGCCAGGCAGTTACACCGTGCCCAAAACGGTGAGGACGGTGGTCAGCGCGTCCTTTGAGTTCTCCACGGGCGTGACCACCGTAACCATGGGCACGAACGTAACGAGCATTGGCAGTTTCGCGCTCTATGATTGCAGCGCGTTGACGTCAATCACCGTGAATTCCAATAATGCCTACTACACCACGGCAGGCGGTGTGTTGTATGACAAGGCCAAAACGGTTTTGATCCAATATCCGAGCGGTTTACCGGGGGCATTCGTCGTGCCTGATACGGTCTTCAATATCGGGGACGGCGCATTTGGCGACGCATTTGGACTCACCAACATCACCCTTGCAAGCGGAGTGACCAATATCGGCGTTGAAGCCTTTTATAGCTGCATCAACCTGAGCAGCGCAACTCTCGGAAACAACCTCAAGACCATTCAACAGGCAGCGTTCTTCTATTGTCCTGCACTAAGGAGCGTCGTCTTGCCGCCCACCCTGACAAGCCTGGGGTTTGAAGCCTTCGCAGGTTGTCAAAACCTGACCAACGCGTGTTTCGAAGGGAACGCGCCCGCTGATATGGGCAGCGTCTTTTTCTTCGACACTTCTTTGACGCAGATCCTGCATGTGAATGGGACAACAGGTTGGGGCGCCACGTATGACGGCATCCTCACAGCTCCATGCACCAGCTGCGGCGGGATCGCGCCCGTGCTTCAGATCGCAGAGGCGGCAGCCGACAGCGTGGTCATCGCATGGCCTTCCTCATTGGCGGGGTACACCCTGCAATCGACCGCGAACCCCGCTGCAGGTTCGTGGAGCCCCGTTTTACCCTCCCCAGTTGTCGCAGGGGGCCTGTTTGTGGTGACAAACCAGGCAAGCGCAGGAGCACGGTTCTATCGGCTGGCCCACTGAGGTTCGCAAATCTCACGATTGCGGCGGAGGAGCAGGATTCGGAGGCGGACGCGGAGGCGGGGGCGGGCGGACTTCGGGCTCGAATTGGACCACGTCGGCCCGGACGTCAATTTCCGGGATTCCAAACAGGATAAAATAGCTGCTAGTCTGTTCGATGACCAAGTGAGCGACGGTTTGAGGCCGGCCGGTCTGCATCTCAGCATTGGCGTAGAGCCGGTTCATCGCTTTTGTCAACGTCGGCGGCACAATTGTTATAAATCCGAGCAAACTGAATCCTTTGCTTCGGCCCATGACATTTGTCCGAACGAGCTGGAAATTATCCTCAGCGAGTTTGACGGTCGTCTGTTCATGAACCTGGAGCGGCGGGGACGACCCGCTCGGAGAGCTTACCAGCGAGGTTAGTGGAGCGACGGCAGCGCAGCCGGTAAGCAAAGACAACGCTCCTAAACACAGAATAATCCTTCCCATGCGAAAAAGAGATTCCCTGAATGCTGCAGGGAATTTCCACCCAGCCCCGATTGGTGTCAACGATTTGACGAATGGGGTGAATGCTCCGGTGTGGTGTACCCGGGCCGAGAACAGCAAAAGGGGATTGATCTATTTCGGGGGCCCGGCCGAGACGAACTTGTACGGTAACGTATCCGGCACGACGCGCACAGGCGTTGTGAATTTGAACGGCACCTGGCAGCTGCTGGGGAAATTGAATTCGATGAAGAACGCGGTCCAGCCCTTCGCCGGCGGGGCGACGCTCGCAACATATTCTCCGGCCGACTGCTCCGTTAACGGCGTGGATTCCCATTTTGGACCGAAAGTTTCGATGCGAAAATCCCGCGCCTCCGGGTTGGTCGCCTGCCAGAGTTTGACGGCAACGGGCTTGTCAGGAGTATGGGCGCGAATGGAACCGTCCGGCTCGATCTTCCATGTCAACCTGGGCAGCGGCTGCTCCCGAACGACAGCGTTATAACAAGCCAGCAGCGATTCGCGGGCATCCGACCCCTTAAGCGAATGGTCGGCATTGGGGACATAGCGCAGGTATTTTACACCGGCCAGGTCGTCGAAGTAAAACTGGGAGGAATCCGGGAGGAAAAACTGGTCGCCGGTAGCGCAGATGAGGAACTTGGGCATGGTGAGCCGGGATCGATACTGGTACGGCTCCTCGATCCGCATGAGCGCCCGGTATTGTGGCGTACCCGTCCAATCCATAATCCGCAGCGCCGTGTAGTCACCGATCGAAGGCGCCCAGAACCCGTATGCGGCGTAATGGTGGAGCATGGAGGGCTCTATATTGAGAAGGTCTATTACAATAGGGATAATCGCGATGACCCGGTTGTCGACCGCAGCGGTCGTCCAGGTTGTCCATCCACGCTTCGAACCGCCGGCGACGATGAACTCGCTGACCTTGAGATTACCGCAATCCGGGCCTGAGCAAAAATCGGTGACTGTATCCATCGCCCGCACCGCCGCCTTGGTCATCGGAAGCCGTGCAGGCCATTTGGCATCTCCCGTGCGCAGGAACTTGTCCCAAGTGTACGCGATAATGGCATCTTCAGATTTGCCTCCGGTTTCTCCAGCGAACACGAGTGGCTGATTCGGAACCATCCGCAGTTCCGTGATCACGGTCTTCGTGGCAACGGCGATTTGGGCCATGCTCTGGTCGGGGCCTTTGGGTTCTTTCCCATCGTTTGCGCCTCCGGAAATATAAAGCAGGGATCTCGAACTGCTGACTTCGTTAGGCCGAGTGAGCAGGAGCCAATGTTTCCAGAGCGGTCGATCGACTTCATTGGTCGTTAACCAGGCTTGTGACGTCATCTCCAGCAGAAATGACGTGTAGTCTTTCCCTGTGAAAGAGCGAACGAGATGATAGTTGTAATTGGTGTCCGGAGCGGCGACATACGCGTCCAGGGCGGTTCGATCCGCCGCGGGACGCGCGTGGATGTATCCTTGGGAAATCGTGTCTCCGCCAAAAACGGGCGAGCCAAGGCCCGCCATCAACGCCAGGATAAGAAGCGACTGGCGGGCGGCGCGGACCTTGCCTCCGAATGGAATAAATTGGAACAGGGCTGCCATGGCTGATACTGACCTCACCGGGCTAAAACTTTCAAGAGTTTATAGCCGTGAACAGTCCAGATACCGCGGGGTCCCGTTTGATTGAAACGGAGCTTTAGGAGAAGCCGCTACGGCGAGTGGGGAAGATTATTTTGCGGCGTTCGTTGCAGAATTTGCGGCGTAGAACCTGGCCAGCTTCAGCAGCAACGCTTCGAGCTCTCGGTAGTAATCGGCTTCACTCATGTCTGCCTTGCGCTCGCGGTGCAGCAAAACCGCCTTTTCCAAAGCATCTCGTTCGGCGACTTGTTCGGGGCTGAGAGACCGTTCGGCAGGGCTGGGCACGAGTCTCAACTGCTGGGCGAGCAACCCGTCGAGCGCCGCTCCATCTTTGGCTTGCCGCGTTGCGCGCAACCCGCGAAACCAATCGGCCGGCGTGCCAAGGCCGTCTCCGTTATCGTCCAAAAGCGCATGCTCCGTCGCGAGCCGACCCTGGCTCTTGTAAAACTCAGTGGCTTTTCGCGAGGAGTACAGGAACGCCTCCAAAGCTGAAACTTGTCCATCCTGATCCAGATCGGCCTCGGGATTGGTCAGGGCGTCGGCAAAGTACTGCCCAAACCGCGCGAAGTTCTGTTCGCTTCCACTGCGCGTGGCAGTGATGATCACACGGTTGGTTGCCGAGAGCTTATTAATGAATGGCCCGCTCGCAGCCGCATTGTCGATTACAACAACGGGACGGTGAAAGGGTTTCAGCCACGAACCCAGCGTCGCGGCCGACATGTCAGGGCCGCGCAGGTTGAACCATGCTTCTTTGCCATCAAAGGTTCCGTGACCGATGAGCACCAGCCAGAGTGGAGCGATACAATCCTTGGGCTCGCGATCGAGTTCCTGCTTTACCAATTCGAGATCATTGGTTGGCCCCGTTTGCTCCAGGCCAAACGTGGTAACCTGCGCCTCCGCCTGTGCACATGCTTCTTTCCAATGAGTCGCCTGGTTGATGAAATTGCTGCCGTACTCGGCCTCGCCTGCGGCTCCTACCACGAGAATCACTTTGGTGCGAGCGTCAACAGGAGGGTCCGCGGCGCCTGCAGGGGGCGCCGATGCGGCCGCCAACGCGGCTATGAACAGGGTGGCAAGGACCCGCGTCACGGCAATCCTTTCCACCGCCTCAGGCCCCACTCGGCGATAAAGCAAGCCAGCGCGAAGGCAAACATCGCGGGAGTATGCCACAGGGGAAACGTCCATGCCTCCATGACGGGCGCTTTGCGGTTTGGAAGGTCCCGGGCAAACCGGTCCAGTTCATCCGCGCGAATCACCTGGCCGCCGGTTTTCTTTGCCAGGGATTCAAGCAACGGCAGGTTCGGGGACAATGATTTAAATTCCTCGGCGGCAAGATCGGTGCTCCAGCCTGCCGACGCGCGACCCACTTCAACGCCTTCAGAGTTGGTAACGGCGACACTGGCCTGGTATCCGCCGGTGGCGCGCGGGACAAAGGTCGCCTGGTACAACCCGGGTTCGGCCCCGGACGGCTCCGCCGGCACATGCACAATATTGGTTTGTGCTCCCGAAGCAGGATCGGCCATGACAGCCTGAACCTGGAGGCTTACGGTCGCATTATCGAGAGGAAGAAACTTCGGGTCACGAACGCGCACCTGCAGAAGAACAGCGCCGTTGGGATCATCCGACTGCGGTTCGGCTGCCAAGTCCACGCGGTTCGGGACATCGGTCACAAGCCAACGCATCATCTGGCGCCAGGCCTTGTCCATGTCACGATGGGCTTCGGCGTCGTGGAAGCCCCAATGCCAGAAGTCTCCAATGGTGAGGGCTGCAGTTCGCCCGCGGCCAAACCGCTGCACAACCAGGGCCGGATAAGAAGCGCCCGCCGCGTTGCTCACCTTTGCAATTACGCTGGCGCCGGGTTTCGCCTCTCCAACGCAGTTCAACACATTGAACGGAGCCATGCTTTGGAGCCGCGCTTTTTCGTCCGCCTCATTGTCACGGACACGAGCCCACGACTGGAGGTATCCTTCATGCGTCAGGTCATATCGCCAGGGGCCTGGAGGCGTCACTTCAGCCACTCGATCCAGGTAAACCGGCAGCATGTCCCCGATGGGCGTCCGCTGATATTTGCCTTGGTCGAAGGTCTCCATGCCTCCCAGCATCAAAAACCCTCCCCCGCGCTCAGACACAAATTTCTGGAGGAGCGCTGCCTGGTCCGCGGTAAAGAAATCGGCCTCGACATCATCCAGGATGACAGCGTGGTAGCCGTAGAGGTCCTCGGGTTTTCGAGGAAAGCCCGCGCGCAGTTCAAGTTCGTCGCGCGTGTTCAGTCGCACCAGCACCGGTTGGTCATAACGTTCGACCTCTTCCGGAGCCTGGTTGTTGAATCCGCGAAAAAGCGGGTTGCTGCTCTCGCCGGCCCGGCCCAGGAAATTGAATTTGGGTTCCCGCTTGGCGACCCGGATCAACCCTACAAGCTGCAACTGATCGTCTTCCTGAACAGCCCGGTTTAAAAACTTGAATTCCCAGTTAGGCCGGCCGGAGACATAAAGGATGCGATACGGGCCGTGCCCGCGGTTGACGACAAGCACCGTCGCATTATTGGCCAGCGTTGCTTCCGTGGTGTTCTGACCCGGCGAATCGGGTTTTCCAAGCTCCGCACGCGCTCGAACATTGAAGCGGTAAAAGCAGAGCCCCTGCTTCTGCGGCCGCAACTGAAAACGGAAGGGGAGCAGTTCGTCCTGCCGGGCCAGCCTCTGGGTTTGTTCGGCGGCTACTTTGCCGTCCGAATCGATCAGTTGAGATACGACCGCCTGCCCTTCATAGCCTCGCGCCCGGACATCCGCCTGGACTGACACCGGAGCATCCTCAAAATCCGTTTGAGTCGTGTGAACCTGCTCAACGGCAATGTCGCGAATCGGGTCCATGCTCCCCATCACCACGGGATAAATGGGCGGCATTCCCGGCAGGTCAGAAACCGCCTTCAGGTCCGTTGCATTCCCGTCCGTAAAGAGCAAAATGCCGGCGAGGGGACGATTGTTATAACGCTCCTGCAATGTGCGAACCGCGGAGCCAATCCTCGAGGAACGGCCCGTAAAATCGAGCTCGCCAAAGTCCTTTGTGGATTGAAGACGCGCGTCGAAGAAATAACGCCGAAGCTCAAAGTTTTGATCGAGTGAATCCTGCCAATCTCCTCGCCGGGCAGTGAGCATCTCACGGAGAACCTCGCCCCGGGTGCGCGTGGAACCCTTATCGCGAATTTGCAGCCCCTGGCTGTTGTCGGCGACTACGGCAAACAGGTTCGCGCCCGGCTTGACGCGCTGACCAGACCAGAGCGGTTCCAGCAGGCATAGGGCCAGGGCTGCAAGACCGATTAGTTTGAGAAAGGGGCACACCCAGCGGGCGAATCCGGCGGGGGCGGCAGAATAGCTCCAGGCAATCAGCACGGCGGCGAGTGCCGTGGCGGCGCTCGCTAACCATAACCATGACCACCCCGAAAAAACTAACGCGGCAATGGACATCCCGCTAACCTGGGTAGAGCCTGCTGTAATCAACGGGAGGTTCGTTTGTCTTTGCCGAGTTCCTCATAATAGCGCCGCACAAGGTCTGAATAGCGGTTGGGCACCGGATCGCGGTCCAGGGGGACCAGCGCCTCGCGAGACTCGCGGCGATTCAGTTCATCCGTAATTCGATCCCTTACCTCTGTTAAGGGCTTCATCACCTGTAATTGCAGAACAGCCCAATCGGGCTTCTTTCGCTCGCGTTTGAAATCCTGTCGCGCTAACCGGGCGCGTTCGCGCGCTTTGGCGAGGTCATCCCTCAGGTCGGGAGCATCAACCAGTTGCTCCACTTCGCGCAACCGATCCGACCACGACGCGAAATCTTCACCGGTGATGGGCGCACTTTGGCGCCGGGCGCTCTCGTCCATCAAACGTTCCCAATTCAAATTGCGCACGCCACCACCCGCACCAATCGCCGACGCCGTTTCTACAGGGTCCCCGCCGCCGCCGGCTTCACCACCGGCTGCATTTTCACGAGGTTGTCTTTGCGTTCCCGGCTGGGTTCCTCTGCCCTGGTTGGCCATTTGGCCGGAGCGCGGGGTGGGGGTCCCCCGACCGGCTTCGCCCGGCTGCTCACCAGCCTGCTGAGAAGGTTGCTGACCGCCTTGTCCTTGGCCGGTTGCCTGGGCCGCCTGTGAAGAAGATTGGCCAGCCTGGTTCCCGGTAGAGTCTTGTTGCTGTTGTTGCGATGAACCGGAGTTTTGCGCTTGTTGGGAACCGCTTTGAGCCGAGGATGGATCGTTGGCTTGTTCTTTTGACTGACCACGACTGGCGCGGGACGGGTCGCGACCCTGGGCGCCCGCTTGAGAGGCCCCGTTGGTCTGCGATCCCTGGTTGTCCGCGATCTCCCGCTGGAGCTGGCCGGCAAGGTCATCGAGTTGCTTTTGGGCCAGTCGCAAATCTTCTGTGTCATCGCCGAGAACACTTTCGGCAGCCCGTTCCACCCCTTTGCGCAAATTGTCGATTCCCGTCCGGGCCTTTTCTCCAATCTGCCCGGCCTGCGACGGATACCCGAGCCGGAGCATTTCCGAGGTCAGTTCCTCCAGCTTTTGCCCGCCCTGTTCAGAGTTGCCCTTGAGCATATCAAACAGACTGCGCGTCATCGGGCCTTTGCTCAACAATTCGTTCTCCGTTTCCTTCAGATCCTTTGCCGTGTCCTGTGTGAACTTCCGGACGGTGTCGTAAAGTTGTTTCGAGGCCAACGGCTCGGCTTCCTCGGCTTGCTGCGAAATCTGGGTGGCCTTGTCAAGCAGATTGGTCATGAGCTGCTTTTGGCGGGCGAGCTGGGCCTGTATTTCTTCCTGGTTATCGCCGCTCGCCAATGATTTTTGTTCGGAAGAATTGTTTTCGCGGATCTTCTTGAGAATGTCTTCCTGCTGGCGTTCCAGCTCTCGGGCTTGGCCGCGCATCTGGCGCAGATCATCCGCAAACTGGCTCGAATTCTTTTTACGGATGTCTTCCCTGAGTTGCTGAAGCTGATCCTGCGCGCGCGTTCCAGCAGCCAGCGCCTGCGAAGCGGCACCCTGGCTCGCCGCATCGGCCGCTTTTTGCACTTCCTGCCGCGTCTGGTCCAACTGCTTGCGCTCATCGGCCAGACGCGATTGGTTTTCGGGCCGATCCATGCGCTGGCGCAACTCATCCACGTCGGCCAGCATCTGCTGCTCCTGTTCCTCCAGGCGCTTGAGTTGGCGCTTGATTTCTTCGCGCTCCTGGTCCGTCCGGGCTTCCTGGAGAGCAGTCTGAAGTTCTTTGAGCCGCTCATTGAGGTCCTGTTGACGTCGAGCCAACTCCTGAAGTCTGCTCATGATCTGCAGCTGTTCCCGCCGTTCAGGATTCTGATTACGTTGGGCTTCCCTTTGATTTTCGTATTTGTTTTCGGACTGGCTCAGATCCATTTCCTGCAACTGCTGCTGCAGTTGTTGATTGCGGCTGCTGCCGCTCTGGCTGCGGCTGCGCGACCGCGAGACCTGGTATTCATGGGCCTGAAGCCGAATCAAGGCCTGGTAAGCTGACTGCTCCGCTGCGAGCGCTTCCTTCAACTCGGCCGGAGAATTGGTTGCGCGCTGGAGCCGGGCCAGGGCGGACTCCATTTCGCTCACCGCCTTCTGCCATAAGGCGGCAGCTTGTGGATCGCGCTGGCCTTGCAGCGCTTCTTTAGCCTGTTCCAGAGCTTGCGCCTGCGAATCTTTTACAACTGAGGCATCCTCCACATACGATCCTTTGCTCGGGCCTTTGTCCGCCGCAGAACCTGGCGACGTGGAAGGATCCGAAGCCGACGAGGCATCCATCCGGCCCATTACGTGAGTCGATGAGATAACATCCCTCAGGGCGGCTGGAATTCGGTCAAGGGTGGCGGAACCCCGGCGGCGGTCGTCTCGAGGCGAAGTCCAGCTGGACGAGGGCGGATTTGCGCCCGACTGCGGCGAAGTGGAATGTTCGCGCTGGAGTTTCCAGGTGGCATTCACGATTTGCTTCTCAAGGTCGGCCAGCTTACCGGTTCGGTCCTCGCCCCCACTCTGACCGCTCTGCCCTTCCATCCCCTGGCCTTCCCGGAAAACCTCCTCAAATGGCCGCACCTCACCAAAATACAGGTCACCCATGGTCCGCCGGACCCGGCCGTCCGGGCCGAGATCGTCAGCCCAAACAAACCACGAAATCAACTGGTCTGATTTGATGCCAAGGTCTTCCAGCCTCAGCACATGGTGGAATGGCTGTTTCTGGTTCCCGGCAACATCACGCCCAAGCTCAATGAATTTGGGAGCCTGGCCGTCCAGACCGTACGCGAGCCCGAAACTTTTCACGCCGAAATCGTCCCAAACGGTACCGTCAAAGGTAATTTCTTCGAGAGGTGACGGCCTGATGTCGCCTCGCGGCGCGCTCAACCGCATTTCAGGAGGGCGATTCTTCAGTGCTTCGAACACGAACTCCGCCGGCACCTTGTTCGTACGACCTTCCGCATCGACCAACTGCAAGTCAAAGGTTTTGGACGCGTCGAGTTGAAACTGGTTCAAGCTGGCCTTTGGTTCGGCAGGATTCACCACTAAAGGAACGGTCGTATGCTCTTTCCCGCGGGCCACGAGCTTCGCGGAAGTCACCGGTTTGTTGAAGAGCAGAGCAAGGTCGACGCGCGATCCTTCAACCGCGCTCAAGCGCCGGGTGTTCTCGATTCGTTTGTGAGGCAGTGCCGTATAGTCAGGGAACGACAAATCGACATCCGAACGTTCGAGGCGTGGATGCTCATAAACGGTGACCTTGAAGTCACGCGTTTGTTGGCCGCCATACTCGATTCGATAAACAAAATTCGTGGAAACCTCCTGGATACTGCCTCCGAAAAGAGGATCTCCCAGGGTTTTGATCAGCGGCACGCGTTGAAGTGACCCCGCCTGGCCGAACGCCAGAGTAACCTCGGACGGCAAACGGCCTTTGAACCGCGCCAGCACAACCAATGAATTTCCGCGTTCGATAGCAGTGTCACCCGGGCTGACGGTAACACCCGCCCCCGCCACCTTCGTCAGAAGAGTTGGGCCGCCAACCCGCGCCAACCCAACCACCGCTACAACCAAGAGAACGGCGCCCGCCCAATGCGCGGCCTGGGCCATCCTCAAACGGCTGCTCGGGATTACCTCGGCCCAGTCGTGTTTGCGACCGGCTTCAAGGGCCTGCGCCATTACCATTTCCTGAAGGTAATCGAGCCTGCCGTTGGAGCCTCGTTTCTGCTGCATGGCAGTTGCAAGGCGCCCCTCAAGCTGCGGATAGTGGCGTTCAATAGCCTCAACGAGCACCTCCCAATCAGGCTCTCTTCGGGAATGGCGGACAAAGATGAGAACTCCTGCGGTTATTCCCGCAAGGGCGACGACGATCACTCCAAGCACGGAGTGCCAGCCGCTTTCGACCTCATAATACCATAGGGCAAGCGCGGCAAATCCCGTGACCGCCCAGCAAATGGCCAGGTTCAACCATAGTCCAAAACGCCGCTGGCGTTCAGCCATGCCGGCGACTTGCCTCCGGATTTCAAGATCCAGTTCCATAGATTTGTTTCAGTTAACCGGGCGCGGGGCTGGCTACGGGTGAGACCCGCCTGGCCGCCCGCCCCCCGAACCAACTTTCAATGATCAGCACAAGAATTGTCCCTATGATAAACCATCGCCACATCTTTTGCCTGTTTTCCAATTCCACATTTTGGAAGCGCACCTTGCGGTTCTCGTCGGCGGCGACCTTTGAGGCCGTTTGCGCCATGGGCACGCCCAATCGTTCCAGTTCTTCAACCGCGATCGGCGAGGTCCGGCTTTCGGACGGATCCAGATTCACAACGAAGGTCTTGGCCGGCCCCCCCGCGGATACGGTGTAGATGCCCGGCACGGCCGTCTCCAGGAAGTTGGTCTGCGCGCTATCCAGATTTTGTTGGCCGCCACCAGGAAGCCGCACAGTACGGGTTACGCTCGAGGAACCAGTCAGAGGTCCCAGCGGAACAACGTCTCCAATCCGGTACTGCGCCGGCAGCGGACTTGGTGCACCGCTTGTCTCCAGCAGCGAGTAGAGGAGAGGGACGAACTTGCTCGATAAGGCCAGCTGGCTGGAATCCGGCTGCCAACCTGAGGTTAAAATCAGCACGCGACCGGAGCCGGTGGGCACTTCGATAAGCGCGGGATCGCCACTGTCGAACCGGGCCAGTACGCGGGCATTCGGGATACCGGAAGGATCGAGCCGGCTGTACGCCCAAAAATGGATTTTCGTAAAGTCGCTATACCTCGGGTCGGCAAATGGCGCGAATAATGGATGCCGAAAATCCAGTTCACCGAGCATGGCATAATTCGAGGGCCGGATCGGCTGATATGCGAGGCTCCCAGTCCCAAGGAGCTTTCCGAGCGTGGACTCCATCCCGGTCCCGGATGGAATCGCGAGCACGGTTTTGCCGGCCGTAACCTGGTCGTGCAGAGCGGCAGCGGTTTCGTTGGAGACGGGCGATCCGACAAAACAAATCGTAGCGCCCTGCAATTGCGCTTGGGTGATCCCCTCGCCGGGGTGGGCCGCTACCACCTCGACCGTTTGCCGACGGGTTTCCTGAAAGGCTCGTTTCAGAAAGTACAGCCCCTGACGCGGGTTGCCCGGGTCGTCATTGCCGATGTAGAGCACACTCAATTGAATTGGTTCGGGCGGTTTCGCAAAAACGACGTTGTCGAAATCCTCATCGTCGCCCTCGAGAGCGATTCTGTCAGCGGCGATGCCGGGTGCGATCGGAAGGCCCACCACTCGGCTCTGGCCGGCCGGGACATAAACGTCAACCGGTTGCCCAACAAACCCGGCATCTGAGTTGCGCCACCCAACTTTGAATTGCTCGCGTTTCGATCCGGGGCTGTTGGAGATCCGCACGCGGGTGTCGTTGGCTTTATTTGCGTCGGAATCCACCTCGTCTGAAACCAATTGAAGCGAGGCATTGTTGGCGTTCCGACCTCTAACCGTATGTACTGCCACCTCAATTCCCTTCGGCCATTCGTACCCCTGCAATTGCTCGAGGTGGCTGCCTTCCTGCAAATCGGTAATGACCTCGATCCGGCCCGACGACGCCTGAGATTTTCCTATTGGTTCGGCCAGCACCTCGGCCGCCTGGATCAGAGCGCTGCCCAATTGGGTGCCGGCCCACCCAGGCGCTTGTTCCGCAAGCTTTCGAGAAGCCAGAGCGGCGCGCTCACCCGCGGGCATGGCGTTCCACTCGTTAAACCCGACGAGGGATTTGGTTTGCCGGTCGAACGTGTACAACGCGAACTGGTCGAGGAGAGAGGCTCCCTGAAGGATAGAATCGACCTGGTGCCGAGCTTCAGCCCAAACACCAGCCCGGCGCATACTCGCGCTTGTGTCGACGAGAACCAACACGCGGTGGGCATTCGCGTTTGGCGGCGGCGCCATCGCGCGCTTCATAAAAGGCCGCGCGAATCCGAACCCAAGCAAGGCAATGGCGAGACAACGCAAAAACAGCAGCAGCAAGTGTTCGAGGCGGCTGCGCTGAGTCAGGCGCGGCGGAGTGGGCGCCAGAAACATCAGCGAACTGAATGGCGTCCGCTCGCGGGTCGTACGCCGAATCAAATGGAACACCACAGGCAGCCCCGCCGTGAGGAGCCCCAGGAAAAATAGCGGCGCAAGGAAACTCATGCCATCGGTTGTCCGGTCGTATGGTGAAGCACCCGCGAAAAGCGCTGGACGCTTTTGCCGCGTTGCATGCGCTCGCGGAGGAAATCAAAAAGGACGAGTTCCAGCGGCTTATCGCAACTCACTTCAAGCCACGAAACGCCCAGCCGCCGGCAGGTCGACCGCAACTCCTCCTGATGCGCCGTCAATTTGCGCAGGTATTCTTTGCGCGCCGTTGCCGGGTCGATGAACAGGACTTTGCCCGATTCGACATCTTCAAACATGGCGGGACTTTTGAAATCGAACGTGAGCTCGGCCGGATCCAGGACCTGGATGACGACGACATCATGCCCACTGGCGGCAAGCGCGCTGAGGTTCCGGTCCAAGCGGTCCAGCGGCGACAGGAAATCGGAGATCATCGCGATCAAGCTCCGCTTTCGGACTATCTCGACAATCCGTTTGAGTGGAGGGCCTAATTCGGTTGCGTTTCCCGCTGACGGTTTCTCCAACGCCAGCATGAGGTGACGCAAGTGCCCGGTGCGGTGGCGAGCGGGCAGGTACTCCCGCACCTCGTTGTCGAACGTGAGCAGACCGACAGCGTCCCCCTGCAAATAAAGGAAATAGGCCAGAGTTGCCGCAAGCGTGCCGGCGTACTCAGCCTTGCTATAACCAGCCGACCCGTAACTCATCGAGCGGCTTTGATCGGCCAGCAAATAGCAGCGCAAATTGGTTTCGTCCTCGAATTTCTTAATAAAAAACCGGTCGCTGCGGGCGAACACTCTCCAGTCCAAGTACCGAGGATCATCGTCGGGAGTATATTGACGGTATTCCGTAAATTCGGCCGAGAACCCGTGGTACGGACTTCGGTGGATACCGCTCCAAAAACCTTCAACCACAACCTTGGCGCGCAACTCAAGGTTGCGGATGCTCATCAGCGTCTTCGGATCAATCAACGAAGACTGCGGTAAGCGGCTGCCGGCGTCAGTTCTCACGAGGGTGAAGCATTCAAAAATCAGCGGGAAATCACGTGGCGAAAGGGGCCTTAATTTTTTCCAGGAGCTTTTTAACGACCGCCTCGACGGTAATGCCTTCGGCTTCGGCCCGGTAGTTCAAAAGAATACGATGGCGCAGGATGGGGTACGCCAGGGTTTGGATATCCTCGACAGCGACATGAGCGCGGCTCTTTAACAGAGCCCTGGCCTTGGCTCCGAGCACCAGAAATTGCGCGGCGCGGGTTCCGGCGCCCCAACTCACCCATTCGTTGATAAAATCCGGGGCGGTCGATTGCCTGGGCCGGGAGGCGGCTGCCAACCGTACCGCGTAGCGCACCATCTCTTCGGCAACCGGAACTTTTCGCACAATGTCATGAAAACGCAGGACATCATCGCCGGAAAACAATGCGGCGATTTCCGGGGCGCTGTGCGCCGTTGTCCGAGTCACCACATTGACTTCGTCCTCTTCCGGGAGGTAGTCCATAACGACGTTAAACATGAACCGATCCAGTTGCGCTTCAGGCAGCGGATAGGTGCCTTCCATTTCGATTGGGTTTTGGGTTGCCAGCACAAAGAAAGGCTCTTCCAGGGGATGACGAATCCCGGCAGCGGTGACCTGGTGTTCCTGCATGGCTTCCAGGAGCGCCGCCTGCGTCTTTGGCGGGGTTCGATTGATTTCGTCCGCCAATATTATATGGGCGAAAACCGGACCGGGAACGAAGGTCATCTTTCGGCCGTCCGGGGTGTCCTGGAGAATCTCCGTCCCGGTAATGTCAGTGGGCATCAGGTCGGGTGTGAACTGGATGCGCTGGAACTTGAGATGGAAGATTCGGGCGATGCTTTTAACCAGCAACGTTTTGGCAAGGCCTGGCGCGCCGGTGATCAGGCAATGGCCGCCGGCAAAAAGCGCGATCAGGAGCTGCTCGATGACCTCCCGCTGGCCCACGATGGCCTTGGCGAGCTCCGTCTCGATTTTAGTCCGGCCCCCCGTCAGGCGTTCGACAGTTTCCCGATCCGCCTGTGTCGCCGCGGCCTCAACCGGCTGGTTTTCGATAGTGGTATTCATTAGTGGGTCATTAAGTAGAAAATGATGTTGATGCCAAGCGGAAAGCCGCGTTTCTCTGAGAATTCATGAAAAAAACCGTCATCCTCGCCTTCCCGTTCCCAGCTGTCACCATTGTCGCAGTTGTGGGTCGCGATCACCATGATTCGTGAGTTGTCGTCAAAGATCGCTCTGACGTGCATGTCCCGGGCGCCATACCGGTCATAATCGTCGTGATAGGTCTCCCAGGTGATTCCGTAGAACCGGCTCATCGGATCCAGGCTTTGGATACCCTGGCGAATATTGGGAGTTTGCAACGAATTCATGGGCCCCTTTAACTCGAAAATCGAACGGAATAGCGGGTGATCCATATGCAAATCTGTGAACGACCGTTCGGGCAACACTTTCTTTATGTTCCGTTCAAAGTTGTCCCACTGTTTCTGGCCCCAGAAATCGTCGGCCATGAGCACGCCTCCGTTCAGGAGATACTTTCTTAGAATTGGGATTTCTTCCTCTTTTAACTGAAGGCCTCCGGGCTCAACCATATAAATCCAGGGATAATCAAGCAAGGCGGGATCGGTCAGCCGCAGAACCCGGCCGTCGGGGTCGACCTTCATGGAGGTAACCTGTTGGATCCGGTAAGACAGGTTCAGATCGCTGTCCGGATAATCGGTAATCCAACCTTTGCCGCTGGAGGTTACCGAAATCCCCGAATCATCCGAGGCCCGGCGGTAGATGATCCTCACGAAAGTAAAAACGTCCTTGGCAAACCCAGGGGCATTAGTCCAGTCAGGGGTTCCCGTGCTCCCGGAAGTGGTTTCCCGCGCTGTGCGCACGGTATCAACGTTGACGGGCACCTCACCTTCCGTGTAGACGATTCCCGTGTCGCCGCCTCCCGGATTATGCCGCCACCATCTTCCCCAGCGCTGGGCCGTCGCCGCTCCCAGGGCAAGGGCCAAAAACAACAGCGCCAGCGCAAATTTCTTCATGGCACTGCGTGCGGTTTTGGAGCGGCAACCGAGTTGGAACCACTCGGCTCGTCCAGCTGGAGGAGCAGATTCAAAGCCGCACGGTATCGTGGCGCTTCTTCCAATGCTTCGAGCACCTGTCGATGCGCCTCCGGGTTTCCCTCTTTGTAAAACGCCTGGGCCAGTTCGAAATGAACCTGCGAGGGGTTGGGCGGGTCAAGCTGCAGAAGAGCGCGGTTGGACCGGATTATCTCCGCGGTATTCCCAGTATGTGAGCTGGCCTGGGCCAGGAACCGATGCGGGGCGGCGATCAACGGGTCGACCGCCAGGGATCGTTCGGCGTTGGTTGCCACCTCGGACCAGTCACCTGTCAAAGCGCACAACTCCGCCAAGCGCAGGTAAGCCGCGTTTGCTTCGTCATCCTGCCGGGCAAGCGTCTCCAAAACGACGCGTTCCGCGTTGGTCTCGCCGAGCGCACGGTGCGCGGACGCCAACAAGGCGTATGCGCTGTCAGGGCCGGTTTGTGTCGGGTAAAGCTCGATCAGCTTCTGCAAAGGTTCTTTGGCTGCCTGAAATTCCTTCCGAGAAATGGAAACCTTGGCCTGTTGCATCAGCCCGTAATAGTTCGTGGGATGCCTGGCCACCCATTTGAGCAGGCCGCCGCCCAAATTCACCCCTGTGTCCTCGTCCGATGAAGTTCCTTTGTCAGGAGGTGTTTTGGGCGAACGCCGAACGGGCGGCAGGTTGGTTGTAAACCGTTGGTAAACGCCCGCGAGGTCCCGCTCTTCTGACCCGGCCGAAATCAACTCCTCCATATTTGGCTTTTGCCAATCGAGTCCCGGTGCCAGTTGCTCAGCCCGTTGGCGCACAAAATCCGAAAAGTCTTTTTCCAGTTGATCCATCGCGACCGTATGCGCGGCAATGACCTCGTTGATTTCTTTTCCGGTGCTTAAATCGTTCAGAATGTCTTTCAACTGGTCCTGACCAAACTTTTGAACGATAAATTCGACAACCAGCGAGGACTCATAATAAGCGAACTGCAAGTGCATCGGCGTGCGTGGCGCCAGGAAAGCGCCGCTTAGCTTTGAGATGGGCGTGAGCTCGCCACTCATAATCATTTCGCGGTAACGCGGAATCATCCGTTGTCCCCAGGTGGTATTATGCTGGACCTCTTCGTAAACGGAAATGCCTTCGCTCAACCAGCGAGGCATCCGATTGCGGGTGATCTGAAGGGTGACAACGTGACAAAACTCATGCCACAAGACCGCTTGCCAATTAACCGGGTGCCCCGGGTTTGCGGCCGGGCTGTTCGCGGTGACCAGGCTGCCAAAACAAACACCAAGGTATCCAGGGTTCCCGGGCATTCCGAACGTCCGCACAGCGAAATCTTTCTGTTCGGGAAAAACCTCCACCGTGGTCGGGCGCTTGACCTGGAAACCGTATTTCGCGCAGAGATTGCTTCGAGCTGACTCGAGCAAGTCGAGCACTTCTGTTCCGTAAACTTTAGCTTCGTGCGCGCCCATGCGCAGAACGAAATCCTCGTTGGTCAAGGTCGTGAACCTGGCCATCGTATCGTGAAGCGTGGTCAGGTTGAACATTTCGACGTCGTACCCGTCCTTTTTCTGAACTTCGTCGGCAAGCATCCACCCTTCAGATTCATCGCCCAACCGCAAAAGATCCTGCGCTAATTGTGATTTTGCCGGAAGGTAATTAGGATCGAAACTTAGAGCGCGGCGCTGGTGTTCGGCACCCTCCGCGAAGCGGTAGTTCTGCGAAAGTTTTTGCCCGATGAGAAAATCGACTCTCGCGTTATTGGTCCAGAACTTCAGCGCGTTGTTGCGGGCCGATTCTTCAGCGTCCGGCCGGTTGCGCAGATGCGCCACCACAGCTCGGTAAGCCCAGGCATCCGGCTCATTTGGATTGACCGATTCAATACGGTCCAGCAACCGGTCGGTCTCGTCGTATTCCTCGGCGTCAATGGTGCGGTCAGCCAGCAAGAGCAAACTGGCGACGTGATTGCTGTTTCGCTCGAGGGCTTTATCGAGGGCTTCGGCCATCAGTGAACCGTCGCTGGGCGCATATGCCCTGGCCAGGCCGCACTGCAAGTCCGGGTCATCCGGCAGTTGTTTGAGACCTTCTTCGAAGCGCTTGGCTGCAAGCGCAAAATCGTGCTTTTCTAGAGCCAATTCCCCACTGGCAAGATACGGCTCCCGGGCGCTCGGATCGGACTTGCGGGCCGGGTCGAAAATGGAATCCAAAACCCGTTTGGGATCGAGCCCCCGCAGCAGGGCCGCCCGGCCCACAACCACGAGGCTGTCCGCATCGCGGAAAGATGCCGGCTGGCTATTGACCCGGTCGACAATTCGGTCCGTCATTTGGTCCGCGGCTTCGGTTAACCCGTTACAGAGGAACACCTGGCGCGCCTGCCACTGCAGCCGGATGCTCCAGGAATTCTCTTCCAGCGCGTTGGTGATGGCGTGGTAGGCTTCGGGGTATTTGCCGCAAGCAATCAGTGCCTGGCTCAAAAGCACCTGCCAATCCTCGCTGGCGGGACGGTGACGGACCATCTCAGACGCCTGCTCGATGCACGAGGAGTAGTTCCCGGAAAGAAAGAGGTCCTGGGCTTCCTTTATATCGGCGCCCGATGAATGCAAGCCACCGACAATACACCACACCACGCTTAACCAAAGCGAAGCCCCGGCCCATAATCGGCGCCGCCCCGTTTTGACTCTGCTACTCAAGAGAACGGCGCAATCTAAACCATCCATTCACGCCGCACAAACCTTTGTAAGCGCGGGACATTCAAAAATCTGCGACCCACATCAGATACAGCTTACGCGTTGTTGCGCAAAACCAACTTCATTTTACCCCGTTTTGAATGGACGCCATCAAGCCCGCGGATGAGCCTGGTCGTAAGCCTTTTTCAGACGCTCCGTCGTCACGTGGGTATAGACTTGCGTGGTCACCAGGTGAGCATGGCCCAGCAACTCCTGAACGCTGCGCAAATCAGCGCCGGCATCCAGCAAATGCGTCGCGTAACTGTGGCGCAGCTTGTGCGGGGTCAACTGCGGGTCCAGCCCGGCAATGGCCAGGTACTTCTTGAGCCGCAATTGCAAATCACGAGGCGAAACGGGCCGCATACGCGATGAACGCGCACAAAAAACCGGCTGGTTTCCGCCCGGAACGCCGGGCAATCGCTTCCAATATTCCCGAATGGCTTGCAGCGCCGGTTCGCCTATTGGCACAACCCGCTCTTTCTTTCCCTTGCCCCGCGCCCGGATCGCGCCCCCCGTCCAGTCGATATCCTGCGCCTGCAAACCGCACAGTTCACTGATTCGGAGGCCGCAGGAATAAATGGTCTCGAGGATAGCCACGTCGCGGCGCATGAGAATCTCGTGCGCTTTTTGAACGGTTTGTTTCGAAGGCCCGGGCAACTTCAGAGGGGCCTCCAAAAGATCTCTCATTTGGTCCGGAGTCAGGAATTTGGGCAGGCGCCGGGCCGGTTTTGGCATGGAGAGATCCTTAATCGGCGAGGCTTCGACAACCCCACGACGGACCAGGAACTTGTAAAATGTCCGCAGAGCGGAGAACCGCAACTGAATGGCCGCCCGGCCCAGGTCGTGGCGGCCGAGGAACCGCAAATACGCGCGAAAGTCGTCCCGGGTTAACTCCGCCCATGCCGGAG
>Ga0070738_10002134_pt1 | contig 32633 bp, 35 predicted proteins | sample Coa_R2_2_FD_66446 | JGI IMG/M metagenome (GOLD analysis project Ga0070738, IMG submission 66446) | Surface soil microbial communities from Centralia Pennsylvania, which are recovering from an underground coalmine fire - Coalmine... | ecosystem: Environmental > Terrestrial > Soil > Unclassified ...
GCGGATCCGTGAACCGACAGTCCACGTATTTGACGTCCTTGTCCTTGATCGCTTTCAATACTTCTTCGGCAGTCTTCATGTCTTGCCCTCGAGTTGGCTGGAAAAATAAGCTCGGTATTGCCCCGCCGCCCTCGGTTTGAGACGGCCGGCGGATCTCACAATGCGCGCCCGCGCCCAGGATCACATCTCAGATCGCATCGAGACCCTTTTCACCGGTGCGGATGCGGACCGCGCTTTCGATATTGGAGACGAAGATTTTGCCGTCGCCGATACGTCCCGTCAGCGCCGCCTTGCGGATCGCCTCGACGGCGAGATCGACGATCGAGTCGGCCAGCACGACTTCGACTTTCACCTTGGGAAGAAAATCGACGAAATACTCAGCGCCGCGATAGAGTTCGGTATGGCCCTTCTGCCGGCCGAACCCTTTGGCCTCGGTTACCGTGATTCCCGATACGCCAGCCTCGTGCAGAGCTTCCTTCACGTCGTCGAGTTTGAAAGGCTTTATGATCGCCTCGATTTTCTTCATTGGCGCCTTATCGTTGAAATCAGCCAAACTTGCGCTGCGCGAGATACGCGCCGGCCTCATTAGCACCTGTCAAGCTAAACCGCCACGCAAAAAAGGCGGCAATGCCGCAGGAGGGCAGGACAGGCCATCCCGGGCCGCGCCCTCGGCCCAAATTGCCGCGCGGCCGGAACTGCGGAACTGCCCAAAATAAACGGCACCGACCCGAGGGGCCGGTGCCGACTGTCGTGCGACTATGCTGTGCGGGCCGAGCGTTTTCTCGCCGGCTTCAGATCAGTCGATGTGTTCCAGAACCTGGCTGCGCTCGGCGGCCTTTTTGGCCGTGTCGACAAGAGTCACGCCGACGCCCGAGCCGAGCAATTGCAGGGAAACTTCCTTGCCGTTGCCGAACCGGATCCCGTCGCGATAAGCGCCGTGCTCGAGCCGAGCGAAGACCACTTCCTCTTCCGGCTTGACGCCGAGGCGGGTCTGCAGGTCGTTTGAGATGTTCTCGAGCTTGAGGCGCGTGTCATACTGGACGCAAACGGCGGTCGTGCAATCGCCGGGAGAAGCGAGCCCGATGCTCCCCGACGGGAAGCGGGTCGTCACATATCTTTCGGCTTCGCGCGCCGGCCTTGAGGCGTACATTTCCAGTGAATAGTCACACATGGTAGTCACTCCTGAGCTCTCGATGGTTGATCCTTTTCCGAACGTCGGCTGCCCGCGCGAGCACACCGTCCTCAATCCGGAATGAGCAGATCGGTACTCCCAAGCAGGGAGACATCGGGGACAGATCCAACCGGTCCGATTCCTCAGGAGATCAGAGGCGGCATTGCACCGCGAAGGAATCGAACAACGCCCGGCGGTCGCCGAACGTTCCCCAGCGCGAGACACTCAAAACTTCCAGTCGTTTCAAGTGAATCGCCACTGTAAGTCTATGGTAGCGCGACCACCCGGTCCGTCAAGCGCTTTACCGGCGAGCGGCAATTTTTCTGTGCCTCCGGGCGATGTCATAACGGACGCGCAGGCGCGAAAAATTCCGGAAATCGGCAAGCTTACATCGGCGTCGCCAAGTTCGCGTTTCGCCTTCAATTCTTTTCGACCGGAAGGTCCTTTCGCGCGCCCCATTCCGCCCAAGATCCGTCGTAAAGGGCGACATCCGTCTTGCCGGTTGCCTGGAGTGCAAGAAAGAGAATTGCAGCCGTCACGCCTGATCCGCAGGCCGTCACGACCGGCTTTTCGAGGTCGACGCCGGCTTTGGCGAACGAAGCGGCGATCTCTTGCGCCGAGCGCAATTCCCCGTTCTCGGCGATTTCGCGCCAGGGCAGGCTGAAGCTGCCCGGAATATGCCCGCTGCGTACGCCGGGACGCGGCTCGGGTGCTTCGCCGTGGAAACGCGCGGCAGATCGCGCATCGACGATCTGCGCCGAACCTTCAGCCGCGGCGCGCTTTACTTTTTCGAGACTGGCGAGCCAGCTCGCGTCGAATTTGACCACAAATTCGCGTGGGCTTCGCTTCACATCGCCGTGTTCGAGCGGGCGTCCTTCCGCTTTCCATTTCGGCAGGCCGCCCGCGAGCACTTTCACATTCGCCGCACCAAAAAGCTTGAGCGTCCACCAGACGCGGGCGCTACCTTGCAGACCTGCATTGTCGTAGACGACGATCGGCATCTGGTTGCCGACGCCGAGTTGCTGCATGGCTGCGGCGAAGTCCTCCGGCTTCGGTACCATATGCGGCAGGTCCGTGGTTTTATCCGCAATCGCATCGATATCGAAGAAAACGGCGCCGGGAATATGTTCGGCCCGATATTCGGCCAATGCGTTGCGGCCTTCGTCAGGCACGAAGAAGGTGCCATCGATCACCGCAAGATCGGGATCGCGCAAATGGTCGGCCAGCCACTCGGTCGAGACGAAGAATTGCGAATTCATCATGAGATCCCATTCTAGCTTTTGGCGGGCGCATCGAGATGTATTGAGCCGGATCTGCCGGAAAACCGGTGTCCACTTTCCGGATCATGCTTTTTGTTTGCGCATGATCTTGCCGGAAAACCGGTGTCCACTTTTCCGGATCATGCTTTTTGTTTGCGCATGATCTTATCGGAAAACCGGTACCCACTTTTCCGGATCATGCTTTTTGTTTGCGCATGATCTTATCGGAAAACCGGTACCCACTTTTCCGGATCATGCGCTAGACATAATCCGGTTCGATGGAAACCGGACGGCCGAGCCAGGAAGGAACTGGCAGATTTTTTGAGCGCAGGAACTCCGGATTATAGAGTTTCGAGAGATAGCGCGCGCCGGAATCGGCGAGGATCGTCACGATCGTATGTCCAGGCCCCAAAGCCTCCGCGAGCCTGATTGCGCCAACGAGATTGATTCCGGACGAGCCGCCGAGCAACAGCCCTTCTTGTTCGGCAAGATCGAAGAGTGGCGGAAGGGCGTCTTCGTCGGTCACTTGGAACGCGAGATCGACCGGCGCGCCTTCGAGATTGGCCGTGATGCGCCCCTGTCCGATGCCCTCGGTGATGGACGAGCCTTCGGATTTAAGTTCGCCCTTTGTGTAATAGGCATAGAGCGCGGCGCCCATCGGATCGGCCAGCGCGATCTTCACATTCGGGTTCTTGGCTTTCAACGCCATGCCGACCCCGGCAAGCGTCCCGCCCGTTCCGACCGAGCAGACGAATCCATCGATCTTGCCGTCGGTATCGGCCCAGATCTCGGGTCCCGTGGTCTCGAAATGCCCTTGGCGATTGGCGACATTGTCGAATTGATTGGCCCAGATCGCCCCTTCCGGAGTCTCTTTGGCGAGCCGTTCGGCAAGCCGGCCCGAAAGCTTCACGTAATTATTCGGATCGGAATAAGGGACGGCAGGGACCTCGATGAGTTCGGCGCCTTGCAGGCGCAACATGTCCTTCTTTTCCTGGCTCTGCGTATCGGGAATGACGATCACGGTCCGGTAGCCGAGCGCATTGGCGACGAGAGCGAGGCCAATGCCGGTGTTCCCGGCGGTGCCCTCGACAATGATGCCGCCGCGCTTCAGCGCACCGCGATTGACTGCATCGGCGACAATGGCAAGCGCGGCGCGGTCCTTGATCGAGCCGCCCGGGTTCATGAATTCGGCTTTGCCGTAGATAGCGCAACCGGTTTCTTCAGACGCGCGCCGCAGCTTGATTAAGGGGGTTCTGCCTATGGCCTCGATGACGTTTTCTGCCATTCTGAATTCCAATGAAATTTGCTGGGCTATATAGAGGCGAGCGCGGCGGCCTGTCGAGCCGGCGGCTGGGGATCGGTCATGTTTCGCGCAACCCCTCGGGACGGCATCGCTTTTGTGACCGGAGCAAGTTCCGGGATCGGCCGGGCGACGGCGCTCGAGCTCGCAAAGCGCGGCTTTCGCGTCGCAATCACAGCGCGGCGCGCCGGAATTTTGAAGGAAATTGCCTCGCCGCAAATTTTCGCCTTTCCCGGCGACGTGACGCGGCGGCCCGATATGGCCGCCCTCGTCGCGAGGGTCGAGGCGGAGCTCGGACCGATTGCGCTCGCCTTTCTCAATGCCGGCGCCTTTCTTCCGGCCGAGCGGAAAGGCTTCGATGCCGCGGTGATTGCCGAGACCCACGCAATCAATGTCGGCGGCACGGTGAACTGCCTTCAGCCGCTCATCGCCGCAATGACGGCGCGCGGCCGCGGCCAAATCGCGCTCAACGCCTCGCTTGCCGGCTATAACGGCCTGCGGGGCTCGCTGGCCTATGGATCCTCCAAAGCGGCGCTGATCTATATGGCCGAGGTGCTGGCGCTCCAATACGCGGAGCAGGGACTTACGATCCAGGTCGTCTGCCCGGGCTTCGTGCGGACGCCTATGACCGATCAAGAAAGCGAATTCAAAATGCCGTTCCTGATGGAAGTCGAGGATGCTGCGCGCCTCATTTGCAACGGCTTCGAGAACGGCAAGTTTGAAATCGCCTTTCCTTGGCAGCTCGCCGCGATTTCGAAATTCGTCCGCTGTCTGCCTTACGCGCTGAAACTCCCCACCCTCGACGCGGCATTGCGCCGTGCGCGCAAATGAGAGCTCTTGAGGCTTGCCGAAGGAGCGGGCCGATGTCATGCGCGGATTTGATCCGCGCATCGACGCGATTTGACGACCGGGCGATTGCTATCAAGGGTCCCTGTGAGGGTGCCATGGCGACTTTCATTTCGGCGGCGAGACTTCGCTCCACGCATTGTTGAGCAAGAACCAGGTCCGGCCGGTTTTGGAATCCATTCTGTAGAGCCACCACGTTCCCTTTTGATCTACTTGCGGGAAGAGATGGTAATCGCCGGGCGGGAGCGGGGTCGCATCGGTCGTTCGGGAATATTGGCCGCCCGATACCGACATGACTTCCCCGGTTTCCACATCGATGCGGAAATAGCTCGGACCATAGGTCGCCGCCGGCGGCACCATCGCCATTTCATAAGGGGCCGCATAGGATTGCGCCGCGAAACAGACCGATAAAAACGACGCAAAAGATAAGATCAGTGCCCAGTGCCTCATTGGCGATCTCCCTCTCTAATTTATGCAAATGCGGAGCGAACGGCATGCGACGTTCGCGGCCATTTTGCCGGCAAACCCATTCTTCGGGAAGGGAGCGGCGCGGATCGCTCGCCGAGGAGGGCGTGCGTTCAGTCGAGCAGCGTCACATTGCCGGTGTCGAGCGCGTAAAAGCCGGCGACGACCTTCACCTGGCCCTGCTTGACGAGGCCCGCGAGCACGGGAGAAGCGGTCGCAAGGAGATGCGCCTGGATTTTCGCATTGGCCTTGATCGCCGCCTCGAGATCGCCGCCCGAAGCGTCGACCGCCGGGCGCAAGGCGGCATAGAGCGCGCTGATCTGCCCCGGCACGCTCTTGCCCTCGAGCGCCGCTTTCACCGCGCCGCAATTGGCGTGGCCGAGCACGAGGATCACCTTGGTGCCCAGTACCGCCGCGCCATATTCCAGGCTCGCGATGATCTCCGGGGAAGCGAGATTGCCGGCGACGCGCGTAACGAAAATATGCCCGATGCTTTGGTCGAAAACGAGCTCGACCGGTACGCGCGAGTCGGCGCAGGAGAGGACGGCGGCGAATGGCTCCTGCTTGGCGACGGCATTCTGCTTCAGGATCGCAAGGTCTTCGTCGAACAGCGTGAGTTTATGATCGACGAAACGCTTATTGCCGTCGAGCAGAGCCTTCAAGGCAACGTCGGGCGTGAACGTGCTCTGCGCGCGCGCAGGGGAGGGACCTCCCAGCCTTGCGGCGGCAAGACCTGCAAGGCCGGTGCATAGGAACGTGCGGCGCGAGGGGCCGTTCGGTCCTTCGTGCGTTCCGCCGCAATTGCAGAAGGTCTCAACCGCGCGCATGTGCCGGCTCCGGATCGCGCCGAGCAGATCAGCATGAAACGCGCTCCTGATCAATTTTTGCCGGGTATCGACCTATTTCGGCGAAATAGTCCTTGCATTTCGTTGTGCGATGCAGCATAGAGATTGTGCGGCGCACCAATAAGGCTGCGCGGGACCCCCTGGGCCATTCTTGGAGCACGAACATGAGTGCGAATTGGACATATCTCAATTTCGGCAAGGAACAGCTCGAGAGCGCGACTTCGGTTACCGCTACTCTGGCAAAAAACGTCCAGATGATCATCGCCGAGGCGACCGACGCCTCGAAAAAGTCGATCGAGAGCTATTCGGCTTACATCGATGAAATCCTCGGTGCGAAATCGCTCGACCAGGCGATCGAGATCCAATCCGATTACCTGAAATCGGCCTATGAAACCGCAGTCGCGGAAGCCACCAAGCTCTCCGATCTTTCGACGGGCTTTGTCAAAGAGGCTTTCAAGCCGTTCGAGAGCGCTTTTGGCAAGCTTCAGCCGAGCGCCGCGGTCGCCATTAAGCCGGCGGTCGTGGCCAAGACCGGCAAGGTTGCCTGATCCTTCTTCCACCGCTCGGTGAAAAAGGCTCGACCCGGGGTCGAGCCTTTTGCTTAGCTAAGACCCAATAAGCGGCGCGCGATTGCCGCGATTGGGAGGATGCCATGACCGAACAGGAGAATTTTCAGCTTCTGGTCGAGTGTCGAAATCTGCTGGAATATATCGAGGCCACGCTGCGCGCGCGAAAGCAAGAGACAGATAGGACCATGCTCAACGCGATAGAAGCGCTGATCAAGAAACTGCCGTCGGAAGGATTGGGCGGCTGAGGACGTGGTCAGCGCTCGGGCATGTTCGAGTGCATCGTGCCGATCGGGCGGCGTGCTGGTAGGATGAAAAACTCCACGCGCTCGAAACCGACACGCGCCTCATGATCAGGAAAATAGCGGTCGCCGGATATCGTTCGCTGCGCGATGTGCGGATTGCGCTCGGCGCGTTGAACGTTGTGACCGGTGCCAATGGCAGCGGCAAGTCGAGCCTTTATCGCGCGCTGCGCTTGCTGGCCGACATCGCCCAAGGCCGGATTGTGCAATCGCTCGCCGCCGAAGGGGGGCTCAATTCGACGCTATGGGCCGGGCCGGAAGCATTTTCCCGCGCAATGAAGCGCGGCGAACAGGAGGTCCAAGGGACGAGGCGCAAGGCCTCGGTGGCCTTGAAACTCGGCTTTTCCGGCGATGATTACGGCTATGCGATCGACCTCGGTCTACCGATACCATCCGCATCGATGTTCTCTAGCGATCCCGAGATCAAGGTTGAGGCGCAATGGACGGGCGAGACGCTCGGCCGCAGCAATGTCTTCGCGCAGCGCAACGGGCGCAGCGTGCGCATCCGCGGCGACAATGGCGAATGGCGCCGAGTGCTTGAAAATCTCGCGCCCTTCGACAGTATGATGACGCATTGCAGCAACCCGCGCGAAACGCCGGAGCTTCTGCTGCTGCGCGAGCGCATGCGCGACTGGCGTTTCTACGATCATTTGCGAACCGATCGCGATGCCCCGGCGCGCCGTCCGCAGATCGGCACTTACACGCCGGTTCTTTCGAGCGACGGAGCCGATCTTGCTGCGGCAGTCGAGACAATCCGCGAGATTGGCGATGACGAGGCATTCGATGCCGCAATCGGAGATGCCTTTCCGGGCGCCGCGGTCGAGGTCGTAAACGTGGATGGATATTTCGAGGTCGAGATGCGCCAGCAGGGGTTGCTGCGACCATTGAAATCAGCCGAGCTTTCCGACGGCACTTTGCGCTATTTGTTGCTTGCCGCAGCGCTTCTCTCGCCGCGCCCGCCGCAATTGATGATCCTCAACGAGCCGGAGACGAGCCTCCATCCCGATCTGCTGCCGGCCCTGGCTCGCCTTATCGTCGAGGCCGCGAAGCTAACGCAGATCGTTGTCGTAACGCACGCGGCCGCCCTGAGGTCGGCAATTGCCGCCAGCGCCGAGCTCAACGAAATCGCGCTCGAGAAGGAACTGGGCGAGACCTCGGTATGCGGCAATGAGAGACCCGCGTGGACCTGGCCATCGCGATAGCCAGGACGTTCATCGCGCCGGAGAACTCACGCAATTTCCGACGCGATCGCCATATTGTATTTCCGATTGAAGCACGTTGCCGTTGCCGTCCTTGATGTCGATCCGTCCTCTGAATTCCTTCGGCTCGAGAGCGAACATGCCGATCGCCGACTGCGCATTGCTCCCCAGGCACTGAGCGACAAAGCCTGTCCGGAATTGTCCCGCGCACACGTCATATTTCGGACATTGCGCGACGGGCGAGTCGCTCAGCATATCGAAGACCGTGTGATTGGCGATCGCGTCGGCTGAAAGGCACTTTTCGACCTGCTTGACCGGTTTCAGCTGCCCGCTATCTGGTCTGCCAAGCAGAACATCGATCTTATAAAGCCCGGGCGTGAGCGCGTGTTCGATCTCCGCCGCATACGCCGAACCGCAGAAGATGATCAGCGCGCCAAAAGCAAGGCAGCGCCGACGCCTTCCGGCGGAAATGCGCTTCAAGCACCGAACTCCAGCGGTTCGCGACATCGCCGCTCCGATCAGCAAAGCGCTGCAGACTAGCGCTTCGGCGGCGGCTCAGGAAAATATTTGATGTCGAACGGGCGCGAATATCTCAGGTATAAAATGCAGGGCGCCGCCTTGCCGCATTCCAGCCCGTGCGGAGGCGCGCTGCCGGGAAAGCTTATGAATGCCGGCCTGGAGAATTGGGTGCGGGTGCCGTCATAGGCGATCAATGTGAACGCGCCGCTCAACCACACATAGACTTCATCCGACGTATGGCTGTGATTGGGGACTTTGTAACCCGGCGGCAGCCGTAGCAAGATTTCGGCCTCGCCCTTGCTGAGATCGCCGCGCAAGACGGCGACATCCGCACCCTCCGGCAGACCCTCGACTTTGAGTGGCGACCAGACCACTTTCGAAACATCGATGATGGTTTGATCCTTGCCGAACGAAAGCGGATGAACGTTCGATCCGAGATCGTTCGCGAGCGCCGGACCGGCGAGAAGCGCCAAAATTCCTAGACCGAGCAGGCCGCGCATGCCGTTTCCTCTCCTTCACTCCGGTGGCACCCGAACACGCCGGAGAGCCGATGGCGCCCATTCTAATTCGGCTGTTTCATCGGTTCATCAGAAGGAAATTGTGCCGAGTGGCACATTCGATCCCGACGTCGCAAGCGGACAGGCCGGCGCGCATCAGAGCCGTTCGAGGGAGCGGATTTCCACTGTCCGGTTGGGAAGTTTGACATCGTTTCGCTTCGACCTCGGCGCGGCGTCGCCGTCTGGCGCTATCGATGAAGCAGGCGTGACGCAACCTGCGGTCGCTAAATGCCGAAAATCCGGGGCCTTATTATTGCCAATATGCGAGGCTCGTCTGCGACTATCGTCTTGAAGAGAAAAACGGACGGGGGTGTGATGCGTTATCTCTCAAGAGTTTTAGCGCTGTCTGTTTTGTTTTCGGCGGATGTGGGGATTTTTATTGCTGTTACTCTTCGCTCTGCCGCACTCTGGCATGCATCGGTCTACATTGCCGTCGCTGCATTGATCGCACTGGCCGTCGAAATTGTACGGTTGGGGGCTTAGCAAGCATTGCCAGTAAAATTAATTACGGGGGGTATCCCGATATGTTCGCAGGTGCAGTGCGTTGGGGACTTGTTCTGGCGCTCGCGATAAGTTGGATCGCGACCGCCTTGTGGATCATCGAGAGAATGATCTGACCCACGGCACGGGGCGATTCCTCGCGCAACCGCGCGGCTCCACTCAGATTTGCGATTTGCGCTTCGAATAGGAGAGCTGCAGCATCAAAAGCTAACGGCGGCAGAATGCGCCTGCCGCCGTCATGAATTCCAGCCGCGTAAACGAGCTCGAAGCTCAATATTTCGCGACGACCGGAGCCGGCGGCGCAAAGAGCTCAAAATTGTAATTCAATCCTGCGCGGACGATGTCGCCGCGGAAGCGAACCGACGTGGTTTCGGTCTGATAGACGGTGCCGGAGAAGAAGGCCGAAGCCGGGGTTCCCATGGCCGCCCAACTATAGCTGCTTCTGCCAAGATCATAATGGAGGAATTCCAGCTTGGCAGTCCAATGCTGCAAGAACATCCATTCCACGCCACCGCCCGCGGCCCATCCGGCGCGGGTTTGAGAGAAGCCGCCCGTGCCGGCGCCGATGAAACCATTGGTGCCGGATTGAGCCAGCGTCGTGTTTGCGCTGACGTTGGCGTAAGCGAGGCCGGCTGTGCCGTATAGCAGGATCGCTGGCGTCGCCAGGAACCCGAGACGTCCGCGTGCCGTGCCGAGCCAGCGAGTATTCGTGGTCCCGGTCAGCGTCGAAGTAACCGGGACGCCGACGACCACGGTTCCGCCGGGAGGCGTTGTGAGCAAGCTCGTGCTCCTTGCTCCCGCAATGCCCTGGAAGTCGGTTTCGAGACCCGCGACCAGCCTCTCATTTATCTGGAAATTGAAGCCGATCTGGCCGCCGCCAATAAACCCGCTCCTCTGTCCGCCAGAAAGCCCACCGGTCGAGAGCGCCGCCAAGCCTTCCGACACGCCGGGCGTAACGCCGAGCACGGCGTCCGGAATTGGCGTTGCCTGGTTGAACATCGAATTGTCCGAACCGATCCAGCCGGCGTTTGCGCCGACATAGAATCCCGTCCAGCTGAAAGCGGGCGGGGGAGGCGGCACGAAGGGCGCCGGGCCCTTTGTATTCGGAAGATCGGCAGCCAGAGCCGGCAATGACACCGGCAATAGAATGCTCGCCGCTAAAGCAATCTTCTTCATGAAAGCCCCCCAATCAAAATTTTTTGGGGAGGATTCTTCACGATTGCGCAGATGTCCAGCTTTTAGCCGACGGACGCCCTTAGATTTCGAACTTTGCGAGACGATTTCCTGCCGGCGTGTCGGAAATGTCGCGCGTCTGAGCCGTCCCCGCGCATTTTTGGATACCACTGATGTGTCTGCCGACAGGCAGCCGCGCTTGGCGCCGGCGCGACTTGGTTCAGGAATTGGGATTTACCGCAGCGGGCGTATCCTGGTCCTCGAACTTCACGACCGTGCCAGGTTTGACCATTCCCGCCAGAGCGGCCGCGTCCCAATTCGTCAGACGAATACAGCCGTGCGATTCCGTTTTGCCGATCTGCTGCGGGTCGGGCGTGCCGTGAATACCATAGGAAGGCGCCGTGAGGTCGATCCACACGAGGCCGACGGGGTTCTTCGGTCCCGGCCTAATCGTCAGCTTCCGCCTAGTTCTGACGCCTCTCCAGGCAAATTTCGGATCGTAGTGGTAGTCCGGGTTCCAGGCGACGCGCCGCACCGAAAACGTGCCGCTCGGCGCCGGCTTTTCTTCGCTGCCGATTGTAGCCGGATAGAACGCCAGCAAGCGTCCATCCTTTGCATAGCCGCGCACCTCACGTGCAGGCTTGTCCACGACGATGGTCGCCACGAGCTCGTCCGCTGAATTGCTCTTTTGCGGTACGGCCACAACCGTGTGACGCGACGGGCGCAGCTGCATAGGGGGCACGTTGGCAACGTCGATCTCCGTCCCGGCACGATCAAAATGCGCCCTCCGATTGAGCCGGCGCAGCAGCTCTTCGCGCATGTGGAATTTTTCGGCGATCTCTTCGAGGGGGCTCCTATACGAGAGCCCCCGCAGTCTCGACATTTGCACCAGGTTTCGCGGAACTCTCTTGCTGAACGGTCCTCGAACATCCGTTTCGGAGATCGTATAGCGCACCAGCGCTGGAGCGGAATCATGTCCGCTAAGGGCAGCCCAGGTCGCATCATCAAGCGCCCCGGTTGCCGGTAGCTTGTTCACTTCCTGGAATGCCTTGAGGGCTTTCTTGAAATTGTCGCGGTCCCTCCCGTCGATAACGCCGGGGGAGAAATGGTCTCGGTCGAGGAGAATTTCGGCTTGCGCAATGCGGGAAAGGCCGTGATCGGATCGAGCGTTCCGTCCGGCGTCGGAGGCCGTCGTCGCCGGCGGCGGGTCAGACGAGGCAAAATCCGCGGCCGATGCACCGCAAGCACTTAGCCCCAGAAGCAAACACCCCGCGAAGACGCGATACATGTCGCCTCAACACGAAATCGTCCCGGTAAGTTGCAAGGGGCTCAGGCCGATCTCGGCATCCCGGGAATGCCTTGCAGCGCGATGTAAGCGTTGGAAGGCGAATGGCCGCGATAGAGGCAAGGCAGGGCGGAAATCTCCCGTTTTGCGCCGTCCCTCCGGCGATCGCCGAAGGGGGACGCTCTTGCCTTAGCGGCGGGGACCGGCCATTTTGAGCGCCGCAGACCTTCGGAAAAGCAATTGCCCAATTCGCCGATCGAGGATCGAAAAGACAGCGAGCTCATTTCCGCGCCGGTATCGGCCCCTGGGCTTGCTTGTTACCGCATTCGCCCCGACGCTCCGGAGATCGCGCCCGCGCACGCGGATCGCGACTGGATGGATCAGACCAACCAAAGATATGCCTATCGCTGCATACCTTTGTCGATTGCCAATGCGAGCGGCTGGGAAATTCTGCTTCCTCGTGCAATCGAAGCGACTTATTTCGGCGGACATGCCATCGAGGATCTCAAGGTTCGCTGTCCCGACGGCAGCGATCCGAGTTCGCTCGCAACCTCTCATTTCGGGCACGGCATTCTGACTTTTCACACAGGCTGGCTGTTCCGTACGCCTCCCGGATGGGCGCTCTGGGTCCGGGGCAGTCCCAATACCCATCGCAACAGAATTGCCCCGCTGGAAGGACTCGTTGAGACGGATTGGCTCTCGATGAGCTTTACGATGAACTGGCGATTTACGCGTCCCGGCACCGTCCGTTTCGAAGCCGGCGAGCCGTTTTGTTTCATCACCCTCGTTGCGCATGCAGCGCTCGACGATGTGCAGCCCCGCATCTTCGATCTCAGCGAGGCGCCGGCATTGAAGGCCGAGCACGAGGCCTGGTCCGAGAGCCGAATCAAGTTCAATGCAGACTTGAAAAGTCTAGAATCGGAAGCAGTGGCTCAGGGTTGGCAGAAGACTTATATTCGCGGGCAAACCATTCTCGGCGGTGCGCCACCCGAATTTCACATCTCCAAGCGCCGCCTCAGATCCCCGAAATGACGCGTTCGGTCGTACCGGAACAGCAAGCTCAATATTTGGCAATGACCGGAGCAGCGGGCGGCGCCGCCCCGAAGCTCCAAACGATTCCGGCTCTGACAATATTCAAGTCGGTGCGAATGCCTTCCGGCACACCGGGGGCGACATCGAAGAAGGTCTGCCGTCCGAAGTTCTGGTAAAGATATTCAAGCCGCAGGGATAATTGCGGCATGATCTGATATTCGACGCCAGCGCCAACCGTCCAGCCCGCTTCCCAGCGCGTGGCACCGACCCCGAAGAGATTGTCGTAGGCGTGGATATCGTCCACCGCCAAGCCGCCTGCAACGAACGGCAGGAATTGACCGAGCGGCAATCCGAGGCGGACGCGAAGGTCTGACAGGACGTGGACGTCCCCGCCGCATGAGTGCGCAGGAACGCCGCCGCCGCCGCAATTATTGGCCGAGCCCGACAGTGTCGAGCCGGCGATATCGCCTTCGGCTCCAACGATGAGCTGACCCAGCGGTCCTGCCCCGACGAATTGGCTGAACGGCAGATTATATCCGACCAGACCGCCGCCGAGCGCACCGGTCAGATTGTAATGACCGTCGGCGACCGGCGGAGGAGGTGGTGGTGGTGGCGGCGGCGGAGGCGGGGGAGGAGGCGGTGGCGGTGGCGGTGGCGACGGAGGCAGGCCATTGTCGTGCTGACCTTGGTCGCCTGCGGCATAGCCTCCGAACGCACCGATATAAGGGCCCGTCCAATTGGCCGCTTGGGCAAAACATTGTCCGGCAAAACTCGTGGAGAGAACACTGACCCCGAGTATGCACCATCCGCGCTTGTCCACGGCTGCCCCCAAGTAGCCCGATTCCCGACAGTAAAGTTTATTTTAGCCTGCCTTCGCCAACCCTATGAAGGCTCGGCCTCGGTCCGCCGGCGAATTCGAATCATGGTGGCAATTGCGCAACTAAGTGCGGCTTTTCTAATCAATGTGGGTAAGGAGTCCGCCCAGACGTTGGCTCCGGAGACGCTCACTTCAAGACAGTGTCACCTTCCGCATTCTTACCGACTTTCCGCGCCGGCCGGACGATCAGCGCGCCATTCTTCTTTTCCATGATCTGCGGATTGGCGAGATTGCCGCCGATCAGGATCGTGGCCCCATCGTCTGCGAGCTTGGCCAGGAGTTCGGCGATCGGCCCTTCGCGCCAGGCGCGCGGAGAGCTCGGATCGACGAAAGCAGTAAACTGTCGGTCCGTCGTGTTCGACGACAGAACGACTTTGCATCGATCCGGCCGCAGCTCGGGGCCGAAGGGATTGTGGCGTTGACTCTGGAGCCACACGCATTCGAATTCGCCGCATGTTCGCGGCCGTATGACATAGACGCCGCAACCTTTTCCCGGCGTGCAATGCCGGCACCACGTGTTCGTCGGCTTTTCCAATTCGCGCACGGCGAGCAATTTGCAGCACATGGTGCATGTGCCGCATCCGCTTTTCGCGATCCACGTCGTGCCGAAGGCGGTTATCCCGCCCGGCAGAAACGAAAGCACGGCGATGGCTTCGGCGAGACGATTGAGGAGATCGGCGCTCTCGCTTTGCTCTTCGCTGTCGAGGAGAAATTTTTCCCCGGACGAGGCGAGGATCGGGGCAAATTTTGTTGCCCGTCGCAAATCGTTTTGGTCCGGGCCGCCTTGCGCGCGAAAGCGCTCGATCCGCAAAGGAACTTCCGCGGACAAAGCGATCCCTAGGTCCATCGATACGAATCCTCGCCCGTTGAGACCATTGCTTATAGCGAGCGCGGCAAGTTTCAACCCGAGATCTTCCGCTTAGACGACGGCTGCTGGATCTTCACAACCCTTTCTCTGTAGCCACCCGTAAATACATGGCTCGTCCTTCTGTGTAGATCATTGATCGTGCTGCGCCTTTGGCCTTGGCGTTGGGAACGATTTCTCCCGCTCCTCATTCCCGTAGTCGCACCAAGGAGGCCAACATGAGAAAATATGCACTCGCAATTGGGGCGATTGGGCTCGCTTTGAGCATCCCGAGCATGGCACTTGCGGTAGGCGGGGCCGGCGGAGGAGCCGGTGCCGGTGGCGGCGCTGCGATCGGCGGAACGGGCAGCATGGGCGGCGGCGGTGGCTTAAGCGGTTCACCTGGCGCGTCCGGCAATACTCCCGGTCACGAACAGACCTATCCGGGTCAGGCGAGCGAGCTCTCGCCGGGTCACCAGATGAAGGGACAAGGCGACCGCGACGACCGCGGGTTTGCCAAGGGCGACCGGGACGATCGCCATGCCGATCGGGACGACCGCGGCCTAGCCAGAGGCGACCGCGACATCGATCGGGGCGATTTCGACAAAGGCGGCCGTGCCGACCGGGATGACCGCGACATCGATCGAGACAGAGATCGCGCGTTTGCTCAAAGGCACGAAGATCGGGATCGGGATGTGGACCGCGATCGTGACCGGGATCTCGGCGGCAAACGCGGCGCGTCGGAATATTCGCCGGGCGACAAGATGAACGATCTGCGCTGATCTTGCCGGCGTTTTAAAAAAGCGCGCTGGGGCTTCAACAAGCCCCCGCGCGGCACAGTCGAACGCGCTTAGGAATTGGCGGCGAGCGGAATGGCGACCCCGGCAGGGCTCGAACCTGCGACCTGCCGCTTAGAAGGCGGCTGCTCTATCCAGCTGAGCTACGGGGCCAGAGCGGATTGCGCGCCGGCGCGGCCCGGAGGTCTCAATGGGTCCAGAGGCCGTGGCGCGTCGATCTGAAATTATCAGAATAGGAAATCAATTGCCGCTTCGTTTCTTTTGGCGGCTCGAGCGTATAGGCGATGCCGTTCTTCTCCGCGTAAGCGATCGCCTCTTCCATGGAGCCGAACCGCAGCCGGACCTCGCGGCGCATGTCGCGCGACCCGGTCCAGCCCATCAGCGGATCGATGTCCGGCGCAAATTCGGGCGCGAATTCAAGCACCCACAGCTTGCTCAGCGCCTCCCCGGATTGGGTGGCGCTGCGGCCCGGGCGATAGATACGTGCCGTCATCGGCGATCTCCCTGTCCGGATCAAGATCCGGCTGGTCGGGGCAGCAGGATTCGAACCTGCGACCTGAAGTACCCAAAACTTCCGCGCTACCAGGCTGCGCTATACCCCGAACGCGCTCCGGCTCCGCTAGCACGCGCACCCGGCCTGAACAAGCTCACGGGCTGAAGATCGGATGTTCGACTTTGTCGCCGACCTTCAGGCCGATCTTGGCCGCGACCCCGCCGTTAAGCTCGAGCACGGCATAGGTCGGCACGGCAGCCGTCAGGATCTGTTCCGACATGGGCCGCGCATCGGCGACAATACCGACGACTTTCCCGGTCTTGCCCATGAATATCATGTCGAGCGGGATGAATGTGTTCTTCATCCACATCATCACCGAGCCTTCCGTGTGGAAATTGAACAACATGCCCTGGTCGGCCGGCATGGATTTACGGAACATCAGCCCTTTTTCGAGCTCCGGCTGGGTCTGCATCACCTCGACCGAAAAATGATGCGCGCCGGTCGCCGTCACAATGGTGAGCGGCTCGAACTTGCCTTCGCCCGCTATTGCCGCCTGCCACGGCAGGAGCGCGAGGGCGAGAGCGGCAAGGAGGCCCAAGAGGGGACGCGGGGAGGGCTCGCCGCCCTCCCGCGCCGGGCTTTTGCTGGGAAAAAGAATCATCCGGATTGAGCTGCGGCTGCGACCGCGCTCTCATGCCGGATCAGTGCGAGGATGGCAAGGCCGCTTCGAGCGGGCGCACTTCCGCCGCCATCAGGCCCTTAGGACCGCCGCCGAAGCGGACGAGCAGGCTATCGCCCGGCTTCAGTTCGGCGATCCCGTAACGGCGCAGCGTCTCCATATGGACGAAAATGTCCTCGGTGCCTTCGCCGCGCGACAGGAAGCCGAAGCCGCGCACCCGGTTGAACCATTTGACGATGCAGATCTCATAGCCGCTCGAAGGCGTGACCTGGACATGGGTGCGGGCCGGCTGCAATTGGGCCGGATGGATCGCAGTCGATTCGTCCATCGAAATGACCCGGAAGACTTGCAGGCCCTTGGCGCGCGCCACCGCCTCGCAAACGATGCGCGTGCCTTCATGGGCTGTCTGAAATCCATCCCTGCGCAGCGTCGTCACATGCAGCAGGACATCGGCCAGGCCGTTATCGGGAACGATGAACCCATAACCTTTGGAGACATCGAACCACTTGATCCGACCTGCGATCTCGATCAGCTCAAGATTTGTTGCCCCGGCCTCCTCTGTGCCGGTAGCAAGATCGACGCCCCGCTCGCTTTGCGCCGATTGAAGCTCGTTGGTGCCCAACGGACCAGCTCCCCAGAACTCGTCAATTACGCTCAAGCCGACTACTTGCGATATGAATCGCAGTCCCCGAATCGGTTTGATACCCTTCTTGTCACGATAGCATTCGCAGATCCGCACAAAAGGCGGAATTTGCGCGAGGCTGTGGATGACTGTGCACGAAGACTCGCAGCTTCCGCCCCGCTGCTGCTTCTCGAAATTGATTCGCAAGCGCTTTCCATTCGAGTGCCGGAATGCATCGCATCCGAAATATCGCGAAACGGTTACCGTGCACGCGGCTTGACACGAAGGATTACTGAAGCGCTGGCCTGAGCCTGCCGCAAGGGCATCATAAGTGCCGGTCATCGGCGCGGAGCCGCGCAGGCTGCGATCGGCTTCGTCGGAGCGGGACAGACTCGAACTTCTGCGCGCAAGAAAGCCGGAGTGCCGGGAAAGTTGGAGGCCTCGCCCGGAATCGAACCGGGGTGCAAGGATTTGCAGTCCTCTGCGTAGCCACTCCGCCACGAGGCCCCGGCAGCCGGCCCGCCGCTATAGCAAAGGAGGACGACGTCCCGCAATAGAGCATGATCCGGAAAAGTGCGAAGCGGTTTTCCGAAAAGATCATGCTCGACAAAACCGGGAGCGGGATCGCGATTTCAGCCCAAAATCATCCTCTTCGAGGTGGAATCGCCCGCCCGACCTTTGCAAAGCTGCGCCGCACTTGCTATATCCGCCTCATCCCTGATCCCTGATAGCTCAGCTGGTAGAGCAATCGACTGTTAATCGATCGGTCGCAGGTTCGAGTCCTGCTCAGGGAGCCATTTTCGCCCTTTAGCTCGGTCCTCGGCCCGTCTGTCATTTGCCGGGGGACTTCGCCCCTTTATACTGCGTTCAGCTCATTCACGGGATCGGGCTTGTGTCGCATATCGAGCACCATCGTTCGCAGCGCACTGGCTGGCTGCGCGCCGCCGTGCTCGGCGCCAATGACGGGGTGACGTCGACGGCAAGTCTCATGCTTGGCGTTGCCTCGGCGCGAACGGGACATGCGAGCGTCCTTCTTGCCGGACTTGCCGCCCTTGCTGCAGGTGCCATGTCGATGGCGGCCGGCGAATATGTTTCCGTAAGCTCGCAGGCCGATACCGAGCAGGCCGATCTCGCTCTCGAGCGCAAGGCACTGCGCGACGACGACATCGGCGAACACCAGGAGCTTGCGGCAATCTATGTCGCGCGCGGGCTTGATCCGACGCTTGCAAAAGAAGTTGCAACCCAGCTCATGGCCCATGATGCGCTTGGGACTCATGCGCGCGATGAACTTGGGATAACGGAGACTCTCAAGGCACGCCCACTGCAAGCAGCGCTGGCTTCCGGTGCGAGTTTCGCCATCGGCGCAGCAATGCCCTTGCTCACTGCCTGGCTATCTCCGCACGCTCTGCAGATTCCACTCCTCGTCGCGACGTCGCTGATCTTTCTTGCGCTGCTTGGAGCGCTCGCGGCATGGGCGGGCGGAGCAAGACTGACCGCGGGCGCCGTACGCGTGGTCCTCTGGGGCGCCCTGGCGATGGCGTTGACCTCCGTCGTGGGATCGCTTTTCGGCGCGGTCGGGTGATCGGCCGCGCATCATCCTTGAAACTGAAATCGTACTGCCACACCGCGGGATTTTCGGCCGGCGAATTCGCATGCGGGCGGAATCAATTCTTGTTCCAGAATCGGACATGAGCTATGTTGACAACCCCACCGAGTGAGCCGGCGCGAACACGCTCGCGAGTTCTGTGGCAGAGGGGAATAGCGCATCGCCAGATGAATGACCGGGTGAGTTCTCAAGTCGAAGGAGAATGATCTAGGCAGACTGCGTTTCAGTCGCGTCGTGTACGCGTCGAGGGGGTTCAAATGATACGCAAACTGATTGCCGCTGCTGCGTTCTGCGCAGCATCTTCCGCTGCTTTGGCTGCGGACCTTCCCACGACCAAAGGTCCTCCGGTTTTCACGCCGCCGCCGACGCCGATCTTCACCTGGACCGGCTTCTATATCGGCGGCCAGGTCGGCTATGCCTTCGGCAATAGCAATGCGAATTATGCAGTCACCGGCAATGGGCCGGTCGTGACATCGACGAGTTTCCATCGGGACGGCGTGATCGGCGGCGGCCATGCCGGCTATAATTGGCAGTTCGGCGGGCCGCAAAGCTTCGTCATCGGCATCGAAGGCGATATCAACGGCACGAGCGCCAACGGCAGTGTGCCGGTCGCTGGCGTCGGTGCTTTTCCGGGCGGCACTGCCGGCGCGCGCTCCCTTCTCGAAGGTTCTATCCGCGGCCGGGTGGGTTACGCTTTCGATCGCGTCCTCATCTACGGCACCGGCGGCGTGGCTTTCGCCGACTTCAAGAACAGCTATGCGACCGCGATCGGGCTAGACAATCCCTACCATAGCAGCGTCGGTTGGACGGTCGGCGGCGGCATCGAATATGCGATCGATTCGAACTGGTCGGTGCGCGCCGAATATCGCTATTCCGACTTCACCCGCTACAGCGAGAACCTGATCAACAGCACCGGGACCGCCTTCGACGGCCGCTATCACGAGACCGAGCAGCAAGCGCAGGCGGGCTTCAGCTATAGGTTCGATTTCGCGCCGCCTCCGACACCGGTCGTGGCGAAATACTAGCGAAATACGAAAAGACCCGTGCACCTTCTCCCCGAGCGGGAGAAGGTGCGCCGAATCCGGAATTTATTAATCCTGCGGACGAAAAATCCACCGTTTCAAGCCTCACCTCCACGGCCCGAGCCGCACACCGCTCGAGCGGTAAGTGCAGCGATTCCGCCCTCTTAGCGATAGAGGGCGCGCCCGCCCCTGTATGCCTGCCGCAATTTCGGCTGATTTTACGGGCGGAGTCGCCGCTTCGCTCGGAGGGGCGGGGCCGCGGAACTCTTAAACTTTTAGCAACGCGCGCCGTGCCAGCTTCGGTCCCGTCAAAGCGAGGCCGAAGTGCGAGCGAAAGTCGGGGGAATTTGGTGACATTGTCCTGGTCGCGTTTCGCTGAGAGCGCGGCGCCAATCCGCGCCGCGAGCGTGCGCCTTGCGCCGCTGGCCGTGCTTACGGGATTAGCGCTCGGCGGCTGTGCGCAGCAAAGCCAATATGCGAACACGTCGGAATATTTCCCGGAATCGGTCTATGGAGCGGCAAGCCCGCGCGTCGTTGCCGACGGCGACCCGGTTCCGCATGGCGGGGGCACCTATCTCGTGGGCCGGCCCTATACGATCGCCGGCAGGACCTATTATCCGAGCGCCAAACATTATGTTCAGGTCGGCTACGCGTCCTGGTACGGCGATGCATTCCATGGACGGCGAACCGCGAATGGCGAGATCTATGACCGCAATTCGATCTCGGCCGCGCATCCGACGATGCCTCTGCCGAGCTATGCGCGCGTCACAAATCTTCGCAATCATTATTCGATGATCGTGCGCGTCAACGACCGCGGACCTTACGCGGCGGGCCGGATCATGGACGTATCGCGCCGTGTCGCCGACATGCTCGATTTCCGCCGCTACGGCACGACGAAGGTCAAAGTCGAATATGTCGGCCCAGCAAGCCTCGATGGCTCGGACGACGAGAAGCTGATGGCGACCATGCGCTATGATGGAGAGCCGGCCCGCTTCTCGCCGCCGACTCTCTTGGCGAGGGAAGAGAGAGAGGAGGCGCCGGTTCAAACGGCTTCCGCCAGCTCGCTCGAGGCGAACGCGTCTGATGCGGTCGACGCGCCTCCCCATGTCTTTAACGGGCCGACGCCTCTGCCGCCGTCGCGTCCGTTCGACCTCGGGACGATCCCCGGCGCCGACGTGCCGATCGCTTCGCGCAGCCAGTGAGCGGATCCCCTTAATTCTTTCGCGAGACCTCCTGCGATCCGTTGATTTCGCCGTGCCGGAGTCGCAAGTTCCGGCAGGGAGCGGATCGCAGCCGTGAATTTTCGGTTCTTTGCTGGTCTTGGATCGCGATGCTTTTGGATCGGATCGATCCAAAAGCATGAACGTGATCGACTCCAAAGATTTAGAGCGGGATTTGCCCGAAAAAGCGGTGGCCGGTTTTTCGTGTCCCGCTCCAGGCACAACGGAAAAATCCGAAGATTTTTCGCGAGAGCGGCCGGGCAGGGCGCGGGTTCTGCCGCGGCGATGTGCTGGCTTCTTCTCCTCTCGCTTCCCTGCGCCGCTGCCGACCAGGCTTTCCAGACGAGTGCGCCGCAAGCGATCCTGATCGATGCCGACACGCTGACCGTGCTCTACGAAAAGAACGCCGATCAGCCCGCAAAGCCCGCCTCGACATCCAAGATCATGACGGCAGAGCTCGTCTTTGAGGCAATTAAGGAAGGGCGCCTGAAACTCGACGACACCGTCGAGATCAGCGAAAACGCCTGGCGCAATGGCGGCGCGCCGGCGCATGGCTCGACCATGTTCGCCGCCCTGCACAGCTCCGTCAGAGTCGAGGATCTGATCCGCGGCCTCGTGATCGTCTCGGGCAATGATGCGGCGATCGCGCTCGCCGAGCGGCTGGCGGGTTCGGAAGGCGCTTTTGCCACGCGCATGACGGAGCGGGCGCACGAACTCGGTTTTACCCACCTCACCTTCACCGATTCCTGGGGCAAGGATGATCCCGATCAGAGGGTGACGGCGCACGACATGGCTTTTCTCGCCGCGCATCTGATCCGCACCTATCCCGATCTTTACCGCTATTTCGGCGAGAAAGACTTCACCTGGAACAAGATCAAGCAGCCGAACCGCAATCCGCTGCTTGCCATGGACATCGGCTGCGATGGGCTAAAAACCGGCAATATCGACGATTCGGGCTACGGGATCGTGGCCTCCGCCGTGCAGAACGGGCAGCGGCTGATCCTGGCGCTTTACGGCGCCAAATCGGCCAAGGAACGCACTGACGAGGCCGTGCGTATCTTCCAATGGGGCTTTCGCACCTTTGCGATCAAGACATTGTTTTCGGGCGGCGAAGTCATAGGTTATGCGCGGGTCTATGGCGGGACGCAGGGCTCCGTGCCGCTCGTCTCGACAACGCCGGTGAAACTCATGGTCCCGCGCGATCCGACCGAGAAACTGACCGGGAGGATCGATTATGTCGGCCCGCTCGTCGCGCCGGTGACGGCCGGCAAGCAAGTCGCGCATCTGCAGATTTTCCGCGGTGAAAATCAGGTGCTCGACGTGCCGTTGCAAACCGCCGCCGATGTGAAGGTCGGGTCGCTTTCCCGCCGCGCCATGGACGCGAGCCTCGAATATGCGGAAGAACTCTTCCGCAAATATGTCCTGAAGAAATGAACACCGAAGTAAAGCGCGGACGCTTCATCACGCTGGAAGGCGGGGAAGGGGTCGGAAAATCGACCCAGGTCTCGCGCCTCGTCGAGAGGCTGCGAGGCGCCGGTGTCGATGCTATCGCGACGCGCGAGCCGGGCGGTTCGCCAGGCGCCGAGGCGCTGCGCCACCTCCTGCTCTCCGGAAAAATCAAAGACCTGGGACCGAAGGCGGAAGCCATCCTCTTTGCCGCCGCGCGGATCGATCACATCGACCGCAAGATCGCGCCCGCCCTCGCCGCGGGCACCTGGGTCGTCAGCGACCGGTTTGCCGATTCGACGCGCGCTTATCAGGGATTGGGCGGGCTGGATCCCGGCTTTCTCCACGCGCTCGAGCACGTCACCCTGGGAGAAATCCGCCCCGATCTCACCTTGATCCTCGACCTTCCGGCAGACATCGGATTGGCGCGGGCGGCGCAGCGGCGCGGATCGGAAGCTTCCGATCGGTTCGAGGCCGAAGATCTCGGCTTCCATGCGGCCTTGCGCCAGGCCTATCTCGAGATTGCTGCCGCCGAACCGGCGCGCTGCGTTATCGTCGATGCCGGGCTGAGCGAGGGCGAGGTCGCCCAGGCGATCTGGGACACGGTCTCCTTCCGTCTTCTCGCGCGAGCCGCTCATGGCGCCTAGACCGATCGAGGCGCCGCCCGAAGCCGACCGGTTCGAAGACGCGCCCCATCCGCGCGAGATCTACGCGTTTTTCGGCCACGCCGAAGCCGAGCGTGCGCTGCTCGAAGCCTGTAAGGCCGATCGCCTGCCGCAGGCCTTCATCATCGGCGGGGAGCCGGGGGTAGGGAAGGCAACGCTCGCCTGGCGCTTGGCGCGCTTTCTTCTCGCCAATCCCGATCCCGCTCTAGCGCAAGGGCGCGATCTCTCCGTTGCGCCGACGCATCCCGTTGCGCGGAAAATCGCCGCCCTTTCGCACGGCAATCTCGTTCTGCTGCGGCGGGAATGGAACGAGAAGACGCGCCGCCATTTCAGCGAGATCCGCGTCGACGACGTGCGCCAGGCGAGCCGCATGTTCCAGCAGGCGGCGGAAGGATATCGCATCGCCATTGTCGACAGTGCCGACGAGCTCAATCGCTCGGCCGCCAATGCGCTTTTGAAGCTCATCGAGGAACCGCCGCCGCGCTCCCTTTTTCTTATTGTTGCGCATCGGCCTGCGCTGATTTTGCCGACCTTGCGCTCGCGCTGCCGGATGCTTCATTTGCGCCCGCTTGGTGCCGATGAAGTCCTTGCCGCGATCGAAGCGCTCGGCGAACCCTGGACCGAAATCGATCCGCAGGCCCGTAGAATCGCCGCTGAGCGTGCGCGCGGCTCCGTTTCAGCCGCCCTGCGCCTCCTCAGCGAAGATGCGCTCGAAAAGGACAAGCTCCTCCGGCGATTGCTCGACAATCTGCCGGGTCTCGATTGGCGTGCCGTTCACACCCTTGCCGAAAATATCGGCCGCGACGAAGCGGAATTCGAGCGGCTGATGGCCGCAATCCTCGATTGGATCGACACGAAGCTACAGAGCGAAGCGGGGCAGGGCGCGGCACGCCTTGCGCCTCTGGCGGAGGTATGGGAAAAGGCCGCCGAAGCCGCACGGGAAGCCGAGGCGATGAACCTCGACAAGCGGCCGCTCATTCTGTCCATTTTCGCCGATCTCGCGGCGGCCAGGGCAATTGCCGCCTGATCGCCCGGCCAAGAGTTGTCGATGTCCGGCCGCAAGTTCTATATCACCACGGCGATTCCCTATGCCAACGGCGCGCCGCATATCGGGCATGCCTATGAGCGCATTGCAACCGACGCGATCGCCCGCTTCAAGCGCCTCGACGGCTACGACGTCCTCTTCGTCACCGGCATGGACGAACATGGGCAGAAAATGCAGCAGACGGCGACGCGCGAAGGGATCACGCCGCAACAACTCGCCGACCGCACGGCGGAGCAATTCGCGGAAATGGGCCGCGCGCTCGAAGCGCCCGCCGACGATATCGTGCGCACGACCGAGCCGCGCCATCATGCCGCCGCACAGGAAATCTGGCGGCGCATGGCGGAGGCGGGCGACATTTATCTATCGAAATATCCCGGCTGGTATTCCGTCCGCGACGAAGCTTTTTTCGACGACTCCGAACTCACCAAAGGGCCCGACGGCCAGCGTTATGCGCCGAGCGGCGCGCCGGTCGAATGGGTCGAGGAGGAGAGCTATTATTTCAAGCTCTCGGCCTATCAGGAAAAGCTCCTTGCGCATTATCGCGTGCATCCGGAGTTCATCGTCCCGGAATCTTATCGCAAGGAGATCATCGCCTTCGTCGAGCGCGGGCTCAACGACCTCTCGATCAGCCGCTCGACATTCGACTGGGGCATTCCGGTGCCCGGCGATCCGAAACACGTGATGTATGTCTGGGTTGATGCGCTCACGAATTATCTGACAGGGACGGGGTTTCCCGATCCGCAGAATCCGCGCAGACCTTTCTGGCCGGCCGATGCGCATGTGATCGGCAAGGACATCACGCGCTTTCATGCGATCTACTGGCCGGCCTTCCTCATGTCGGCGGGCATCGATCCGCCGAAGCAGATCGTCGTGCACGGCTTTCTGTTCAATCGCGGCGAGAAAATGTCGAAGTCGGTCGGCAATGTCATCGATCCCTTCGCGCTGGTCGGTCATTATGGCGTCGACGCTTTGCGCTATTTCTTCTTGCGCGAAGTGCCCTTCGGTCAGGACGGCAATTATTCGCATGAGGCGATCGTCGGCCGCATGAACGCCGATCTCGCCAATGATCTCGGCAATCTCGCGCAGCGCTCGCTCTCCATGATCGCCAAGAATTGCGAGGGCCGCATGCCGGCGCCGGGGCCGCTCAGCGAGACGGACCACGCGATCCTTGCCGAGGCGGAGGCGCTTGCCGGCAAGGTCAGGCTTGCCATGGAGGGTTTCGCGCTCCATCTCGTGCTCGCCGAGATCTGGCGGGTGATCGGCAATGCGAACCGCTATTTCGCGGCCGAGGAGCCTTGGGCCAAGCGCAAGACCGATCCCTTGCGCATGGCAACGATCCTTTCCGTCACGGCGGAAGTTTTGCGGATCGTTGCGATCTTGACCCAGCCTTTCATGCCGGGCGCGATGGGCAAGCTCCTCGATCTCTTGGGCGTCCCTCGGGACGCACGCGATTTCGTCCATGCCGAGCGCGCCGACGTCGCGGCCGCACGCCAATTGCCGCCGCCGGCGCCGATCTTTCCGCGGTACGTCGAAGCGGAGGCGCAGACGTGATGCTGATCGATTCGCATTGTCATCTGGACTTCGAGGATTTTGCCGGCGACCGCGAGGGCGTAATCGCGCGCGCCCGCGCGGCGGGGCTCGAGAGGATGATCACGATCTCGACCCGCGTTGCGCAATTTCCGACGATCCGCGCTCTCGCGGAAGCTTACACGGATGTCTATTGCACGGTGGGAACGCATCCTCACAACGCCCATGAGGAGCAGGTCGAGACGGCCGAACTCGTGGCGCTCGCGCAACATCCCAAATGCGTCGGCATCGGCGAGGCCGGGCTCGACTATCATTACGATCAGGCGCCGCGCGATGTGGCAGAGCGAGTCTTCCGAACGCATATCGCAGCCGCGCGCGAGACGGGCCTGCCGCTCGTCATTCATGCGCGCGACGCGGACGACGACGTTGCCAAAATCGTCGAAGACGAGATGGGGAAGGGCGCCTTCAAGGCCGTGCTCCATTGTTTCACGTCGAGCCGAAAGCTTGCCGAGGCCGGCCTCGAGCTCGGATTTTATATTTCCTTCTCCGGCGTCCTGACCTTCAAGAAGTCGGATGATCTGCGTGCGATCGCGCGCGATGTTCCTGAAGATCGCCTGCTCGTCGAGACCGATGCGCCGTTTCTCGCGCCAGTTCCATATCGCGGCAAGCGCAACGAACCGGCCTTTGTCGCGGAGACTGCGAAGGTCCTCGCCGAAGTGAAAGGCGTTACGCCCGCAGCGCTCGCCAAGATGACGAGCGCCAATGTGTTGCGCCTCTTCTCCAAAATGCCGGCTCCGCTTCTGGCCGCGGCGCAATGAGTTTGACGGTCACGATCCTCGGCTGCGGCTCGTCGGGCGGCGTACCGCGCGTCGGCCAGGGCTGGGGCGCGTGTGATCCGAAAAATGCGAAGAACCGGCGCCGGCGCTGTTCGATCCTTGTCGAGCGCGAAGGCGCAAATGGAATGACGCGGGTCCTGATCGACATGTCGCCCGACCTGCGTGCGCAATTGCTCGATTGCGGCATCAAACATCTCGATGCGATCTTGCTTACCCATCCGCATGCCGATCATACGCACGGAATCGACGAGGTGCGCCCGCTCGTCCTTATGGCCAAGAAGCGGATCGATCTTTACATGGATGCGGCGACGGCGGCGGTCGTGCGCAGCCATTTCGGCTATATTTTCGAGACGCCGGAAGGCAGTTTTTATCCGGCGCTCTTGACCGAGCGGCGCCTCGTTTCCGGCGAAGCCTGCGCCATTGCGGGTTCGGGCGGCGACATCGAATTCGTTCCGTTCCGGCTCGAGCATGGCGAAATCGACGCGCTCGGCTTTCGCTTCGGCCGCGTGGCTTATACGCCGGACCTCAACGCGATCCCGCCGGAGAGCCGACATTTCCTGCAGGACCTCGACCTCTGGATTGTCGATGCCTTGCGCTACACGCCGCATCCGAGCCATTTCACGGTCTCCGAAGCACTCGCTTGGATCGACCATTTTCGCCCGAAGCACGCGATCCTGACCAATCTTCATACGGATCTCGATTTCGACCGGCTGAAAAGCGAGCTGCCGGCCCATGTCCAGCCGGCATTCGATGGATTGCGGGTCGCAATTCCCGAATGAGACCAGACCGGTCGCAGGCTTATTCGGCCGGCTCGGGTCAACGAACTTGTTCCATAATATTGATTATGCGAATGGCCTGTGTGCAAGCCGCTGGTATTTCAGCCGGTTTCTCCTGCCGCCGGATCCGTCAGGACGGCGGCCTTAAGCGAGCGGTCGCGTCAGCTATGCAATTCTCGCGAAACCGGTAGCCAAGTGCCTGCGACATCTGCTATGGGTAAGGGAAAGGCGGGACTTCGGCATTTTTGGGAAATACCATCGCGAGAGCATTGGCAGCGGCCGCTTTCTGGCGACCGCGTGAACGCATGCCCGAAGGCTTGCGGCAAGCGGACCTTGCCGTGTGAAAGGGAACGGCGCGTCCGGGTTATTGGACACAAATAGGCAGAACATGAGCAAGGGCAAAGAATTTCGCGGTCCGAAGAAGCGCGGCTTCGACGACGATGGTCCGTCCCCCTATGATATGCCGCCGCGCCCAAGCCGGCGGCCCGCCTTCGGCGGCCCGGACATGGCACCGCCTCCGCCGTCCGGGGCCCCAGTCGATGCAATCGTTAAATGGTTCAAGAGCGACAAAGGTTTCGGCTTTGTCGAATTGAGCAATGGGACGGGCGACGCCTTCCTTCATATCGGCGCTTTGCAGGCCGCCGGATATGACACAGTGCCGCCGGGTGCAAAGTTGAAGGTCTATACGGCGAACGGCGTCAAGGGCACGCAAGTCACCCGGGTCCTCGAGGTCGATACGGCAGGTGCAGCCGAGCGCGCCCCGCCGCCGCGCTTCAACGAAGCGCGCCCTCCCCGGCGCCATCCCGATCCTTCGACCGCGGTGCAGGTGAGCGGCACGGTCAAATGGTTCGACGACAACAAGGGCTTCGGCTTTGTCCAGTCGAATGACGGCGGCAAGGACGTCTTCGTGCATATCTCCATTCTCGGCCCGTCCGGCATTCAACATCTCGTCGAAGGCCAGCCGGTGACGATGCGCGTGGTCGATACGCCGAAAGGCCGCGAAGCGCTTTCGATTACGCTGGCTTAACGCGCGAACCTGAGATCTCGAACGTGACGGCGCGATGGTCTCGCGCCGTTTTCTTTTCGCGTCACGCGATGCGATTGGCCCCGTATCGGCCGATCCAAGGGATTGTGATCTAGGCTCGCATGGAAAAGTCTCGCGACATCGCCCGGCTCATCGAGATCATGGCGGCGCTGCGCACGCCGGGCACTGGCTGCCCCTGGGACCTCGAACAGAGCTTCGACACGATCGCGCCCTACACGATCGAGGAGGCCTATGAAGTCGCTGACGCAATTGCGCGCGGCGACATCGAGGGGCTTCGTGAAGAATTGGGCGACTTGTTGCTGCAAGTCGTCTTTCACGCGCGCATGGCCGAAGAAGAAGGTGTGTTCGATTTCGGCGGTGTCGTCGAGGCCATCACCGAGAAATTGATCCGCCGCCATCCGCATGTATTCGGCGCGGCGCGCGGCCTCTCGACCGATCAGGTGAAAGCGCTCTGGGCCAAAATCAAGGCTGGAGAGAAGACCAAAGATCCCGAGCAGGGCCTCCTTTCCGATGTGCCCGTCGCCCTGCCCGGTCTCAGCCGCGCGGTGAAGCTGCAGAACAAGGCCGCGAGCGTCGGCTTCGATTGGAACGATGCGCGGCTCGTGCTCGCCAAGATTCGCGAAGAGACCGACGAGATCGAGGCCGACTTGACGAAAGGCGACGAAGCCGCGGCGCGGCATGAAGTCGGCGATCTCCTCTTTGCAATCGCCAATCTCGCGCGCCATCTCGGCGCGGATCCCGAGGCCGAGATTCGCCGGACGAATGAGAAGTTTGTCCGGCGTTTTCGCTTCATCGAGGAAACAATCGCCGAGCGCGGGGGCAAGCTCGGCGAGGCGAGCTTGGCCGACATGGACGCGCTCTGGAACGAGGCGAAGAAGCGGGAACGATAGCCGCCATTGCGAGGAGCGAAAGCCAAGCGATCCATGTCGCAGACCCTTTTCTGGACTGCTTCGCTTGGCTCGCCATAGCGACTACTCGCACGTCCCTCTGCCGCAAGCTGAGAAGGATGCCTCACCTCAAGCGCGAGCGCATGGCGCGCGGCGCCTCATGGAATCGGCGGCGCACGGTTTCGACGAGCGCCGGCGGCACGCCTACGGTAAGGAAGAGGTCGCCGTCGGCGGTCTCGCTGCGGTTTTGGACTTCGGTATGTTCGTAGAGCCAATTGCGGCCCTGCCCGTCGCTCGCGTCGAGCACAATATCGAGCGTTACCCGCTCGGCGGAGAGCCGCGCCTCGAGGCGCGTGAGCAAATCGTCGATCCCCTCCCCCGTCAGTGCCGAAATCACCACCGGCCGCGTGCCCTGCGGACGCCTTGCCGCATTCGTCAGCGTCATCATCTGTTCGGCATCGAGCAGATCGATCTTGTTCCAGATCTCGACAATGCGGCCCGGCCGTTGCGCATCGATCCCGAGCTCGGCGAGAACCTGCTCGACGTCCTCGCGCTGCGCTTCGCTGTCAGGATGAGCGACGTCGCGAACATGGAGAATGATATCGGCCTCGACCACTTCCTCGAGCGTCGCCTTGAAGGCGGCAACGAGCATGGTCGGCAGATCCGAGATGAAGCCGACCGTATCGGAGAGAATGATTTCGCTGCCGCGCGGCAGCCGCAGAGCGCGCAAGGTCGGATCGAGCGTCGCAAACAGCATGTCTTCGGCACGCACTTGGGCCTTGGTGAGCCGATTGAAGAGCGTCGACTTGCCGGCATTCGTGTAGCCGACGAGCGCGACGACCGGGTAAGGAACGGCGCGCCTTTTCTTGCGATGCAGGCCGCGGGTCTTCTTGACGCTCGAAAGCTCGCGCTCGATACGGGTGATCCGTTCCTGGATGAGGCGCCGGTCGGTCTCGATCTGGGTTTCGCCCGGGCCGCCGAGAAAGCCGAAGCCGCCGCGCTGGCGCTCGAGATGGGTCCATGAACGAACGAGCCGCGACTTCTGATAGGTCAGATGCGCGAGCTCGACTTGCAGCGTGCCTTCGCGCGTGCGCGCGCGCTGGCCGAAAATTTCGAGTATGAGACCGGTGCGGTCGATTACTTTCGCGCCGAAAGCCTTTTCGAGGTTGCGCTGCTGTATCGGCGAAAGCGCGCAATCCATGATGACGAGCTCGATCTCATTATCGCGCACGAACGTGGCGATCTCCTCGACCTTGCCTTGGCCGAGATAGGTGGCGGGGCGGATTTGCGCGAGCGTGACGATCTTGGCATCGACGGCTACGACATCGATGGCCTCGGTGAGACCGCGAGCTTCGGCAATTCGCGCTTCCGGCGAGCGGACATGGCTCACCCGCGCGTCGGCGCTGCCGGCTGCGCGCTCGGTAAGATAGGGACCGATGACGAGGGCACGCGTCTCGTTGAGAACCCGATCCGTCAACTCAGCCTCGAACGCCAAAAAGCATGATCCGGAAAAGTGGCCCCCGGTTTTCCGATAAGATCATGCTCGAAAAGCATGATCCGGAAAAGTGGCCCCCGGTTTTCCGATAAGATCATGCTCGAAAAGCATGATCCGGAAAAGTGGACTTCGGTTTTCCGACAAGATCATGCTCGAAAAGCATGATCCGGAAAAGTGGACCCCGGTTTTCCGACAAGATCATGCTCGAATAACTTCTTTCACGATCCAGTCTGCGCCTCGTCGCCGGGCTCGAACATCTGGATCGGATGTCCCGGCATGATCGTCGAAATCGCATGCTTGTAAACGAGCTGCGAATGCCCGTCCCGGCGTAGGAGAACACAAAAATTGTCGAACCAGGTGACAACGCCTTGCAGCTTGACGCCATTGACCAGGAAAATCGTGAGCGGGACCTTGTTCTTCCGGACAAAATTTAAAAACGTGTCCTGCAAGTTTTGGGTGCGTTCTGCCGCCATTTTTGTTTTCCATTCTTCTTTTTAGATCGCTCCTGCTCTATTCGGCCGAACGATCCGGATCGCCAACAGAGATGCCACGAGTTAGATCGGCCGGCAGCTCTGCTTTGATGGCCGATCGCCGACTATTAGATCCGCGGCGGGTGCCGGCTGCAAGCAGGACTTTATCCCGATGGCACCAGTATTAATTCTCAGCCGCCTTCCGGTTAGCGGCTTGCCTTCGCGACATCGTGAAAATGGGAGCGTAAGGAAATTGTCAGGGTGCCGGGTTTGCCGTCGCCGACCGGCTCCCCGTCAATGAGAACGACCGGCATGATGAGGCTCGTGGCGCCCGTGAGAAAGGCTTCGCGTGCGGCTTTGGCCTCGGTGAGGCTGAATGGCCGCTCCTCGAGCCGCAGCCCCTGGGCGGCGACGAGCTCGAACAAGGTCGTGCGCGTGACGCCGCGCAGGATTGCGTTATCGGCACGCCGGGTGACGATCACGCCTTCTTGCGTCACGATCCAGGCGTTGGAGGCGGCGCCTTCGGTGACCATGCCATCCGTGTCGATGAGCCAGGCCTCATAGGCACCCTTTTCCTTCGCCGCCTGCCGTGCGAGCACGTTCGGCAGCAGCCCGATCGTCTTGATGTCCGGCCGCTTCCAGCGAATGTCGGGCAGCGAGATAACCGCCACGCCTTTCGCGGCGAGCGCCTCCCCTTTCGCAGGGTCAATTGCGCGCGCCGTTACAACCAGGCTCGGCCGGACATTACCCAACGGAAACGAATGGTCGCGCGCCGCTACGCCGCGCGTCACCTGCACATAAAGGTAGCCATCGGCAACGCGATTGCGGGCAATCACCTGGCGCATAATGAAGGCAAGCGCGGCGCGCGTCAGCGGCGCGCCGATCCTGAGTTCCTTCAAGGAACGGTGCAGCCGGTCGATGTGGCGGGCCTCGTCGATCAGGTCGCCGTTCCTGATCTCGCACACTTCATAGACGCCGTCGCCGAATTGGTAACCGCGGTCCTCGATATGCACCATGGCCCGCGACTGCGGCAGGTAGCGGCCATTGACGTAAGCAATCCGACCCAAATAACCCCCCGCGAGCCTGTTCCGGCACGATCTTATCGGAAAACCGCTCCACACTTTTCCGGATTATGCACTTATCTCAGCATGATCTTATCGGAAAACCGCTCCACACTTTTCCGGATCATGCATTGTCTCAGCATGATCTTATCGGAAAACCGCTCCACACTTTTCCGGATCATGCATTGTCTCAGCATGAT
>Ga0070738_10002135_pt1 | contig 32632 bp, 32 predicted proteins | sample Coa_R2_2_FD_66446 | JGI IMG/M metagenome (GOLD analysis project Ga0070738, IMG submission 66446) | Surface soil microbial communities from Centralia Pennsylvania, which are recovering from an underground coalmine fire - Coalmine... | ecosystem: Environmental > Terrestrial > Soil > Unclassified ...
ACGGCAAGGAAACCGCCAGCTACCAGAAAGGCGATCGGGATAGCGATTGTCGCCCGCCAGAACCCCTCGCTGCCTATACCGAGCTCTCGCGGGCTGTGCCGGTTCGCTATGGTCAAGCCAAAGATTACGACCAGGGCGACGAGGGAGAATATCTTTTGAACGGATCCGACGGTCCACAGCGCCAGTTCAATCAAAAGGAAGACGACGCCAATCTGCGCCCAGAGGTGAGCTTTTTCCGTTTCTAGTTCAAACTTCCACGTGCTCGTACTCATGTTCGACCCGGCTGGATAATCCCACACACTGTTTAACTTAGATTTCATAATTCGCGTTTGTGTTCACGTTTTTCTTTTTAGACCACAAATCGCAGTTTTCGGCCTTTTGCCTCTATGAACCGCCTGCGGTTGCTGACGTGTAATAGGCTATCTTGTTCTGGTACAGTTTTGAAATGAGTCGCGCACCCAGTTTTTGCGGCGTAATTCTAGCCGCCGGAGAATCGTCGAGGATGGGCCGGCCGAAGGCGCTACTGCCTTGGCGAGACGGAACGTTCCTCAGTTCTGCGATTCACGCTTTATCGCCGTTCTGCGATATGGTTCTGGTGGTCGCGGGGGCGAATGCGAACGAGCTTCGCACGACTGTAGATTCACTAGGAGCCTTCCTGGTGGTGAATCCCGAGCCCGAGCGCGGTCAGTTCAGTTCTTTACAGGTCGGAGTTCAGGAAGTACTAAACCGCGGACGGGATTCTGCAATTCTCACACTGGTGGACCGACCCGCTCCTGAACAATTAACAATTTCTTACCTGAAAGAGCATTTCTTACGGCTGATTAACCAGGACGATTGGGCAGTTGTTCCCTCTTTTCAGGGCCGGCACGGCCACCCGATCTTTATCTCGCGCGAAATGATCGGGGCGTTTCTGGATGCACCCGTAACCTCGAATGCCCGCGACATCAGGCACAAGCACGAGTCGAAAATCGCCTACGTAGAAGTAACCGATCCGCTAACTGTCGCCAATATCGACACGCCTGAGGATTACCAGAAACTATTGGGCACAGCCGCTTCTTCCCTTGCACGGTGAAACCAAGACAAAAATGAGCATTCAAGCAATGTCGGTGATCTCCCCCTCGGCTCGCAAATTCATAGACTCCGTACTCGAACTCCGGCCGCAAATCGCCGTGTTCGACTGCGACGGAACGCTCTGGGACAGTGATTCCGGCGAACTCTTCTATCGCTGGGAACTGGAGCACGATCTACTCGACCCGCGCATCGCCCAGTGGCTGAGAGATCGGTACGCCAGCTACAAGCGAGGCGAAGTCAGCGAAGACGACATGTGTGGCGAAATGGTCACTGTCCATCAGGGGATGGCGATCTCCGATCTGGAACGCGAAGTGGCACCCTATTTCCGCGAAATGGTAGCTCCGACCATCTTTCCAGAGATGCTGGTACTTACTCGTGCTTTAGCAGATCAAGGCTGCGATTTGTGGGCCGTATCTTCTACCAACGATTGGGTGGTACGCGAGGGAGTAAAGGAATTCCTAATTCCGGCGGACCATGTGCTCGCAGCATGCGTACATTGCGAAGATGGCAAAGCGACCGATCGCCTGCTTCGCGTCCCATCGGGAGTGGGCAAAGCGCTCGCCATTAACGAGGTGGTGGGAGCAAAGCCGGACGCAGCTTTCGGTAACTCAATGTTCGATGAAGCCATGTTGATGCTGGCACGCCATCCATTTGTCGTGAATCCGAACCCGGATCTGGAGAAGGCCGCCCGTCAGAATGGCTGGACCATTTACTACCCCGACCGGAGAAGGGGCTGACTCGATCACAGAGACCGAAGTGCTTGGCAAAGCGCATCCATGGCGAGATACGCTGCATGGGCAGAAGCGTCTGGAAGTCCACCAAGACTTTCAATCAGGTCCTCGCGACGCAGTGTTCGCGCGTGCTCCAGGCTGGTTGCGCTCAACATCTCTGCAAGTCGCGAGGCACAGGCCATGCTTGGGACGCAGCCCATTGCTTTAAAGCGGACCTCGACAATCTTATTTTTCTCAATGCGCAGCGCCAACCGCAACCGGTCGCCGCAGACGGGATTTTCGACGTCGACCCGAACCGTCGGATCCGGCAACTCACCGGCAAACCGCGGGTGCTCAAAATGGTCCAATACCTGCTTCGAATACATTTCTTCTGATTGTAACGGTGAGCCGTGCCGAGTAGCACAAACCCGGGCTTCAGGCTACTTGCCAGTCGTTCGACTACAATTGCTGTCACCAGTCGGGAGAGGAGCACAGGTGGCCTTCCAGTATTTTCATTATGCCCGCGGCGTCTTTCGCCCGAAAGCGCTGGAATCCGTATTCCTCTTTGTAACCTCAACCTGCAATTCCCTATGTCGCACCTGCTTTTACTGGGACGAACTGAATCAAGGCCGGGATCTCAGCTTTGACAAGCTCGAACGCATTAGCCAGACCGCACCGGCATTTCACAAACTCTGGATCTCCGGTGGCGAGCCGTTCCTTCGAAAAGAACTCGCCGAGATCATTGAGCTTTTCTACCTAAATAATGGCATGCGGCATGTGAATCTGCCGACAAACGGCTTGCTTCCAGCAAAGATGGAGAGCGTCATTTCTCCGCTTCTGGCCCGTTGTCCGGAGCTGGTGATCGACCTCAACTTCTCTCTCGACGGGCTCGCGAACACACACGATGCCATCCGTGGAGTTCCTAATAATTTCGAGAAGACTCTCGCAACAATCCGCCTTGCCGATCAGAAGTGGCACAATGAGCGCCGACTCCGACGTAACGTAGTGAGCTGTGTAACTGCAGAGAATTACCGAGAACTGGTGGACCTCGGGCGGAAGATGATGGAAGATGCCAATCCTGATGGGCATTATTTCGAGATTGTTCGGGGCAGCCCGATGGACCCTTCGCTCAGGAAGATTCCGAAAGGCGACCTGGCCGCGTTGCACCATCAGCTAATGTGGTTTCACGAGCGCTATGCCGACAAGCTATTTGCGCGTCTCTCTGGAGCCGCGCGCCGGTTCGCACGGGCGTACTATCTCGGAAATATCAAACTGCACTTCGATTTGCACGAACAGAATCATTACAGCGATAAGCCGTGGCCCATGGCTTGCACCGCCGGCCAGACTACATTTGTGATCGACCACGACGGCCACTTCCGCGCCTGCGAACTGCGCTCGAAGCTCGGCGATCTTCGCGAGTACGACTACAACTTGACGGCAGCAATGCAATCAGCCGAGATGAAGAAAGAGGTGGCAGAAATCCCAACAGCGAAATGCTGGTGTACGCATTCCTGCTTCATCCATGGGTCGACGAAGTTCAGTCGCAGAGTGCTTCTGTTCCACATCCCCTGGTCATACCTGAAGCACCGCTGGAATCGGTTACTTGAAATTCCAGCAATCACGTTCGAGAGATTCAGAGTGGGAGACGCCCCGCTGGCCAGCTGATCTAATGAGCGGAATAAACATTTTCCCACGGCGCGTTGCCTCGCTTCAGCCCAGCGTTACCGCCATCATTAAAGAACTGGGCTTGCTCGGTCGCGTGGTGGCCTGCACAAAGTACTGCCGAGAGATATGCCCCGAAGTTGGTGATCGCATCATCTTGTCTGACTCCTGGACCGCTCAAGCTGAGCAGATTCGCTCTGCCCAGCCCGATCTCGTAATCGCCTGTGTGCCGTACCAGGAGAAGTCCGTTACCGAGATTCTGAACTGCGCAGTACCTGTGCTGCTGCTCTCGCCGCGCACACTGGTGAACATCTACTCGGATATCGCGCTCATCGCCGGAGCACTTGGCGCGCCAGGCCGGGTTGCCGCTGTGATTGGTCGAATGCAGAAGGAAATTGCTGCGGTTCGAGATCGCGTTCCGGCAGGCATTCGACGTACGGTTTATTGCGAAGAATGGGGCAAGCCAATTATCCATTCACAAGCCTGGGTTGCGGAGCTGGTCGAAGCCGCAGGCGGTGAGTTTGTCGGCAACCCTGGACAACACACCACTGCCGAAGCAATCGCCCAGGTTAATCCGGATGTTGTTATTGCAGCCTGGTGCGGTGCCGGGGACCGCGTGCCACTCGAAAAACTTGTTCGCGATCGTGATTGGGAGCGCATAACCGCCGCCGTAAGCGGCCGCGTCTTCTGCATTCCTGATGAGTGGTTGAACACTCCGGCGCCCACCCTCATCGAAGGGCTGCACGCTCTAGCTGCTGCCATTCATCCCGAGATATTCCCTGCTCCTGCACGTCTGCGTCGGATCGAGGCAAGCTTTTCAGCTCCCGCCAGATCGGCACAGTAAAATGCTTCTATGAGCACGACCGACCATCAGACCGTTCAGAACGAAATCGCTGCGCTCGCGACAACGGAGCAGTCGCTCGAAGCGTTTATGCAAAGGATTTGCGAACTTCTCAATCAGCACTTTCTCAAGTACAACTGGGTCGGCTTCTACATGGTTGATCCGAACGATCCGAACACGCTTGTGCTCGGACCATTTATCGGATCGATTACGCCCCACGTCCGCATTCCGCTAAATGAAGGCATCTGTGGCGCTGCAGTTTCGACAGGACAGACTCTGGTGGTCGATGACGTCAACTCGGACCCGCGCTACCTCGCGTGTTCCATTGAGACTAAGTCCGAACTTGTTGTGCCGATCTCGGTGAATGGCAAGATCGTGGGCGAAATCGACATCGACAGTCACTTCCCTGCCGCGTTTACGCCTGAAGACAGGTCCCTGGTGGAGCACTGTGCCGCACTCGTCGGCTCGTACATGGAGTCCCATCCCTCCTAAAGAACCAGCTTATCGATTTCTGGTACATGAGAGGCTATATACTCGTGCTTGCGAACGCGTTACCGCTAAATCGTCGCTACTAAAATCCACGGTACAAAAATGAAGCAAGTGGTTGCCGCAATCATGAAACGGGCAGACGACATCCTCATCTGCCAGCGCACCAAACATCAGCCGATGCCGCTGAAGTGGGAGTTCCCTGGTGGCAAGATCGAACCTGGCGAGCAGCCGCGAGACGCCTTGCGCCGCGAACTTCTAGAAGAACTCGGGATCGATCCGGTCATCGGCGACGAGGTCTCGCGTATCCGGCACATTTACAAAAATGGTGGCGCGGTCGAATTGCGGTTTTACGTCGTGCACGATTTTCAGGGCGAACTGGACAACCGCATCTTTCGCGACATCCGCTGGGTACATCGTGGACAGCTGCCGGAATTCGACTTCCTCGACGCTGACAAGGAACTGGTGCGCGAGCTTGCGAACGGAAAGATTGTCTAGCTTCAGACCTTCGCGACAGGCAGTGTAATTACGTATCCGTTTGGAATTACTGAGAGCCGGCCACCTATCGTTTCGAGGTAATTCTCTGCCGCGTTTAGGCGGATCACAGATTCAGGATTCCTTAACCGGCTGCTCTTCTCTCCGGAGGTTTCTTTGAGTGTGATTTCCACACAGAGACCTAAGTCGCGGGTTGTAAACTGGACATTTCCTTCCGTTTTCAACAGCTGGTCTCCCAGGAATACGAGTGTCTTGAGCAGTCTTTCACAGTCGGCATCGACGTTAACCGGGGGCACGCAGTTAAACATCAGCGTGGTTTCGTGGAGATCGGCCAGTCTTTCGAGAGACTCGCAGAGTTGAATGAAGAACGTGGGCAAGTGGAGTTTTTCTGGATGCTCGCCAACATCGTCCGCTTCCGTTAAATCGCGAAGGGCGGCCGCTAACTCGCGGAAAGTCGAAGTCACTTCGAGCGCAGCACCAATGCGTTTCTTGTACTCAGTCTCAGTCCGGGGCTTCGCGATGGCAACTTCAAGTCCGCACTGTAACCCGGTAATAGGTTGAGCCAAAGCGTGAAAGGCTTCCGAAAGATATCTGCGCCTCTTCTCTCGATCTAGCAAGTTTGCTCCGGATGTGCGCTGAGTTCATAGCCAACTCCACGAACCGTGTGAATCAGCTTCCGTTGTGCTCCTTCGTCCACCTTCTTCCGCAAATAGTTGATGTAGACGTCCACAACGTTGGTGCTGGTGTCGAAGGTGATGCTCCACACATGCTCGATGATCATGGCACGCGTAATTCGTCTACCTGCGTTTCTCATCAGGTACTCAAGGAGAGCAAATTCCTTCGATGTCAGTTCAATCGGGCGACCACTCCTTTCCACTCGGTGTTCTAGACGATCCAGGACTAGATCGTCGACTTGCAGACGCGTGTCTAGTGGAGTTCTGCCACGCCGCATGAGTGCTCTGACGCGAGCAGACAGCTCGGCAAAAGAAAACGGCTTCATCAGGTAATCGTCGGCTCCACAGTCGAGCGCCTGGACCCGGTCCTCGATACGGTTCCTTGCCGTAAGCATCAGTACGGGTACGCCCGATTTGTTCTCGCGAATACCGCGCAGCGCGGAGATTCCGTCGCGTCCCGGCAGGTTCCAATCCATGATCAGCGCATCGTAGGGGTACAACCCCGCCAATTCTTCTGCTTCCGTTCCATTTTTTGCCACATCGACAGCGTAGCTTTCAGATTCGAAACCCTTGCGCAAAAATCCGGCTAGCGGTGCGTCGTCTTCAGCAATCAGTAGTCTCATATTCGGCCCTGAGACGTAACTTACGCGCCGCCCCGCAGACTTGAACAAAAATTAAGAGTCGCTTAGAAACTGCAGTTCCGGATCGGAAGTGGGTTTCAGACTGGAAAAAGTATTCTCGAGGGTAACCAAGCTTCGAACACAGATATTGCTTCGTCCGTCGAAGTTATCAATAGAAGTATGCTGCCCGACGCTATCGATGCCCGCCCGAAGGTCCTTGTTGTCGATGACGAGCCAACCATTTGCGAAGCCGTAGCCGAAGCATTGCCGCCGATCGCCACACAGGTAGTGAAGGCAGGCAACACAACGGCAGCACTCTCTGCTCTGGAAAGCGATGCGTTTGACGTTGTGCTCTGCGATCTATACATGCCGAGCGGCGGCGGATTGGAAATCCTGAAACACGCCGATCGTGCTCAGCTGGACGTCGGCTTGATTGTCATGACCGGAAAGCCGCAGGTCGATGACATCGTGACAGCCTGCCGGCTGCATGCTACCGACATCCTACTGAAGCCCTTCTCTCCCAACGTACTTCAGGCAGCGGTGCGGACAGCGTATGCCCGCGTGACCCGGTCACGTACAGAACGCTTCCGACGCAATCAGTTGCGAACTGGCCTGCATCATCGCGTACTTGAACTCGAAGACACCCGGCGGCAGCTTCAGAACAGCTATCGCGAGCTCATCGAATCCATGGTTGTAATACTCGATCTTCGCGAGCACGAGACCTGCGCTCATTCCTTTCGGGTGCGGTCCTATGCGATGCACCTCGCAAAGCAAATTAACTATTCGCAAGATCAGTTGCCGATGCTCTCCACTGCCGCGCTTCTGCACGACATCGGAAAGATCGCGGTTCCCGACCAGATTCTTCTCAAGCCGGACAAACTGCTACCGGCAGAAATTGCGATGCTGCAACGGCACTCAATGATCGGAGAGCACATCGTTCTTCGTTCCTCCATGCTGCGTGATTCCGCTCCAGTGATCCGGCATCATCACGAGCGTTGGGACGGCACTGGTTATCCAGATCATCTTGCGGGAGAGGAAATTCCCCTCGGCGCACGCATTTTTGCCCTTGCCGACACGCTCGATGCTATGACATCGGATCGTTGCTATCGAGCCGCTCTCACCATCGAGAAAGTTCACTCTGAGGTTGACCGTTGTGCGGGCAAGCAATTCGACCCGAAGCTCGTCCGAGCTTTTCAATCCATCCCCGACAGCACGTGGATTGAATTGCGTAAGGATGCAGACAAACTCGCGGCACAGCTGAATCCGTTCTACGAAGCGGAGTGATAGTCGATTATTGCTCGCGTAGGATCGACGCAACCTTCTGGAGAAGATCGGAAACGGTGAATGGTTTCTGCAGAAACTCTACTTCGGGTGGCAATTCGCCTGTCGTTTTCAGCTTCTGTTCTGCGTAGCCCGACATGTGCAGAAGTTTGGTAGCGGGATATTTCCCAGCAAAATAGGCACGCAGGTCTTCCCCGCTCATTGCAGGCGCTCCTAAATCGACAACGACTAGCGCCAAGGGGCCCGAATGAGACTCACAGATTTCCAATGCCTCGCCTCCATCCGCGCTCTGCAACACACGATAGCCTTGTTCGCTGAGGGCGTCTACTATTGCCTGCCTGCTACTTGCGTCGTCTTCAATCACTAAGATGGTCGCCTGCTGCTGTGGAAGCTCCTTTTGCAAAGCCGATGGCTCTGCTTGTTCCTGCAACGCGGGAAAGTATACTTTGAACGTGGTGCCCGCTCCCGGCTCGCTATATACCCAAATATGCCCATTATTCTGCCGGACGATTCCGTAAACGGTTGCCAGTCCCAGTCCCGTTCCCTTCGTGAGTTCTGCGCTCGTAAAGAATGGCTCAAAGATGTGTGGCTGGAGTTCCGGTTTGATTCCGACGCCCGTGTCGCTAACCGCCAGCAACACGTATAAGCCGGGGTTCACTTGAACGTGCTTGCTTCGATATGCGTGGTCAAGATGTGCCGGGCTCGTTTCGACGATCAGCTTGCCACCAGCGACCATCGACTCGCGCGCATTCAGCGCGAGGTTGATCAGAATCTGGCTTAGCTGTCCAGGATCAAGCTGTACCTTTCCGGATCCCTCATTCAATCGAAGAATCAGCTGGATGTCCTCCCCCATCAGGCTTTGCAGCATCGCCGTGGTGCCACGAATTACATCATTGATAACCAGCGGCCTCGGTTGGATTACCTGGCGTCGCGAGAAGGCCAGCAACTGCTGCGTCGTGTTCGCCGTGCGATTGACAGCGTCGATGATTGACTGAGCATACTTGCGAACGTGTCTTTCAGCGGTAGCATTCTTCAAAATCAGCTCGGAGTAGCCGCTGATCGCGGTCAACATATTATTAAACTCGTGAGCCACGCCGCCCGCTAGCCTTCCGATGGCCTCCATCCGCTGAGATTCCGCTATTTGCTGGTCGAGTATTCTTCGCGTAGATATGTCACGGACTATGACCAGATGGAAGCCCGGCCGAATATTCGCGGTGATGCGGGCTTCCAGGGTCACACGGGAGCCGTCCGGACGCGTGTACTCCATCTCTTCAGAAGCTTCCCCCGCGCTAATCATTTGAGCACGCAGTCGCTCAAGGCCAATTTTGGTGCCCATGATTGAGCCTACTTGCCTGCCGAGAATCTCTTGACGGAGGAGGCCAAACATCTCGCAAGCGGCCGGATTGGCGTCCACATAGCGCAAATCTTCGTCGACAAGCAGCATGCCGTCATTGGCTCGTTCGAATACGGCGTGGATCTCATCGTTCGTGGACTTGAGCTCGTCCTGTACGCTCTTCAGCTCGGTGATGTCCTGCCCTGCGCCAACCAGCAGATTCCCATCCGCGCGCGCATCTCGCCACAGTATCCAGCGCTCCTCTCCCGACCGCGTCAGCATCTTTACTGGATACGGAAGTTCCGAAGCGGGTTCCTCACCACGTGCCCGCGCCATGACGTTTCTCTGATGCTGCTTGCGAAGTTCTGGACTGGGAGACGGGAGCCCCCAGTACTTCATGCCTAACAGTTCATCAGGATTGTAGCCAAGAATTCTATGTACAGACGGGCTCGCATACAGGATTTCGCCTTTGTCATTGGCTACGAGGACGATGGTATTGATGGTTTCAAGGACTGTTTCCGCCAGCGTGCGAGCAGACGTACCGCGCTCTTGCGGGGACCGTGCTTTATCATTCTGAACCAAGCAAGCGCCTCGTCCCACAATGGACCAATCATTCCTCGGCGTCGAAGTTCGGCGCAGGTGTGCTGAGGAATAGCGAAACTTTATCGAACATAAGACGGAAACCGTTGTGACGTCCTGCTGTGCTGGCTGTGACGAAATCCCAAAACGAATCAGGATTATGGATTTGAAACGCTTTCACGCAGTTCCTGAACGATTTCGAGCGCGGCTTCGCGCGCATCATCAAAACGGTCCACAGGAAACGAAATTGCTCCTACCCGCGCGTGCCCGCCTCCGCCGTACCGCTCGCAAATCTTGGCGAGATTCACGAAGCGATCCGTTGGTGCCCAAGGGTTAGAACCCACCGACACCTTGGTTCGAAAACTACTGCGACTGAGTCCGACGCTGTAGATTGCGTTGGGGTGAAGATAATACGGAATGAATTTGTTGTAGCCTTCGAGTTCGTAGTCCGTCACATCGAAATAGATCGTACCGCTCTCTTCTGTGGATCGCTGCCTCAAGATCTCAATCGACTTTTTGTGGCGATCCAGCAGTGGCGGAATCAATTCCGCCACGAACGATTCATTCAAAATGTCTGCCAAGGGCATCTGCGAGAGAACTGGGATTAGTTTAGGTATAAATGTCGGGTCCTGAGTCGCCTCAATCACCATGGTCAATTTGGGAGCGGGCTCGCGCATCTCTACCGCCGTCTTAGGGTCCGGATACAGCGCACCATCAATGATGTCCGCCCATTCGATGACTTCTTTCAACGGCTCTGCATTGAATCCAAAACGGCGCTCGGCTACGTGGGCGATGAACTTCGTGCAGGAGCGGAAGTCCGGATCGTAAAACTTCGTATTGCTCTGCTGTTGTTCGTAATGCGCGGCATCAGCAGGCGTCAGGAATGCGCTCAGATGGTGGTCGAACCACCAGGTGACCTTTGGCGAGGCGCAATATTTGAAGTCAACAACGGCGTTCTCATCGCCATCAAACTGATTTTCGTTGAACAAGGCACCAGCGCGGTGGACGAGGCCTGTGTAAGCCAGTTCTACATCGCGATGAATTCGCTCCTGGTAGAATCGCGAAAAGACAGCTGCGGAGCACGCCCCATCAAAACACTTGTCGTGATACAGGACCCGAACCTTCACTAATCTTCCCATCCGCTCTACTGGCCATCACAGCGCGGGCAAAGCTAACTAGAATGGCGAGTGGGATGGCAACTTGTCAAGGCGAGGATCAAAGCAAATGAGAGATCACTCGAGGCCGCGTTTCTGATGCATTCCATCAACAGGACATGGGTAATTTGGCGCCTGCGAAAAGCACTCCTCTCGCTCGGAAACCAAATTACCCATCTGCCAGGAAAGACTATGGTTTCCAGAAGCTGGGATCGGCCTTCACCCAAGTATCGGGTGCATAGCTCTCGCGCGGATTAAAAGCAAACAGATTTGTCTGCGCGATATCTACCGCGGAAGCGAACATATCAGAGAGAGTCTTCATTTTGTCGGGCCCCATCAGGTCGGAAAACTTCTTGTAATCAGCGGACTCCTTGTCCACTTCGGCCAGGGACTTCATCGGAGTGATTACAAGAACGACATCGCCTCCCTGTCCATATTGCTCCTGGTATAAAGCCCAATGTGCGTCAGGAACGGCTTTGCCGTAGTTCTCTACATACAGTTTGGCCAAATCGCTCCACTCTTTGTCGTGACCGGGCCGAACATGGAAACGTGAAATCTCCATGTACCGCATCTGGGCAATATTCAAGTCAACGTTGTAGCTCTGTTCGGGAAGGAACACAAATGCAGAAGATTCGTAGCCGGTGAGCAACTCGCCATCAGCAATCTGAGCGCGATCAAGCGCGGCAGACAGAGCCGCGTTCTTTGCCGTGTCCAGCGTGTCTTTTTCCCAGGCTGCGAACGAGTCGTAACCAACAAAAAACAATGCACGCGGGGCTCCGGATTGCGAATCCATCGCCAGGTAGTGTTCAGGCCATTTAGCCGAACGGAAAGCATTCACGAATGCACTTTCTGACTTTTCGTGCGTCGTTCCAGCTTTGCCGGGTTTCAGATTCTCGCGCATGATCACGAGCACCTTCGGCGGCTTCATGGTTTGATCTTGCGCGAAACCGAGTGCACAGAAACAGACCCCTACGGCTAACACCAGTGACTTCCTCATACGCCCTCCTAGTTAGAAGTGCGGGCGACGCGGGCCTTGGTACGGAAAGCTTACCTGAATAGAACTTCGAGGTGCGCAGACTGTAGAAGCTACGTGCTGGGCTGTCAACGGAATTCTGCAGCGGGGCAAAGAGCAGCGGATTGCCATCGGCGTATTACTTCTTCTTGCCAGCTTTCTTTGCCGCTGGCTTTGCCTTTGCGGGTGCCTTTTTCGTGGTAGCTTTTGGCTTTGGCGGCAGCGTAGCGGCGGCCTTCTTCGGAGTTTCCTTTTTCTCTGCGGCTTTCGCCGCCGGCTTGTCGCCCTTCTTCGCCGCTTCCACTGGCTTCTCCGCCGCACCCTTTTTGGCAGCCTCCGCTTTCCTGGCTGCTTCGGCCGCTGCCGCCGCTTCGGCGGCAGCCTTCTTTCCACGCTTCTCCTTGGGTGGAGGCGGAGGCGGCGGAGGAGGGGGCGCAAATGGCTTCAGAAATTTGTTGATCTCCCCTGGCGTGCGTAACTTGCCGTCGAGCATGAGTCGAAATGCCTTGTCGACCACTTCCTTGTAGTTCGGTTGCGCCGGGGTGATCTGCAATTCGAGCATTTCCGGCAGGGGAAAACGCTGAGGGATCTGGCGCCACTTACCGAAGAAATTTTCAATATGTTTCTGAACCACTTGTTGCTTAGTGGTCGCTGCCAGGAACATAAACGTCTCAGGTTTTGCGGCCGTCAGCACGTCCCACGTCATTGATGGAGTTGCTGATTCCTTGCCGGTCAGCTTCTTTGCGAGTTCCTTGGCATCGTCGTCCAGACGTTTCCAATTCTCGACCAGGGTTTTGTTTGGAATAGCCTTCTGGATCTCCGCGGTTTCCTTCTCCGGCAATTTGTCAGTAAGAAAGTACATGACGGCTGCTGAGGGATTGCCATCGACGCCAATTTCAAGCAATTGCTGGCGCGTCTTCAACAAAGCGGCCAGGCCGTTCTGATCAACTTTCGCAGTTGACCAGTGCGGGTGAAGAACTTTTAACCAATCTTGTGCTTCCAAGGCCTTCATAACCGCCAATGGATCGTCTTCGTAGGCAAGTTGTTCAATCTCGTAACCGATGTCACGGTGATTCACATTCTCGATGTAGTTTCCTTCGCGCGCGGATTCATATCGTGCCTGGGTTCGCTCCTCCAGGGTCCAGTGAAAACGAGTGGTAAACCTCGTCGCACGGATCAGCAGGATAGGTTGTTCCAGGAATGCGTAATTATGCAGTACGCGGATCAGTTTGCCCTCGATGTCGGCAACGCCGTTTGTGGGATCGAGGAGCAAACCGCGAGACCCGGGATTCAGGGAAAGCGCCATAGCATTCACAGTGAAGTCACGGCAGCGGAGGTCTTCTGCGATACCCGAGGGTTCGATTAATGGGGGCTTGCCTGGCTTCTCGAACTTGGCAGTGTGCGCCATTTCGATTTCGGCGCGAACTCCTCCAGAAAAGGTGACTGAAATCCACTTGGTGGACTCGTCGGCAGACTCGATCCTGGCGCCGAATTTCTCCAGTTCTTTCTGAAATTTCAATGGGTTACCCTGAACGGTGAAGTCCAGGTCTCGAATCGGAAACCCGGTCATGAAATCGCGGATCGTGCCCCCGGTCAGGTAAACATTCATGCCGTGCGCCCGGGCAATTTCCTCGACAAAATTGACGGCTTTAAGCTGATCCGGCGCAAGCCGGGTTTCCATCGTGTAGATGTAGTCTGCCAATTTCTCCCGCTTACCTTTCCGTCAGACCGTCTGGGCGGCCTCATCCGGAAACTTAGAAAATATACTAATCGACGTGTTTTCTAAGAGTTGCAGAGCAATTTCCTACCGGAACAGCCGTTTGTGACGGGCATTAAGCCCACGGCCGCTCTGGATTCGTGCTACGGTAGTTGCCTAACTCATTCAGTCGATAAGACTTACAGCAGGTTCTCAGGTCCACGAACGAGCAAACATAGCATATCTGTTCACATTTTGGCTACGTTTCGTTCCGTAGTCCGCGCGAACTGCTGAAAAAGTGGCACAATCGGAATTGCACGCCATGGCGTCGACACATAAGAAAGTTATCGTTCGCAAGTTCGACCGTGACACGATGCAGGGTCACGTTGCTCCGGCCTTTCTCGTGGACGGCAAGCTGGAGCTCCTGAACCTCGCCGGCAAAGTCGTCAGCGTCGACTTGGCAGATGTGAAAGGCGTTTACTTCGTCCGGGATTTTGGCGATACCGAGGATCTGATCCGCAAGACTTTTACGACGCGACCCCGGACTGAGGGCCTATGGGTTCGGCTCAGCTTTCGAGATAACGATGTAGTGGAAGGAATGATGCCCAACGATCTGACCCAGAATCCGCCGGAAGGGTACTTCGTGAATCCGCCGGATGCGCGCTCGAATACTCAACGGATCTTCGTTCCCAAGAGTGCCTTGCACGACATCACGGTACTGGCGGTGATTGGGGCACCCGGAACTCGTCGTCGAAAGCCTGCCACGCGTCCTCCCGACTCGCGTCAGGTGCCCATGTTCAGCGAATAATTCCACAAATCACTTCAACCGGAAGCTCTTCCCTACTGCACGTTTCCACCGAAGTGGAAGGAAGGACCAACCGAGAAACGTATCGCGTTCTCTCCTCCGTTGAGAAAGCTCTGGAAGATGGCGTAGTGTACGAAGTCACCGGCCATGCGAATGCCCACGTGCTTCGTCGCGTTGATATCGAAGCCACCACCGAAGCCGTAAAACGTTGCCGTGCTGCTGGTCTTATTACTAGGACCAATCAGTCCAGCGACAATTGCTCCGGTAAGAGGGTCTCCTGGCTTTGCGGTCACTTCTTGATGAAGAGCTCCCAACGCGGGCCGGACAAAGAAGGTGACCGACTTGAGCTTACGAATGTTGATCTGCGGTCCAGCGCTGTAGGTGTAAGTCGTCGTATTGAAAGGAACGCTGATGGTTGCGCCAGGTGGGAGAAGCGCCAGAATGGGAAGCAGCTGTGCTTGCGTTGCTGGGTTTAGCTTATTGGGCGTCAAAGAAGAGTGCCCGGTAAAAACGCTGAAGTCGAATCCCAGAGCGACCCAACGCTTCACGTTCACACCAAACTCGCCGTTAAATCCACGTTCAAACAAGTTCAATTTGCCAGATTCGAGAAAAGAATAACCACCGTAGGCATCGAAGCGTCCAACATAATCTTGCTGAGCCAGGGCGGAGGCCGATAGCACAAGCAACAACAGAGACACCAACCAGTGTCGCATCAACCAGCTCCTTAATTTTGAAATTTCAACCCCGGCTGGACGTCCCCATCGCCTTGATTCCGTCGCTTGGGGCCTCTACTCTCTTTACGATCCGAAGCTTTCAGGCCGCCTTTAGTAGAATCTGTTTGCGCATCCAGCCGTTACCTACGCAACAAACGGCGGTGCATTTTGCCATGAGACTCTCCTATATAGCAACGAAACTCGGCGCCCGTATTGACGGATCGGATACCGAGATTACGGGCATTGCCGGAATTGAAGAGGCAGGCTCCGGACAGCTGACGTTTATTGCTAATCCCAAGTATGCGTCCGCCGTGAAGTCAACCAGGGCTTCGGCGGTCATCGTTTCCGAGGACTTCCCGACGGTTTCGGTAAGCACATTGCGCAGTTCGAATCCATACCTGACGTTTGCGCGGGCGCTTCAACTTTTTTATCAGCCTCCGCAGTACGCGAGCGGAATTCACGGCACCGCCCAAATTCATCCTACAGCCCGGATCGGAAAGAACGCGTCGATTGGAGCTTATGTCGTCATCGATCAGGATGTAGTAATTGGCGATGGCTGCGTGATTTTGCCGCACGTGGTGATCTATCGGGGAGTTCGGATCGGCAATGACTTCTTTGCACACGCACATGCCGTCGTCCGGGAATATTGCCGGCTTGGCGACGGTGTTGTTCTGCAGAATGGCGCCGTGATTGGCGCGGATGGCTTCGGATTCGCAAAGAGCGAAAACGGGCAGTGGGAGAAAATCGTTCAGTCTGGCCCGGCAAGGCTGGACAATGATGTGGAAGTTCAGGCGAATGCCTGCGTGGATCGCGCCAGCATTGGCGAAACGCGAATCCGACGAGGAGCGAAGATCGACAACCTTGTACAGGTGGGACACGGATGTTCTGTCGGCGAAGACACTCTGTTATGCGCGCAGGTGGGTCTGGCCGGTTCGACCGAGGTGGGTAACAAAGTCATTCTTGCCGGCCAGGTAGGAGTAGCGGGCCACTGCAAAATTGGAGATGGTGCGATCGCGACCGCACAAAGCGGCATTCCCAACGACGTGGAACCGGGAATAACGGTAAGCGGGTATCCTGCGATCGAGAACCGTCAGTGGCTGCGGGCTGTTGCGGTCTTTAACAAGTTGCCGGAGTTGGCAAAAACAATCCGGGCGCTCGGATCACGTGAGAAAGGCGCGCATTGAGTGATGGGTGCACAGTCAATGACGTTATCTTGCCGCGAATTCGATCTGGATTTGGATCACTGTTGCTGATGTACTGACTTGTGTAGAACGGTATTTGTATTCATGGCAGATATTCGGCAAATCGGAGACGGCAAAAAACCGGAAGAACGCAAGCCGATTCGCGTTCTTTTGCTCGACGACCTTGAGGACAATCTCCTGCTCCGTGCAACTATCCTGCGCCAGAATGGCTATGAAGTGGTCGCGACATCACGAATTGAAGATGCCGAGGGCAAGCTGCACGACATCGACATCGCGGTTCTCGATTACCACCTCGGAGCCGGACAATTTGGGACCGAAGTCGCCGATACGCTGCGCAAAAAGCGCCCCGAAGTTCCGATCATCATTATGTCGGCAACCCTCGAGCGTCGTTTTGGAGGTATTGCCGATATCCATCTGCTCAAAGGATACAGTTCGGTGAACGACCTACTTACAGCGCTTCATACCTTCGAAGCAAAGCGGCGGGGCAAGCCAGTTGTCGTGGATGCGCGGGATTTTTATTACAGCCGCATCAGTCTCTCAATGGGTGAAGACGTTGTGTTTGAAATTCTCGACCGGGATGGCAATTTCGAATACGTCAACGATTACTTCGCGTCATTCTTCGAACGCAAGCGCGGCTGGTTTGTCGGAAAAAACCTGTTCGAACAATTCCCTGAACTTGGCGATGGCTGGCGCGAAGTGATTCGCACCGTATCGGACACGCACGAAACTTATATCGATCGCGGATTTCGCGGCCTGCCGCAATTACCCACGCGCAGCTCACGCTGGCAATGGAACGTCCTGGTGTTTTCTCTAAAGCTGCACGATGGACGCGATGGAGTCGCGCTTACCGCCCGCATGATCGAGAAGAAGGGACTGTAGATCAGCGGATAATGAAGCCGGAATCGGATTGCGCTTCCGATTCGCTCTTGCCGGTGCTCTCCAGAAAAGCTTTCAATGCCGCTTTGTCATCATCTGACATGTTGTGGAATCGAATACCGTTGCCCACCCCTGGGTCCATCGTAATGATTTCACAGAGTACCTTAATGCGTCTCGAGCTGATGGAAAGCTCACCGGACAGTTTTGTTCCGATAGAAAGAGGAAACCGGTTGGCAACGTAGCAGCCACACAGCGCAACATCTGTTGTCTCGGCGTGGGTAGAAAAGGAAGCTCCTTCGGAGCTAAGCTCGATCGGTAGCACACAGCGTGCCCGCGGAGCGCTTCGCCGTTCTTTGCCTTCCCAGGCCATTTATACTCCCGGCCAGACTATCGGCAGATTCTACGCGCTCTTGATACCACAATTCCTGTCATGCTGGATGTGACCAAAGTAAGCGAAGACCCAAATTAGGTAACCTTATCCCAGTCACTCCCGCCTTTAGCCGGAAGCGCACTGGCAACACTTTCGCGCACTGCCGCTATCAGGACATCACGGTCGGAAAACTGCCGGGGGTCGATAGGGCGATGAAAAACAATGCTTACCGCGCCGGGGCGAGCGATTCTGGCGCCACGCGGCAGCAGCTTTTCCGTTCCAAGTATGGTTACGGGCACGATAGGCACTCCGGTATCCATTGCCAGATGAAAGGAGCCCTTCTTGAACGGCAGCAGGCTACCGTCAGGGGATCGGGTCCCTTCAGGGAAAACCACCAAGTCCAGACCTTTCTCAACCACGGTAGAAGCCTCCTGAATGCTGCCGATTGCAGCTTCTCGGTTACTTCGATCAATTGGTACAAAGTCCGCCATGTGCATCGCCGACCCTAGGATCGGGACTTTGTAGAGTTCCTTCTTGACCATGACAGTAACCCGGCGCGGCAGAAGGGGGATCAGCAGTGGCGGATCAATATTGGACACGTGATTAGACATGAAGATGTAGTTAGTGGTCATCGGCAGCTGGTCCAATCCAATCAGCTTGCAGCGGATGCCGGCAATGCGAACGCCCGTGCGGGCAACCCACATGGCTGCCCAATACATGGCATCGATCTTCCCCGTGATAAGCGTCCAGGGAAATCCCCATAGCGCGGTGAGCGGTGTCATCACCAACCACCATATGAGGGTCAGAAGGCTGCGCATATCAGTGAGTTGGGGCCGACTCTGCCTCACCGCGTAGCCAGGCGTCGCGACGAACCCGTTGAGCAGAGGTCATGTGAGAAACATTCGCCAGTTCATATTCGGTGCGGCTTCGGGTACCTAGAACTACCTGCACATCCAAAACGTAACCACCTCGGCCAATACTGAGCCGCATGCTGTTGCCGGGCTCCACGGAGGACATTTGTGAAGCAAAGCTGGTCACCGGCTCTCCGTTGATTTGTCGAATTACATCCCCAGGTCGAATTCCCTGCCTCGCTGCATCACTGCCTGGATCCACAGAATCAACAATAGCGGCTCCGCTGAAATTCGAGCTTGTCGTGAATCCAGGGTCGGCGACGGTCACCCTCTTCTGCTTGAGCTTAAGCCCAACTGTCCGAAAGAAATCGTCATAGGGAATTTCTTTCAATCCTGAGACATAAGACTGAAAGAAGCTTTCAAAGGTCTTTCCGGTGATCGCCTCAGCGGCTTGCTCCACTCCGGCGGCATCAGGAAAATAGCGCCCCTGCTTTGAGTACTGCTCGTTCATCCATTGGAAAAGCTCTCGTAGTGATTTGGTGCCCGAGCTCGCCTCGCGGATCTCTAGATCCAGGAGAATGCCCAGCAATTCCCCTTTGTTGTAGTACGAAATGCTGCGCTCAGGGGCGTGGTAAGCGGGATACTTTTCCAGCCAGGCATCTATGCTGGATGCTTCCGCGGTTTGCGTCAAATGCGCAGGACGGCTCTGCAGTTCACCGATTTCGGCCGCCAATCGGCTGAGGAATTGCTTCTCCGTAATTAACCCGGCACGCACGAGCGTGGAATCGGCAACGGTGCTGGTCACTCCTTCGCTGAACCAAAGCGAAGGAGAGTAGTTCTCCTTGGTGTAGTCGATCGGCTGCATCGACTGCGGCCGAATGCGTTTCACGTTCCATAGATGGAAGAATTCATGCGCACTCACGCTTGCGAACCCAATCCGATCCTCTTGCACCGGCGCACGCGCCTCGATGGCAGTCGCATAAGCATGTTCCATGCCGCCGTGGGCTGGCCCTCGCGGAAAGTGATAGATAAACATGTATTGTTGAAACGGCCGGTCATCCATCCAGGAAATCTCTGAAGCAACGATCTTTTGCAGAATGCGACTCAAATCGTCCATCGAGTAATTCTGCTGGTCTGCATCCACGATGATTCGAAAGTGGCCGCCACTAGTGTCGAAGTCTTTCTCCCGGAAATTGCTAATCTCCACGGGAGAATCGACCATCAGGTCATAAGTTGGGGCACAGTATGTCGTCTGTCCTTGATCTGGAGACGGCACTGTAGGCAGCGGCGTGGCTATCCGCCAACCAGCAGGTACTCCTGCAAAGCGGAGCCGCATACCCTCCCTCGGTGCCCCTACTGGATACATCAGTAGCATGGCCAGGTTCAAAAATGCGTGATTGAAGTTAAGTTCCGCCCCGAAGGGCCCCGGCATTTCCGCCACAAAATCGTAATCAATGGTGGTTGCATTCGGAACACGCCAGGTGGTCTTGTCGACGACCACAGGCATCACCGTAACCCCATTGATGTCGGCTGCCCGGAGGTTCTGAATGAATTGCGAGAAGTCACGAACCTGGTACAGCGCATTCCACACGGGGAGTTGCACTTTCAAATCTGGCGATGTGGGGTTAAGCCCAATGCGGACATGAACAATCTGCGCCTGCCGGTCAGCAAGAGAAATGTCGTATTTCCAATCGTCGGAACCAACAGCACCGCTGTGTGTAAAGGCCGGACAAGTTTGCTCGGAGATAGCCTGCGCTAAGAGCCGCTGGACGGAGAGGAATGTGAAAGTAACAAAAAACAGCGCGGCTGTCGCAAGCTGGCGTTTCAAACTCGAGCTTTCACCTCGCGCAAAGATTCGATTCGTTGCGGCAGCTTTTCGTAGATTCCGCCAAAGCCACCGTTCGAAAGGATGGCTACCACATCGCCGGAACGCAACTCGGGCGCTACCTGCTCAACAATAGCATCGGCGTTCGGAAGAATGCGGGCGGGCCTATTCCCTTTCGCCAGCAGCGCAACAACTGCGTTGGGATCCAGACGGTCTTTCTCGGGTACTGCTTCGGGCCTGAAGATGTCCGCGATTACCACCTCGTCCGCTACGGCCAGACTGCAAGCCAGCTCCGGCTGAAATACATTCCGACGCAGAGTATTTGATCGCGGCTCCAGTATGGCCCACAGCCGCTGTCCAGGATAGCGCGTGCGCAGGGCTTTTAATGTCTGCGCGATCGCGGTGGGATGGTGAGCGAAGTCGTCTATGATGGTTATTCCATCCACCTGTGCGCGAACTTCCAGGCGGCGCTTTACGCTTTGGAAACTACGCAGTGCTTCTATGCTCTGCTGAGGTGTAATGCCGTAGCTAGCAGCCATAACCGCTGCAGCCGTTGCATTTAGGACGTTGTACTCGCCAGCGAGGGGGAATTCAAACTCTGCCCACGAGCGCCCGTCCCGCAAAACACTCCAATTGGTCCGGTCTGGATGGAACTGCATGTCAACGATTCGCCACCTGGAATCGGCACCAAAGCCATAACGCTCCACCGGACAAAACGCCTTCGCAACACATTCATCCACGTTGGGATTGCCGTCCCAGGCAATGACGCGACCCCGGCGTGGAACCAGGTTGATCAGGCGCTTAAACGCGGTCTTCACGGCTGCAAGGTCCGCATAAATGTCTGCATGATCGAATTCAACGGAAGTCAGAATGACTGAGGTTGGAAAGTAATGCAGGAACTTGGGACCCTTGTCGAAGAACGCCGTGTCGTATTCGTCGCCTTCGATGATGAAGTTTTCCCCTCCGCCAAGAGCAAAGCTGCTGCCGAAGTTCTCGGCGATACCGCCCACCAGAAAATCAGGCTTGCGGCCCGCAACTTCGAAGATCCACGCGAGCATCGAGGTGGTGGTGGTCTTGCCGTGTGTTCCCGCTATCGCGATGACGTCGCGCTGTTTTAAGAACTCATCGTGCAAAAGCTGCGGCATCGATAGAAACGGGATACGTCGGTCGAGCACGTACTCCAGTTCCACATTGCCGCGAGACATGGCATTGCCGATGACCACGAGATCAGGGCGGGGATCAAGATTCTTTTCGGAAAACGGCTGCGCGACCGAAATTTGCAGGGATGAAAGGAAATCAGACATAGGCGGATAGGCAGCCGCATCCGATCCCGTAACATAGTGACCTCTCGCCTTCAACATTCCGGCGAGCGAGGCCATTGCCGTGCCGCAGATTCCAATAAGATGAATATGCCTGGTAGCAGTCATGAATTTCTTTGTCACGCGTTCTGCTTGCCCGCTACCGACGGCGATGTGACTCGAGCTTCGGTTGCCGACTCCAGAAATTCCAGCCGAACACCTTCGTCATAGTCTGCACTCAGCGAGACACGCACGCCAAACGGAAGTGAGATGTTGCTGTACGGGACATGTCCAGAAGGCAATCCGAACGCAACAGGAACATGCAAATCGCGGAGTATGCGGCGGATCACTTCCTCGAGTGTGTAGCTCTGGCCGCCAGGCTGAACGCAATCCAGCATTTCTCCAAAAATGATTCCGCGAACACCGTCGAACTTGCGCGCGAGCTTCATTTGCATGAGCATGCGATCAATCTGGTAGGGCTTGGTTGCAACGTCTTCTACGAAGAGGATCTTCCCTTCCTGCTGAAACTCATACTGTGTTCCGATGGAGGCAGCAAGCAGAGACAAACAACCGCCGTACAGGATCCCTTCACCACTTCCGCGGACGATGGCGCGCAACTCGGGAATCGCGTGCGTATCCAGAACCCAGTTCACACGGCCGCTCACACATGCATTGAATGTGGCCCAATGCACCCCGTTCGGATTCGCGAAATCCTTCGTAACCATCGGGCCGTGAAATGCAACCAGGCCCGCGTCGTTCATCCAGGTGAGCAGCGACGTCACATCGCTATAGCCCATGAATATCTTTGGAAACTTCTTCAGCTTGTCCAGTCGCAAATACGGAAGGACATAATTCGCGCCGTAACCACCGCGAGCACACAAGACGGCGCTGACGTCGTCACGCTCAAACATCTCCTCGATGTCGCGGGCGCGCTGATCGGGCGGTCCGGCAAAGTACATATCTTCGTGAAAAATGTTGTCGAAGTAAAACGTCCGGTAACCAGCTTCGCGCAGATACTGACATCCCGCTTCCAGCAACGGACGCTGAATCGGACTGGCCGGCGCAACAATACCGATCGTGTCGCCGGGTTGCAAGGTTCGCGGTTTTACCACGGCTTCCTGTGCGGACATCAACTTGATAGTAACCGAAAACCGAGCTGCCACTCACGTACGAATTCAAACCAAAGGTACATAGAACGTGACTGTCACAGAATGGAACTGTCCGGCAGCACCGAAATGCTCAGGCACCACTTCACAATTAGAGCAGCATCGAAGAGTTAAGAAAATGGAGTTTTCGATACTGGCAATGACAGAACGCAAAGAAAATTCTCGTCGCAAACGTCTTTCGCCACTGGACTTACACCGCCGTTTTTATGGAATGTTTTCCCGCGTTGCGCGGCGGCTAAATGTCGCCGCTTCCTATGTGAGCATGGTAGCGCGCGGTAAGCGGCACTCACCAGAGATCGAGGAAGCGCTGGAAGCGGAAGTCGCAAACGTGCGCTGCACTGAGAAGATCTAACCGGATGGTTGAATACCCGCTCTTGAGAGGACCGACACTATCACTTGTGCCGCCCGACCAGGCGAATGCGCGTCGTAAATGCACGCCTTGCTAACGATCCATAGGTGAGAAACTGGGGCGAGTTGATGTCGTTGTTCACCGAGTAAGGGTTCTGACGGTTGGTGACGTTCTCAAACCCGGCGCGAATAACCCAGTACCGCTTCAGCAGGTGAAAGCGCTTCTCGGCAAAAAGGTTCAGCGTGAAGTAAGTAGGAAATCGCCGCGAGCCCGGTTGTCCCACAAGAACCTGCTGATCGTTGACAACGTTAAACGGAAAGCCCGTCCGTGCCTCGGTGGAATAGGCAAGATCGAATCCCTTGATCAAGGGGAGAAATCCCCACGAGATAAACCGGTTCGGCGCGTCCCATCCGTACGGGCCGGGCAGTTGTGGGCTGAACACCGGATTATCTACGTTGAAATCCAGTACTTGGTTCGATGTGGAACGGGAGCGCACGTACGACGCCATGATCATGTAGCTTTCGCGAAAATTGTGTCGCGCACTGATCTGGAACGCATAGTAGCGATCGTCGCGGGTATTCATCAGTAGGTAGTTACCACTCAGCGGAAGCGAACCGGCAGGAAGGTCGTAGACGAAGCCGCGTGAACCATGTTTCTGAATGTATTCCGCCTTGACGTAAATTGCGGCAGGAAGTTTCCTCTCCAGCCCAAGACTCCAATTCACGTAACGCGGCGCCTGGAGCAGATTACGATTCACGCCGAACGTTGTTGCTACTGGAGCGCTGACTACCTGGTTTCCATTCGCATCCGTGGTATAGAAATAGTCCATCCTGTCACCGGCGAACGGGCGCGAAATCAAAACCATGTTAGTGGCATCGTAAAATAAGCCCACTCCTGCTGACAGTTTTGTGTCTCCACTGCGGTCGAGAATGTAGGTGCCCGCCAATCGAGGCGAGATCAGCGGAGTGCGGATAATCTCATCCCAATCGAGACGTGCACCCGGTTGAATTAGCAGGCGATCGCGTGGTGTCCAGGCGTCCTGCGCATACCCGCTCAACTCCGTGTTGAATTGTTCGGTTTGAGAAAGGCCGTTAAAAGTCGAGAATCGCGAGCACGGTGATGGCGCTGTCGCAGTGAACGGATAGAAGTTCTGGCAGGTCTGGTCAGAAGGTAGCGTCTGCCCTTCTTTCAAGTAGGAGATAGCAGTGCGGTCGAACGTGGGGCTGTAATCAATACGGTCAGCATCAACGCCCAGTTTGACCTCGTGACGGCCGTGCCACTCTTGCGGCGAGAGATACAGGTTGGCTAATCCTTCGTAACGTAACGCGGTCGTCTGGGCCGCCATGTAGTAGTTCCCCTCGGCGGACTCCGGAGTAATCACATAGGGTAGAGTTCCCGGGACTGTCTGATTTACTCCATATCGAACGAATCCAAATCCGGTCTCCAGCAAATCTCCACCATGAAAATAATGCTGGTCTTTGAGGGAAGCGAAGTGGTCGGCGTTCCTGACACTGGGAGTTGTGGGCGCGGGGGTGATTGGGGACAGACCGGCATGATCGTCGCCTTCAAAGTTGAAAAGGTAGCTCAGTGTCACGATATTGCGCGACGAAAGGTTCGCCTGGATTTTAATCAGATTGCCGACGCGCCAGGGATAATCATTTTCGGTGCCGTTGTTCGGAAATCCGGTGACGATGAAGTTGTCGTACTCTCCATCCAGTGCTTCAAAGAACCAGGCCTTACCTTTAATCAGCGGTCCGGAGATGGTGAATCGTGGAATGATGCTGTCGAACTGGATTCCATTCTTGTCCTGCACCGACGGAATAAAATTGGTTGCCGTAAACCGGTAGTGGTCATCGCCCATGCCAGTATTAATGTCGAGCACTCCGCCCGAACCCTTGCCAAATTGCGCCGAATACCGGCTCGTTTCGGCACTGATCGAGCGAATCGCGTCCGTATTCACGCGCAACAGCAGTAGACCATTCGCCGGCTGGCTTACATTGAAATTGTCGAGCACCACATACGTTTCGTAAGTCTCGGCACCAGCGAGATGAGGTTGGCCGGAGTTGTCGTTCACCACACCGGGAATGAAGTTCAAAATGTTTCGATAATCGTGTGACGCGGCATAAGGGACGTCCAGGATATCCTGCGCAGTAAGCTGCTCGGTGGTTGCGACCTGGGTAGGATCGATCGCTGGAGGAGATTCGACCACGTTCACCGTCTCGCGAACCTCCTGTAAATGTGACATGTGCACTTCCAGCGTCGGAACCTGCCCCACGGCTACGCTTTGATCGAGCACATAGAAGCCTGGCTTCTCCACGCGCATTTCATAATTTCCCCCGGTCAGATTCTGGAAGATGCACCGCCCCGCGTAATCGGTGTCACAATGCACCCAGGCAGATGTAGGCGATGGACGTAGCTGAACTCTGGCTGAAGAGACCGCCATGTTATTTTCATCCACTACTGTGATCAGCGTTCTGGGAGCCATGCTTTCGCGATTTGCTGTTCTTAGAATTTGCGCCCACAGTGCCGTGGCACAGCATGACACGAACAAAAGGAACAAAGCTTTGCTCGACGGCCAAAAAGGGCTATGCATGAGTTCGGAAGCGATAAACGCCCGTATTCTCTCATCCGAAGGAATTACGGGAAACGATCTTTCGGACACCGGATATGGTTCCGAAACAGATCACTCCGATTTCAGAAAAAATACCTTAGAAGCTAACCGGGGAGAGAGTTCCTGAATCATAATGTCGCAGACCAGGCTCCTGGAGTCTCCCATGCTCTCCAAGGTCGTAGATGCCCTGTTTGGCTGTTTGCACACCAACTACAGCTTCCCTATCACCACCAAGCCAGTCCGGAATAATAAAGGTGTGCCAGCAAAGCCGCGAACCTATGTAGTTTGTTTGCAATGCGGAAAGGATCTCCCTTACGACTGGGCACAGATGAAGATCGTGGCCGAGCAGAAGAATGCGGCCTGATTAAAAGTAGAATTCGCCACCACACAGGATCTGAGCTGGCCCTGTCAGAAAGACTTCGTCTTCCCACTCCACTGTTTGGGGTCCACCTGGACTCACCACCTTCACCGGTGACTTCACGCGCTTGCTGTGGATCGAAGCGACAGCAGACGCGCAGGAGCCCGTCCCCGACGATTCAGTTTCACCAGCACCCCGTTCGAAGATGCGAATGTTGATGCTATTAAAACCAATGACTTTCACCAATTCGACGTTCGTACCCTGCGGAAAGTGCGCATGAACACCGATCTCAGCGGCTTCCGCCTGCCAGCCTTTTGGGAAATCATCGACGAACATCACGAAATGAGGGTTTCCCATCGAAATCGCGATCCCGGATACCTCCCGCTTCATCAGGCGAAGGGAAATTTCGCCTGCAACTTCTGGTTTGCCCATGGCGGTTCTGAACTCGAAGCTCTTTCCTGCTTGAGAGATCAGAGTACAGGTCTTTAGTCCGGCGCCGGTACGAATCTTTAGTTCGCGCTTGTTGGTCTTGTCCGCCAGCCAGGCGGCAACACAGCGCGTGCCATTTCCAGAAATCTCGGCCTCCGATCCATCGGCATTCAGCAGATGGATGGCAACATCGACTTCGCCGCCCGGAGAGAGCCACTCGACTCCGTCGGCACCCACACCGCAATGGCGGTCGCAAATCTTTCTGGTCCATGACATCAGGTCGGCATCTCGCGCGTGCTTGCGCTCGATCAGCAGGAAATCGTTGCCGCAGGCTGTGGCCTTCACAAACGGAACTGGTTTAGGCATGTTGTCGTCGTCCTGAAAAGTTATTCGTTTTAGTAGCTGATCAGCGTATCAGCGAACGGTAAATCACAGCGGGATTCTGACCTTCCGATTCAACCTCTGCGATTTTTTCCAGCTCTTGCGGATGCTGGGCTATCGCCGCGGCAACCGGGTCGCCTCGCGTCGCCACGACGTAATCCGCCGCGAGGGCCGGATCCGGTAAAGCTTTCTTCCAGGCTTTACGATTGCCCTCGTTCAAGGTCCGCTTCATTGGCATGCCCAATTGCTGTAGGGCTCCGCCGTGTTCGCCGGTGTACATCAGAATGCTGGACTCGGGCGGAAGCTTTGCTAGCTGCGCTGCGAGCTTGGTTTCGAAGGTGACGCGAGTGCGTGCGTTCACGATCGCCTCACGGAGCACAATCGGCGTCTCTTGCCACACGGCAATGTAGCTGGCCATAACGAACGCAAATGCCAAAAGCGCAATCCGAACCTGCCAGCTCTTCTCTTTCGCCTGCGCCAACAGGAAGAAGAGCAGTAGAGCCGCGAAGACAACTAACGCCGGAAGGAGCTGCGTTCCATACCTGGTGTTGTAGTAGGAAAATGGATACCATTCAGGCAGGAAAATTGGCACGCCGCCATGTGCAATCGAAAGCGCGTAAAACGGGACAGGCACCCAAAGCAGCAGCCACGTCCATAACCGTTTGGCCCACCACAAGCCCAGCAAACAACCGAGTATCGCCACCCAAATCCACGTCCGTTGCTGCCAATTCTTTCCCGCCATATTGAGCTTGGCAGATTTCACAAAATACAAAATTGCTACCGAAGCATTGTTCCAGCCGGGATGGTGCGGTTGGTCGGGCCGCCGCGTCCGCTGTTCGATCCCGCGAGCTGAGTATGGTCCCGTCGCAAATGCCAGTGGATCATCAAAGCCCAGCCAGTTCCACGGGAACCAGATGGCCGGTGTGAGCGCCAACCAAAAGGCGAAGATCCCAATTGCACGTTGCCAGTGCCGATCGCGCAGTATCGCGTTTGCCTCCCGGCGACCTGCCGCGGCGAGCACCACGATCGCAACTACGCCGAAAGCTATGCCGGCGAACCAGCCATCGTAGCGAGTCAGCATGCCCAGAAAGAGCAGGAATCCCGTCCGTACCAGCGCGCTTTGCGCCGGCGCATTCTGCCCTTCGCGTAAGGCGAAAACGAAATCGGAAAAGTACACCGTTGCCCAGACGAAGAACGCAAGGTACAGCGGCTCAGTCATGGCTGTAGCCTGAAGGTAGATCAGGTTGGGATTGGCGGCAAAGGCCAATGCCGCGAACCACGCGGCGATGCGCGCTTCTCGCTGCATGCCAAACGCGCCCAGCAATCCACCGCGTACCAGCCGAAAAATACCGAGTACGCTCGCGATATACGCCATCATCGAAGGGATGGCGCCGGCAACCCCGGTGCGCCACATCCATGTGAACGCGACCAAAGGCAGCATTACGATGTGCGGCAACGGCAGCCAAACCGTTCCCAGTTGCAACGGCCCGGGAGTGCGCGAATCGATGGTCCGGCGGGCGATGTTCATGTGGGCAACAGCATCGCCGTAGAGCAACAGCTGTCCGTGCAGGAAGTAATAGAAAAAAGCCGCGAACGATATGGCAAGAGCAATTGCGGCTACGATCCAGAAGTCGAAATCGCGCCTGCGCTCGGCGAATGGAGCCGACGGCGCATTTCGGGATGATGAGCCACTGACGGTTCCGCTTTGATCGGAGTTAATCAGCGGACGTTTACTCCAGGTGAGTCAGTTCGCGGAAGATCTGGAACCGCTCGTCGATTTCGTCACGCGTGAGTTCCTGCAGTCGCCGCGTCCCAAAGCGCTCCACGGCGAACGATCCCATTACGCCTCCGTAGAACATGGCACGTTTCAGCGTCTCCCGGTTTATCGCGTTTTGCGAAGCAAGGTATCCCATGAAGCCGCCGGCAAACGAATCTCCCGCGCCCGTCGGATCTTTCACTTCGTCCAGCGGAAGCGTGGGAGCGCGGAACGGGTGCCGTCCGATGCCGAATGCGCCCTCGCGGAAAAAGATGGTCGCACCGTATTCTCCATGTTTGATCACCAAAGCCTTCGGCCCCATCGCCAGCACTCTCTTCGCAGCGCGCGGAAGATTGCTTTCACCGCCCAGCATCTTCGCTTCGGTGTCATTGATCAGCAGCACGTCGATCACTTTGAGTGTCTGTAGCAGGTTTTCGCGGTGGCCGGTGATCCAGTAATTCATAGTGTCGCCGCCAACGAGTTTCGCGCCGTTCATCTGGCGCCGAACCTCGGCCTGCAACCTGGGATCGATGTTAGCGAGAAAAAGATAGGGCGTCTGACGATACTCTGCCGGTAACTCCGGCTTGAAGCTCTCGAAAACGTTCAGGTGCGTGAAGTTGGTCTTGGCCTCGTTGAGATTCTCGCCGTACTCGCCGCCCCAGTGAAATGTTTTGCCGGAAGAACGCTGCAATCCTTTCAAGTCAATGTTGCGCTTCTTGAAAACGGCTTCCTGCTCGGGCCCGAAATCTTCGCCGACCACAGCTACGACTTTCACGTCGGTAAAATAGCTGGCCGAAAGACCGAAATATGTGGCTGCTCCGCCCAGCTCTTTTTCCACGCTGCCCGACAGACTCTTGATGCTGTCAAACGCTACCGAACCCACTACCAGTATGGACAATCATTTCTCCTGAGTATCAGGTGTGCGCGCGCCCAGCCCGCAAAACGGAACTGGCTGCCCTCTACGAAAAGTACTTCCCTAAAATTGGCTTTAGCTTCTCTTTGGTTGCGGCCGGAATCTTCGTCTTGTCGGTCAGGATTGCAAACTGCAGCGCCGAGCCACACTTGCAGGCGCGCGATTTGGGCAGAGCCGCAACGGCCTCGCGAACCACGTTGCACGCATTTGACGAATTCTGGTTCAAGACTTTCACGATCTGCTCGACAGTAACGCTGTCGTGCTCCGGATGCCAGCAATCGTAATCCGTCACCATGGCGACGGTGGCGTAACAGATTTCAGCTTCGCGCGCCAGTTTGGCCTCCTGAAGATTTGTCATGCCGATCACGTCCATGCCCCAGCTGCGATACAGATTCGATTCTGCCTTCGTCGAAAACTGCGGCCCCTCCATACAGATGTACGTCCCGCCCTTTTTCCCAACCACCTTCGCTTTACGGCAGGCCGTATGTAGCACCGACGCAACTTCCCCGCACACCGGATCGCCAAAAGCGACGTGTCCCACAATGCCGTCGCCGAAAAACGTCGCAATTCGCTTGGTAGTCCTGTCGACAAATTGATCGGGGATGACGAACTCCGTAGGCTTGTGTTCCTCCTTTAGCGAGCCGACGGCGGAGAGGGAAAGAATCCGTTCGACCCCGAGCAGCTTGAACCCGAAGATATTGGCGCGAAAATTCAATTCGCTGGGGAGAATGCGGTGCCCCTTGCCATGGCGCGCAAGGAAAGCCACCTTCCGTCCTTCCAGGTTTCCGAGGACATACGGGTCGGACGGATCACCAAACGGCGTGTCGATCTTGACCTCATGGACATCGCTTAAACCGGGCATGCTGTACAGACCGCTGCCGCCAATAATGCCGATCTCTGCCTGCGACAAACAGAATCTCCTGTGCTGAAAAGGTGAACTCGTGATTATACAAAACGGAGGGCAGGCGTTAGTCGTTTATCGGTGGCCGTAGAAAGATAGACGCGCGGGAATTACGTGGAGGCCCTGGGCAGAGTCGAACTGCCGACCAACGGTTTAGGAAACCGCTGCTCTATCCATCTGAGCTACAGGGCCTTGATTTTCAATCTATTTCTTTTGCGAGACTTCTGCAACGCGCCTCAGCGTCGGAGTAAGCACTTGATGAGACCGTCGCAGACAGGTCGAAGCTTACCTGCCCGTCAGATACTGCAGTTGCACTGCAGTGCAGTCGTCTCCCAGCGGAGTGCCAGCACAGAATTTACTGATCTCGGCCAACAGGTCATCGATCCCCGAGACCTGCGGCGCGACATCTCGCAACCGTTGCATGCCAAAGAACTCGCCCTGCGGATCCTCGGCTTCGGTGACGCCGTCGGTCACCATCATCAGGCGGCAATCGCAATCGAGGTTGATCTCCGCATCGTCGAACGTGGCCTCTTCGAGCAGACCAACCGGGAAGTTCGAGTTCTCCAGCACGCGCACTCCCGACCCGACCAGCACCGGCGGTACGTGTCCGCAATTGATGTACTCCAGGCGGCCCGAGGGATGCAGACGCGCGATCAGTAGGGTGGCGTATTTCTCCCCCATCACCTTTTCGCAGAGGAAGCGATTGGCCGTCGTCACCACCTGCCGAAGTGGAATGTTCTGCTGCGTGAGCTGCGCGTAAAGCAGTCCCTGGAGAATCGATGCCAGCAGTGCGGCGGAAATTCCCTTCCCGCTTACGTCCGTCACAACAACGGTCAGCGACTCCTGCGTGCGGATTACATCGAAGAAGTCGCCGCCAATTTCCTTAGACGATATATTCTTTGCCTGAATTTTCGCGAATGGGACATCTGGAATGGTCACCTGCATGAGCCGCTTCTGAATGTCCGCGGCGATATTCAATTCCTGCTGATTACGGCGCGCCTGCTCCTCAACCTGGACCAAGAACGCATTCTCCACGAGGCTGGCCGCTTCCGTCGCGATGGCTCGCAGAATGTCGTGGTTCACCTGCGACATCTTGCCGAACATGAACTTGCTGTCGAGATAGAGAACACCGCGGAGCTCGCCGCCCGGATTGGAATCGCTCGTCGCCTTTCCCTGGATCAGCGTCTTGCGCAATGGAATGCAGATCACGGTACGCAGGTTGTGCGCGACGACGCTCTCGCGGCCTGCCATCTTGCCGAAATCGTCGTTGTCGGTAACCAGGAACTCCGAAGCGGAGCTGACGGCGTCGCGCAGAATCGAACGCGAAATGGTGCTGTCGTCCATCAGCACCTCGCCGCGATTATTGCGACCGGCTACCAGCCGCAGATCACCAGTCTGCTCCTTCAGAAAGACATAGCCACGTTCCGCTTTGGTGAGTTGCAGGGTGGAATCGATCAACGTCAGGAGCACTTCTTCCAGCACCGTGCTTGTGTTGAGCTTGCGCGCCGCCTCGAGGAAGAGCGTGAGAGTTTCGAGCTCCGATGCGGCGCTGGGCGCACCACTTGAACTGGGAGGCTTCCACATGGAAACCTGGCTGAGAAATTCCCGCGACCGGCTCTGCTGCTGGCGGTCGGGATCGAAGATGACGCACGCTTCGCCTTTTACTCCGAATTCAAGGCGGTCATTTTTCTGCAGACGCCGCTTTTCGATCTTCTCACCATTGACGTAGGTTCCATGCTTGCTGTTTAGGTCCTGGACATAAAACCCGTCACCTTCCCAGATCAGCAGCGCATGGTCACGCGAAACACGAGGATCGGAGATGACCAGATCTTTTTCGGTTCGGCGCCCGATGGAGAACGGCGTGTGGTCGAGAATCAGTTTGCGCTGCTCGTTTCCGTTGATGAAAAGGAGCGAGGGAAAAGCCACTCCGGAGATGGTTTGTCCAATTGCTGTAGCCATTCGTCCCTTGCTGGTACCTGATGGCAGTCTACGTTATCGCTGCTCCCGACTTCGAGCCTTTCGCAGGAAAAATTCTACGCAAAAACCAACCGCAGCAAGCAAGACAGCATGCAACATCATTCTTTTGTTTGCAATAGGGGCCAAATCATTTGCAACGCAAAGAGCAATCAGGTGCGGTAATCGGCGTTGATCTTGACGTAGTCGGCGGTCAGATCGCAGGTGAGATAGGTGATTTGACGCGAACCACGGTTCAGA
>Ga0070738_10002137_pt1 | contig 32625 bp, 29 predicted proteins | sample Coa_R2_2_FD_66446 | JGI IMG/M metagenome (GOLD analysis project Ga0070738, IMG submission 66446) | Surface soil microbial communities from Centralia Pennsylvania, which are recovering from an underground coalmine fire - Coalmine... | ecosystem: Environmental > Terrestrial > Soil > Unclassified ...
CGCGAGGAGGCGCACATCACGCTGCTGGCGGCCGACTTCGTGGGTTACAGAAACTTAACAGCGCTGGTCTCCAAAGGTTTTCTCGAAGGCTACTATTACAAGCCGCGCATCGACCTCGATCTGCTGGCCGCGCATCACGAGGGGCTGATCGCGCTCTCGGGCTGCATGTCGGGCATGGTGGCGTCGCCGCTGCTCAAGAACGATCCCGGCCGCGCGCGCGCCGCGGCCAAAACGTATCTCGACATCTTCGGCGACCGATTTTACATCGAGGTCATGCGTCACGGCATGCCCGAGGAAGAAGTCATCAACGAGGGCTTGGTCAAGATCGCGCGCGAGCTCGGCATTCCGATCGTCGCGACCAACGACTCGCATTACCTCGACCAGCGCGACGCGCCCGCGCACGACGTCCTGCTCTGCATCGGCACGGGTAAGACCGTCTCGGATACGAGCCGGATGAAATTCTACTCCGATCAGTTCTACGTCAAGAGCGACGCGGAGATGCGCGAGCTGTGGGCGGATCTGCCGGAGGCCTGCGACAACACGGTCGCGATCGCCAACCGCGTGGACATCCGGATTCCCGAGAAGATCTTTCATCTTCCGGCATATCCCGTGCCCCCGGACGGCGCGAAGGAGCGCAGCGCCGAGGAGTACCTTCGCGACATCTGCGAGCGGGGACTGGCCGAGCGGTACGGCGCCGAGCGGGCCGCAAACGACGCGGCTCTGCGCGAGCGGTTCGACTACGAACTGCGCGTCATCAACACGATGGGATTTGCGTCGTACTTCCTCATCGTCTGGGATTTCATCAAGTATGCGCGCGACAACGACATTCCGGTCGGGCCTGGGCGCGGCTCGGCCGTCGGCTCGGTAGTGTCGTACTGCCTGAAGATCACGGATCTCGACCCGCTCAAGTACGACCTGATCTTCGAGCGCTTCCTCAATCCCGAACGCATATCGATGCCCGACATCGACACGGACTTCTGCGTCGAGCGCCGCGACGAAGTCATTAAGTACGTCACGGCCAAGTACGGCGAGGATCGCGTCGCGCAGATCGTGACCTTCGGCACGATGGCTGCGCGCGCCGCAGTCCGGGACGCGGGCCGGGCGCTCGGCGTGCCCCTGCCCGACGTGGATCGCGTCGCGAAGATGATACCGTCCGGCCCGGGCGGCCTTTCGATCGCGCAGGCGCTCGAGCAGCTGCCCGATCTAAAGATGCTGTATTCGAGCTCGCCGGAGATCCGGCGGTTGCTGGATACGGCCAAAGCGATCGAAGGCCTTGCGCGAAACGCCGGGACGCACGCGGCGGGCGTCGTCATTGCGGCGGGCCCGCTTGTCGAGTATGCGCCGCTCGCGCGAAGCGACGCCGGCGTCAACACGCAATACGACATGGTCTGGGTCGAGAAGATCGGCCTGCTGAAAATGGATTTTCTCGGTCTGCGCAACCTGACGGTCATGAAGGACGCAGTCGAAGAGATTCGGCGCACGACCAATCCGGACTTCGACATCGCGAAAATTCCCGACGACGATCCGCGCACGTACGAGATGCTCTCCCGCGGCGAGACGGTCGGCGTCTTCCAACTCGAATCCGAAGGCATGGTCCGCGTCTGCACCGAGCTGCGCCCCTCCAGCTTTAACGACATTATCGCGCTGGTCGCGCTGTACCGCCCCGGACCGATGGACTGGATCCCCCAATACATCGGCAACAAGCACGGGCGGACCAAGCCGCAGTACCTGCACGAAAAACTCGAGCCGATTCTGCGCGAGACGTACGGCATCGCCGCGTATCAGGAACAAGTCATGCAGATGGCGCGGGACGTCGCGGGCTTCACGATGGGCCAGGCCGACGAACTGCGCAAGGTCATGGGCAAGAAGCAGAAGGAGAAGATTCCGATCTACCGCGAGAAGTTCATCGCGGGCTGCAAGGAACACTCCGGCATCGACGAGCAGCTGGGCAAGAAGATCTTCGAGTTCATCGAGCCGTTCGCCGGATACGGCTTCAACAAATCGCACGCCGCAGCGTACGCCTGGGTCGCGTACCAAACGGCGTACCTCAAAGCGAACTACCCGCTTCCGTACTTTACGGCGCTGATGACGTCGGTAAAAGACAAGACCGACAAACTGGTCGAGTACATCGAGGAAGCCAAGAAACTCGGAATTGCGGTGCTGCCGCCGGACGTCAACGCATCGCTGCTCAATTTCACGGTGGTCGGAGCGCAGATCCGGTTCGGTCTGTCGGCGATCAAGGGCGTCGGCGAGGCGGCGGTGCGTCTGCTGCTCGCCGCGCGCGAGAGCGGCGGCGAGTTCCGCGATCTCTTCGACTTGGCCAAGCGGGTGGACAGCAAACTGGCAAACCGGCGCGTCTTCGAGGCGCTGATCAAATCCGGGGCGCTCGACGCACTGCCCGGCAACCGCGCGCAGAAGTTGGCCGCGCTCGACCTGGCGCTCGAGATCGCGGCCGCGGAAAACCGCGACGCGCAACTCGGCCAAGCGTCGCTGTTCGGCGAGTCGACGTCGGCCGCCATGGATTTGGCTCCATCGCTGCCGCTCGTGCCGCCGCCGTCGACGATGCAGACGCTTCAGTGGGAAAAAGAGACGCTGGGAATCTTCGTCTCGGGGCATCCGCTCGCCGACGTGACCGAAGCGCTCGCTCGAACGGGCGCCGTGCCGATCAAAGATCTGCGCTCGCGTCCCGACGACTCGTTCGTGGCCGTCGCCGGCATGGTCACCAGCGTGCGCCGCACGCTCACCAAGGCCGGCCAGCAGATCCTCATCGCACAGCTCGAGGACACCACAGGTACGGTCGAGGTCGTCGTCTTTTCGAAGCTCTATCCGCAGGTCCAACGGCTGTTCGAAAGCGATCGCATCCTGATCGTGAAAGGGCGCTTACGCCTGCGCGAGCGTCCCGGCGCGGCGGGTGAAGAGGCACCGGTGGAACTCTCGGTCAGCGCAGGCGACGTGCAGGCGTTCGAACGGCCTGCGTACAGCCCTCATCCCGCCGGATGGCACGTTGCGGTCAATACGCGGGATCAGGTCGATCGGTTGGCCGCGGTGCTCGACGAATGGCCCGGAACCGTACCCGTCATGGTTCGCATCGCCGGCCGGGTTCAGCGGCTGCCGCGCGGCATTGCCGGGGATTATCGCGCCCGTTTGGAGCTCGAACGCATCTTCGGCTCCACGAACGTGCACGAAGGCCTTCCGCAGTGAGGGGCATCGTCACCGCGCCCAGACTCGTCGCATTCGATTTGGACGGGACGCTCCTCGGCGAAGAAAAGGTTCTGGCGCCGCGGGTGCTCGATGCGATCGCGCGCATGCGCGGACGGGGAATCGAAGGCTGCGTCGTTACCGGACGCATGTACCGATCCGCGCTTCCATACGTGCGCCAGCTGCATTTTGAAGCCCCCGTCGTCTGTTACCAAGGCGCGGCGGTCATCGATCCGGTGACCGACGACGTGATCCTCGACACGCCGCTGCGCAACGCGTGCGCGCTCGAACTGGATGACTATGCGCACGCAAACGGGCTGCATCTGCAGTTATACGCAAACGATCGGTACTATTGCGAGGAGCGCAACCGCTTCTCCGACCGGTACGCGCGGATCAGCGGCGTCGAGCCGATCGTCGTGCCGTCGCTGCGCGCGCAGTTCGAAACGTGGGACGCTACGAAGGCCGTCATCGTCGCCGACCCGGCCGTCGTGGCGGAGCATTTGCCTGCGGTTAAAGCGATGTTCGGCAGCCGCGCGTACGTGACGCGAAGCATGCCGCATTTTCTGGAAGTGATGAATCCGGGCGTCGACAAGGGCAAGGCGCTCGAAGCGGTCGCGCTGCGGTTGGGCATACCGATGAGCGCGGTGATGGCGATCGGCGATTCGTGGAACGACGCGCCGCTGCTGGCGGCAGCAGCCTTCGGCGTCGCCATGGGCTCGGCGCCGCCCGAACTGCTTCAGGTGGCTGACGCAGTCGTTTCCGACGTGACGAACGACGGCGTCGCCGAAGCGATCGAACGGTTCGCCCTGGCGTGAAGCGCCGGCCCGCGCGCCGCAAGGCGAAGTCGCCTGCAAACGTGCTTCGGCCGTTTTGGCTGCTGATCGGCGTGCTGCTTGCCGCATCCGCCGGCGCGGCCTATTGGGCCGCAACGTGGCCCGGCTTTTGGCCCAAACACGTCACGGTCGGCGGAAATCGCGTCGTCGCGACGGCCGAGATCCTGCAGCGCGCGGCGATTGCGCCGGACGCCAACGTCTGGCTGCAGAACGCGCGAGCCGCAGCGGACCGCGTCGCGGCGATTCCCTACGTCGACCAGGCCACAGTGCACCGCTGGCTTCCGGCGAACGTGCGGATCGACGTGACCGAACGCCGCCCATTCGCGGTGGTCCGCTTTGCGGACGGCGATGCGCTGGTCGACCGGGACCTTCGCGTTTTGGAGTCGGGCGCGCCGCAATTCGATCTTCCGCAGCTCGTGCTCCCGCGCGTCTCCGAGCCCGGAGCCGGAGCGTTTTTGCATGCGCGCGATGCCGTGCGCTTGCGCGACGATTACCTCACCCTAGAGGCCGAACATGTTGCGGCGCGGATGCTGCGTTTCGATCGTTTCGACGAATTGACGGCGCTCACGCCCGGCGGAGTCGTCCTGATGCTGGGCGACGACTCGGATCTGCAGGGGAAAGCGGCCCTGGTGCAGCCGATTCTTTCGCAAGCGGCCGTGCGCGGGCGCAGGATTGCCGCCGTCGACCTGCGCGCTCCAAAAACGCCCGTCGTTCGCTACGGGCGCGACCGCGAATAGAAACGGATTAGTGCTGGACCTGGTAGACGGCGACTTGGCCCTTGATCAGCGAAAGCTTGATGTTGTCGTTCGTCTTGACCTTGCCGAAGTCGACGTTCGGCCGGTCGGTGGTCAGCGTCGTCTCCATGCCGTTGTTCATTTTGACGAGCAGATGCTTGTTGTCGATCATTTTCTCGACGGTCGCGGTATACGTGCCGTCGGGAATCAGCGACGGGTCGACCGTGCTGCCGGCGAGCGCGGCGGCCGGGGCCGCAGCGACGGCGAGAAGGGCCAAGAGCGGGAGTCTGTTACGCACGTTTTCTCCGTAGAAGCGCAGCGAGGGTAGACTAAAGTCGCCTAAGATGATAGCGCAAGGGACCCCGGTTCATCCAGAGCCTTTTGGTCGTTTTTCGTACCGAGCGCTGTAGCCTTTTCGTGAACCTGAAATTGGGTCACGAGGGACTGCAGCTCCGAGGCCTGGTCCAGGACCTGTCCGGCCTGGCCGGCGACCTCGGTGACCGCGCCCGAGTTGGCCCGGCCCAGGTCGGAGGTGTGGCCGATGGTCTGGCCCAGCGACTCGATGGCGATCTGCTGCTCTTGGCTGGCCAAGGCGACCTGCCCGGTGCGCTGCTCGATCTCCGAGACGCTTTCCAATATCTGATTCGACGTAATCGCCTGTTCGCGCATCGTGGCGGCAGCCTCGTGGGTCATCGCGCCCATCTGTTCGCTGGCGCGGGCCAGCTCTTCGGAGGCGCGGGCCTGCTCGGTCGTGGCGACGCTGATCTCGCTGACCAGCTGCGCCATTTCGGTCACGCGCAGACTGATCGTTTCGATCATGTCCGTCACCGTTCGCGCTGACGCCGCATTGTTCTGAACCAGGTTGTTCGCGCGCGCGGTCCGTTCGAGCACCGCGGTCGTGCGCCGCTGGATATCCGCGACGAGCGTGCCGATCTGCTTGGTGGAGCTTGCCGAGTTTTCTGCAAGTTTTCGCACTTCGTCGGCGACGACGGCAAAGCCGCGCCCGTGCTCGCCCGCCCGCGCCGCTTCGATCGCGGCGTTGAGCGCCAAGAGGTTGGTCTGGTCGGCGATCTCTTCGATCAAGCCGAGGATCTCGCCGATTTGGCGCGAGGCTTGGTCCAGGCTCTGCATTTCGGAAACGACGTCCGCGACCGTTTCGCTGATGCTCGACATGCCTTTGGAGAGCTGCGCGACTTCGTTGCGGCCCTCGCGAACGCGCTGATCGGTGTTCGTCGATTCCTGGCGAACGCGTTCCGCGTTGCCGGCAACCTGCACGATCGAGGCGGACATCTCTTGCGTGTTCGCGACCGCTTGTTCTACGACGGTCGCCAGATTGAGCAAATTCTGATCCATCTCTTGAATCGAGGCGGTCATCTCCGCCACCGCGCTCGAGATGTCCGTGACGCGCCGCGCGACCTGCTCCGCGTTGTCGGTGACGGTGCTGGCCGTGGCACGCACCGACATCGAGAATTCCGCGGCGCGTCCGAGAGCGGCGAGCTCTTCGTTCACGCGGGCTTCGACTTGGCGGGCGGTGTCGTTGGTGTGCGAACTGGCATTCTGCACGGTCATCACGGCATGTTGAATCGTCGAGATCGTGTGCGAAAGGCGGTCGGCGAGCTGGTCCACCGCCTGTGCCAGCCGCCCGAGCAGATCCTTACCTTCGAAACCGACGCGCGCGCGCAGATCGCCGCGGCCCATGGCTTCGAAGACTTCCAAGCAGCGCTCCAGTCCCGACCGCATCGTACGCCGAAACCAGGCCATCGCGCAGATCGCGATGCCGCAGGCCGCGAGGGCGCCGAAGATCAGCACCGTCAACGCGAACGTGCGTGCCGCCATCAGCGAGCCGAATCGCGAATCGGAGCTCGTGCGCAGGGCATTCAACAGCGCTTCGCCGTCTTTGCTCTGCTGATCGTATGAAGCGGCGGCGCTGCCCTGAATCTGCTTGAGCGCGTCGGCGCGTTTGCCTTGCAGCAGTTGCCCGACTGCGGCGAGCGCCTGAAAGTCGTACACGTCGGCGCTTCCCTGGACGTTGTTCTTGTCGTCGTGCACGCCGACGAAGCGCTGCACCAGCGGACGAACCGCCGCATCGGATCCGGTCAGGTTGCCCATGGCCCGCGAGTCGCTCGGATACTGTGAAACGAGTGCCTTCGCGCGCGCGAGCGACGCGGCCGCGCGCGTTGCATCGGGATTGGTGGCGGCATCGATCGTGGCGGCCCGCAGGGCGTCCGCGTCCGAGGCGACTTTCACGTAGGCGAGCTCGCCGCGGATGATCGTATCGTGCAGCACTTGCGCCTGCTGCGTGATGCCGTTCATTGCAAACAGCGCGACCGGGATCATCGCGATGACCACCAGGATCACCAGCGCAAACGCCGAGGTCAGGCCGCGTTCGAGACTCGTTCGCTTCGCTACCATATCGTGATGTATGTCGGCCGCGGCGCCCGTAAACGTTAATGTAAACAGGTTGTGCACAGCGCCTCACAACTTGCTCGCAAGGAGACCGTCCGCCCCCGCCCAACCCTCTCCCGCAACCTTGCGGGGACCCGCTACAAGTAGTAGGGTTAAGAAGAGTAAAGCACAATATCTAGTGTTCAAGCGGTTCGCCGACCGTACCGGGCCGATTTTCTTTTGGGGGCTGTTTTAGGCGCATGAAGCACGAGACCGTCGCGGGGCTCGACATCGGGACGACCAAGACGTGCGCGGTCGTCGCCGCCGACGGTCCCAGCGGGCTGGAGATCATCGGTTACGGCGAGGCGCCGTCGCTGGGCATGCGCAAGGGCGTGGTCACCGACCTGGACGAGACGATCAAATCGATCGAGGCCGCGACGGAAAAAGCCGAACGCATGGCCGGCGTCCACATTCAAGACGTCTTCGTGGCCATCACCGGCGAGCACATCCGCAGCACGAACAATCGCGCCGTCGTGGCCGTCCAAAGCGAGGACCGCGAGGTCGGCGTGCTCGACGTACGGCGCGTCGTCGACGCGAGCAAGATCATCAATCTGCCCGCCGACCGGCAGATCATCCACGCGCTCCCGCGCTACTTCACGGTCGACGGCCAGGACGGCGTCGAGGACCCGGTCGGAATGGCGGGCGGCCGGCTGGAAGTGGACACGCATATTATCACCGGCGGCTCGAGCTTCATCACCAACGTGCTCAAGTGCGTCCATCGCGCCGGTCTGGAATCGGCGGGACTGGTCTTCGAGCCGCTCGCCAGTTCGGCCGCGACGCTGCTTCCGGAAGAGAAGCAGGTCGGCGTGGTGCTGCTCGACATCGGCGGCGGAACGACCGACATCGCGGTCTATTCCGGCGGCGGCGCGATCTACACGTCCACGATTCCCGTCGGCGGAAACATCCTCACGAACGACATTTCGCTCGGTTTGAAGACGACCACGTCGGAAGCCGAGCAGATCAAACGCGCGTATGGCGCGGGCGCTGCCGACGGCACGGACCGGACCTTCCCCGTCAAGACGCTGGACGGACGCGCGACCAAGGATGCGACGACCTCCCAGCTGCGGGAAATCGTACTGCCCCGGGTCGTCGAGACGCTGCGCATGGCCAAAGCGAAGATCGTCGACAACGTACCGCGCGACTTGGTGCTGGGTGAAGTCGTGCTGACCGGCGGCGGCGCCCATCTGCGCGGCATCGACTCGATCGCCGAGGACGTTTTCGGTTTGCCCGTACGCGTCGGATTGCCGAGCGCGGTCGCCGGCCTGACCGATACGCTCAAGCAGCCCGAATACGCGACCGCCATCGGCCTCGTGCTCTTCGGACCGAGCGGCGGCCTGGAAAACCATCACTACATCAAACGCAGCCCTTCCGTCTTCTCCAAGGTTCGCTCGTGGCTGGGCGACTTGTGGAACTGAATCCCGATCCCGATCACCAACCCTCGCTCTTTACAGAGGAGTCTCTCACCATGGCAGATGCAAAGCGCTACGTCCCCGAGCACGCGGCCACGATCAAAGTGATCGGCATAGGCGGAGGCGGATGCAACGCCGTCAACCGCATGATCGAGGCGGGGCTCTCCGGCGTCGAATTCTTTGCGGTCAACTCCGACGTTCAGGCCCTGCGAAACTCTTTGACGGAGAACACCGTTCAAATCGGCAGCAATCTCACCCGCGGCCTGGGCGCCGGCGCAAATCCGGTGCTCGCGCGTGAAGCGGCCGAAGATTCGCGCGAAGATCTCGCGATGGTGATCGACGGCGCCGATCTGGTCTTTATTACCGCCGGTATGGGCGGCGGCACGGGAACGGGCGCCGCGCCGATCATCGCCGAGATCGCGCGCGAAACCGGTGCCTTGACGATAGCCGTGGTGACCAAGCCCTTTGCGTTCGAAGGACGCAAGCGCATGCAGGTTGCCGAAAACGGCATCACGGAGCTGGAAGCCAAGGTGGACACGCTCATCACGATCCCCAACGAACGGATCCTCCAGGTCATCGAGAAGCGCACGCCGCTCAACGAGGCGTTTTCGTACGCCGACGACGTGCTGCGTCAGGGGATTCAAGGCATCTCCGACCTGATCACGCAGCCGGGCTTGATCAATCTGGACTTCGCCGACGTCAAGACCATTATGTCCGACGCGGGCAGTGCGATGATGGGCATCGGCGAAGGCAGCGGCGAGCATCGCGCAGCCGACGCAGCCCAAAAAGCCATCGCATCGCCGCTGCTGGAGACGACGATCGAAGGCGCGCGCGGCGTGATCTTCAACATCACGGGCGGTTCCGACATGGCGATGTACGAAGTAAACGAGGCCGCCGAGATGATCGCGCGCGCCGTCGACAACGACGCTCAGATTATCTTCGGCGCGAGCATCGACCCGACGATGAACGGCAAGGTCCGCGTCACCGTGCTGGCGGCCGGTTTCGGAAGCGGGCGTGAATTCGCGCGGTCGCGCAGCTCGTTCTTCGGCGAAACGAAGATCGATGCGGTCGCTCCGCTCAACATGGAAGACATCGAAGTCCCCGCGTTCCTGCGCTACCGAGGCTAAAGTTTGGGAGCACCTGGGCTGCATGCAAGCCCCGGAGCAATCCGGGGCTTTTTTTCTGCTATCCCGGTATGCGCAGCACCCTGGACGCGATCAGGGTTTCAAGAGCATCGTATGCGACGGCGGGCGAGAAATAGAATCCTTGCGCGTAATCGACGCCCATCTCGGCCAGCATCTGGAGCTGCTGGGCGGTTTCTACTCCCTCGGCCGTGACACGCAGGTCGAGCGTCTTCGCAAGGCCGACGATGGCGCGAACGATCGCTGCGGATTGCGGATCCCCGGCCATGGGCCTGACGAAGGAGCGGTCGATCTTCAGACCCGAGATCGGAAGCCGCTGGATGTAACTGAGGGAAGAGTAGCCCGCTCCGAAGTCGTCGATCTCGACGGACACGCCGATCTCGCGCAGCTGCGCGAGCGCCTGAACGGCCTCCTCGGGCCGCCCCATGATCGCCGTTTCGGTGATTTCGAGCTTGATGCTGCGTGCGTCCAGCGACGACTCGAAGAGTGCGCGGGAAATACCCGGCACGAAATCGCCGTGGGTCAGCCGCGTCGCCGAGACGTTGACCGCAATCGGCACGTGCGGAAATCGCCGGCCCAGCGCCCGCGCATCGCTGCACGCCTGCCGCAGAACGAACGAGTCGATCTCCGCTATCGCGCCGGTTTGCTCGGCGATTGGAATGAACTCGACCGGGCCGACTTCACCGTGTTCGGGCCGCGACCAGCGGCAGAGCGCCTCCACTGCGCAGACTTCACCGGTGGCGACGTTGACGATGGGCTGATAGCGCACGCAGAACTCGCTGTGGTGGATAGCCGAGCGCAGCGCGCTCTCGACCAGCATGCGCTGCAGCGCTCGTTCGTGCATATCCTCGTCGAAGACGACGAACCGCCCGCGTCCGGCTTCTTTCGCGCGGTACATCGCGATGTCGGCATCGCGCAGCAGCTCTTCGGGATGCTGATAGCGCGGACCGCTGAGCACCACGCCGACCGATGCGCCGGTGTAGACGCGGCGGCCGCCGATCGCGAACGGACGCCGCAGCGTCTGGAGCAGGCGGCGCGCCACGTCGTGCGCGTCTTCGGGTTCGGCGAGCGGCGCGTACACGATGAACTCATCGCCGCCCAGCCGGGCCAGCACCGCCGCCGGCGAGAGATCGCCCCCGATGCGTTCGGCGATATGTTGCAAGAGCGCGTCGCCCGTCGAATGACCCAGACTGTCGTTGATGACGGCGAATTGGTCCAAGTCGATAAAGAACACCGCGAACGAGCCCGGTGGTCCGCCGCGATCGATCGCACGCTGAAGGGTCTCCAAGATCTGGGCGCGGTTCGGCAAGCCGGTCAGCAGATCGTGATACGCGGTCACCCGCAGACGCTCTTCGACCGCGGCGCGCACCGCAATCTCGTTCTCGAGCGCGTCGCTGTGTGCGGCCAGCCGCTGCGTTTGGGCTTTATATCGCGCCAGGCGCACCAAACCGAATACGATCGCGGCCGTTAAGCACCAGACCAGTGCGATCTCGACGGCGGCAGCGACCCAGATGCGCCGCTGCGCTGCATGCACGCCCGCAAAATCTGCAACCAGATGCAGCGTCCATGGGATGCTTCGGAAGGCCATGCTCTGCTCTTCGAACGCGCCGCCCGATGGTATGCGGCCCGATTCGACGGTGACGAAGCCGCTCGCATCGGTGATGTACGCGACCTCGCCGGGAGCCAGGGTCGCCCGCATATTGCGAACGATCGTCGCGCGAAGTGCGTCGACGATAACGACTCCGGCAGGCGAGGCTCCGTCGTAGAATTCCCGGACGACGCTGATGAACGTATGGCCGTGGGCAAAGTACGGGCGCGTCACGACGAGCCGTCCTCGGGCTTGCACGGCGTCCTGGTACCACGCGGCCGCCGGATAGTCGAAACCGAATGCATCGTCGAGCGAGTACACCGCTCCGCGCGCGAGCATTCCGCGATCCACATAGAATCCGTTCAGCCGCTGCCTTCCGTCGAACGCACGCGGTGCGTAAAAGACGCCCACGCCGCTGACCAGATCCGCGTTCGACGCTTTGAGCAGCCGCAGGAGATCGCGCCGGACTTCGTCGCGGTCGCGTACGGGCGAGAAAAGGCGCGCCGCAACGTCCTCGATCTGGAGCGCCGCCGTCGCGTTAGCGTCGCCGCGTGACAGGCTTTGACGGAGCCGGGCGGATTCGACGGCGCGCGCACCATCGCTTATTGCACTTGCGTGGTCGCCGGCCGAGTGAAGGATCAGCACTGTAACGGCCGCAGCGGCGAGCAGCGTAATCGCAATCGCATACCACGGATACTCGAACAGGGGCGCAGACGCCGCCGCCCCCCGCGGGGTGGCCATACTGCGATTATCGTCTACTTCGGCCGGCCGCTCAAGCGGCCGCGGCGGCGGGTTGCGGGCTTAGCGGACGCTCAGAGGCCGATAGCGGATGCGATGGGGCTGCGCCGCCTCTTCGCCCAGCCGGCGGACCTTGTTCTCTTCGTACTCGTGGTAGTTGCCCTCGAAGAAGAAGACTTTCGAGTCGCCTTCGAAGGCGATGATGTGCGTGGCGATGCGGTCGAGAAACCAGCGGTCGTGGCTGACGACCAGCACGGTGCCCGCAAACTCGCCCAGTGCGTCCTCGAGCGCGCGCAGCGTCTCGACGTCGAGGTCGTTCGAGGGCTCGTCGAGCAGCAGTACGTTGGCGCCGCTGACCAGGGTCTTTGCCAGGTGCAGCCGCGCGCGTTCTCCGCCCGATAACGTGCCGACGAGCTTCTGCTGGTCGGCCCCCTTGAAGTTGAACCGGCCCAAATACGCTCGCGTGGGCATCTCGAACTTTCCCGCAGTGATGACGTCCAGGCCGCCGTTGACGTCTTCGAAGACCGTCTTGTCGTCGTGCAGTGCCTCCCGGCTCTGATCGACGATGCCGAGCTTGACGCTCGGGCCGACGAGAATCGTACCCGAATCGGGCTTTTCCGGTCCGGCGATCATGCGAAACAGCGTGGTCTTGCCGGCGCCGTTCGGCCCGATGATGCCGACGATCGCACCGGCGGGTATCTTGAACGACACGCTCTCCATGAGCAGCTTCTCGCCGTAGGCTTTGCTCACGTTCTCGAATTCGATGACCTGCGCGCCGAGCCGTTCGGGCAGCGGGATGAAGATCTCGCGCGTTTCGTTCCGGCGCTGGTACTCGTACGTGGAGAGCTCTTCAAAGCGCGAGATGCGGCTCTTGTTCTTGGTGCCGCGTCCCTTCACGCCCGCGCGGATCCATTCCAGCTCGCGCTGCAGCGTCTTGCGGCGCGCGCTTTCCGAAGATTCCTCTTGTGCCAGGCGCTGCTCTTTCTGATCGAGCCACGAGCTGTAATTGCCTTTCCAAGGGATGCCTCTGCCGCGGTCCAGTTCGAGGATCCATTCCGCGGCGTTATCCAAAAAGTAGCGGTCGTGCGTGACGGCGACGACGGTGCCCGGAAAGCGCCCGAGAAATTGCTCGAGCCACTCGACGCTCTCGGCGTCGAGGTGGTTGGTCGGCTCGTCGATGAGCAGCATGTCGGGTTTCGAGAGCAGCAGCCGGCATAGCGCGACGCGGCGCTTTTCGCCGCCCGACAGCGGCCCGATCTTCGCATCCCACGGCGGCAAACGCAGCGCATCGGCCGCGACTTCGAGCTGCTGTTCCAAACTCTCGGCATCTTGCGCGAAGAGTTCCGCTTCGAGTTTGGCTTGCTCTTCGGCGAGTTTCTCGAAGTCGGCATCGGGCTCGCCGTACGCGGCATAAATCGCATCCAGACGCCGGCGCGCGTCGAATACCGCTGCGAAGGCCTCCTCCACCGTCTCGCGCACGGTTATCGCGGGATCGAGTTGCGGCTCTTGCGGGAGATAACCGATGCGCAAGTTTGGCGCGGGGATCGCTTCGCCTTCGATGTCCGTGTCGAGGCCGGCCATGATGCGCAGCAGGGAGGATTTGCCTGCGCCGTTCAAACCGAGGATGCCGATTTTCGCGCCTGGAAAGAAACTGAGCGATATATCTTTGAGAATCTGCCGTTTCGGCGGAACGACCTTGCCGACGCGGTTCATCGTATAGACGTATTCCACGCGCACCCCTTCGTGGTTTGGGTAAGAGCGCCTTGGTGAAGGAGAAGAGTATTCGACGTCTCGTTCGCGCGTTGCTGGTCTTGGCGTTGGGCGCCTCATGCGCCCTTCAAGCAAACGCTCAACCGATCAACGTTCAGCGGCGGGCCGAACTCGAATATCTGCGGGAGCTGCGCGGCCGCATCAAACACGTCGTCGTCGTCATACAGGAAAACCGCAGCCTGGACAACTTCTTTCACGATTTCCCGGGAGCCGATACGGTCGACCAAGGCATGAGCCACGACGGGCCGGTCGCACTTCATCCCGTGAACTTGGACATGCCCGTGGACGTCGACCATCAGCACAAAGCCTGGGTCAAGGAGTACGACGGCGGGAAGATGGACGGCTGGGACACCGTCGATACGCTGCCGCGTCAGGATCCCGATTTTCCGTACGCGTACGTTCCGCGCGAGCAGATCGAACCGTACTGGCGCATGGCGCAAGAGTATACCCTGGCGGACCGCATGTTTCAGTCCAACACGGGGCCGACGTTCCCCGCGCATTTGTATTTGATCGCCGGCCAATCGGGGTGGACTTCGAACAACCCGAACATGATGGAGACGACCGAATACGCCTGGGGGTGCGACTCGCCGGCCAACGCGCGCGTCAGTTGGATAGACGAGAACGGCGAGGAAGTGACGCCCGGGATGTACCCCTGCTTGAATCTGCCGACGCTGGCGGATACGGCGATGTCGCAGGGCGTCACGTGGAATTATTACGCGCCCGGACTGGACGATCTGGGCAACATCTGGTCTGCGTTCGACGCGGTCCGCCACATCCGGTACTCCAAATTCTGGGGCAACGTCATCTCACCGGAGACGGCGGTGCTCAAAGATGCCGCGCGAGCGGACTTGGCAAACTTGGTCTGGGTCGTTCCCAACGCGCAGAACTCCGATCACCCGTTTCCTACGGAACTGACCGGGCGAGATTTGGTCGTTCACGGCGCGTACGGGCCGGATTGGGTCGCGTCGATCGTGAACGCGATCGGCCAGAGCCCGCTGTGGCGATCGACCGCGATTATCGTGGTGTGGGACGACTGGGGCGGCTGGTACGATCACGTCGCGCCTCCGCAGATCGACCGCATGGGATTGGGTTTCCGGGTGCCGATGATCGTGATCTCGCCTTGGGCCAAGCACCATTACGTCTCGCACGTCGAGCATCAATTCGGCAGCATCGTGCGCTTCGAAGAGACGGTCTTCGATCTGCCTTCGCTGCACACCACGGACGAGCGGTCCGACGCGTTGCGCGACTGCTTCGATTTCGATCAGGAGCCCGAACCGTTCCGCCCGATCCCGTCGTTGCGTCAAGCCGCGTGGTTCGAAAACCACGTCGCCTACGGCACGCCGGACACGGATTATTAATCGCGGGAGCTGCGGATGTGCGAGAGCGGGACGGCCAGAACCGTGCCCCCGCGGCTGCCGATGACCAGCGTGCTTCCGACGATAATGGGCGAGCCCACGTTGAACGGCGTTCCCTCGTACGCGTCGCCGATCACCGCGCCGGTCTTGGCGTCGAGGGCCCATAGGTAGCCGCCGAGGTCGCCGAAATAGATGGCGCCGCCCTGCGCCGCGACTCCGCCCAAGACGTCGCCGCGCACTTGTTTTCGCCACCTGAGCGCCCCGCTCGCCGGGTTGATGGCGTGCATGTACGGAGCGACCGAACTGCCGCAGTAGAGCGTCCCGTATGCGAGCAGCGGTATTGCGGCCTCGTTGCGCCGCGGTAAGCTGCCGCGCTCCAAATACACGTCCCACAAGCGTTTGCCCGCGCGCGGATCGACCGCGAACGCCCGCTCGACGGCAAAACGATCGGTCTGCTGCGGCACGGAGCCGTACGGCGGTAAAGCGTAGTTGCAGTAGATCGCTTTTCCGTCGTATGCCGGAGGGCAATCTCCGAATCCGGATGCATTGGGCGCAAAATCGGTCCGCGCGATCGTCGCGCCGGTGCGCGCGTCCAAGAGCCAGACGGTGTTGCTGTCGACGCCGAGCGTGACGAACTGATACTTCGACACGGGGGTGGCCGCAGTCATAGATGCGATGGAGTGCAGCGCTCGTACGTAGATGACGCGCCCCGTCCGGACGTCGATGCCGTAGACGCTTCCGGCGCCATTATGCTGGACGAGAACGTCGCCCATGATCGCGGGAGTCGGCATGCCGCTGCCGGGGAGCGGGACGCGCCAACGCAGCGCCCCCGTACGGCGGTCGAACGCAAGCAGCGCACTTTCACCGGCGCCGACGTGAATCGGATGCGACGGCGTGGCATTGCTCGGACTGCTTTCGTCGCCTTCGCCGGCGATAACGACGTCTGCCGTAAGCAGCGGTGCGGACATCAGCGGTTTGGCAACCTGCGCGCTCCAGAGCACTTTGCCGTTGGTGACGTCGAATGCGCGCAGCACGCCCGCGTTGTCGCCGATGTAGAGCGCGCGATCGTCGACTGTCGGACTCGACGAGTACGGTGCGCCCGTGACGGTCCGCCACGACGCACTCAGGGATCCGTGCAGCACGGCGTTTGAGGTTCCGTACAGGCGGAACTGCGTCCACGCCTTGGGTGCGCGCCAGGCCGGCACAGGTGAACCGAAAGCGACGGCCGCCGCGGCGGCCGCTGCCGTCAGTGACGCCGCCGCGCCGAGTAAGCGCCGCAGATTCACCGGCGCCGGCCGTCGAGCATCGTTTCCACCTCGTACGGTTCGAGCCTTTGGCGGGGCCGCAGCTGCAGCCTCCTCACGCGCGCAGGATTGCAAAATGCAGCAGCAGTGCGAGCACGCCGCAGAGCCAGCCGCAGCCGAAGAGCAGACCGCCCACGACGTCGCTCAAATAGTGCGCACCCAATGCCAGGCGCGACCACGCGATGCCGAGCGCCCACAACACCAGCAGCGCGGCGATCGCGTCGCGCGGCGCGGCCGCCATCCCGCTGAAGATCGCAGCGACAGCCCACCCGAGAAAGAAGATCACCGCCGTCGCCGCGTGACCGCTCGGATACGAATGCCCTGCGTCCAGCCCGAGCAGCCAGTAATCGGGCCGCTTTCGGCCGTACAGGACCTTCGCTGTTTCGACGACTGCCTGCGACACGATCTGCGAGAGGATGATCCCGGCCGGAATCCACAGCGGCAGGCGCAGCAGCAAAAAGACGAGCACTGCGACGACGCAGGCGCACGTCACACCGACCGATCGCCCCGAGATCGTGAACGCACGAGCGAGAAGAACTGCGCCGCCGCGCATCTGCAAGCCGATTGCATCGAGGCCGCCCGCGGCCCGGCGGACGACCCATAAACCCAGTAGCGCGAACGCAAAGAACGCGATCGCGCACGCGACGAAAAGTCCGGTCTCCAGCCTCACGTCAAGTCGTGATAGTCGCGCGGAACCAGCACGCGGAGCGCGCCCCTGAGCACCGTGAACTTCGCCGGAGTCCGGCCGCACGCATGGCCGTCGACGTTGACCGGCTGGCGCGGTTTGGTCCGGATCTTCACGGCCGGCGCGGAGAAGTAGTGCGCGTTCGCCAAACTCGTCTGCTCGCCGCTGAGCAAGGCCGCATTCGTCTTCACCGCGTCCGTCATGCGCGCGCCGGAAACGGCGAAGAACGCGATTTCGCCGCTTCGAAGCGTCGCGTTCGGCGTCAGCGGCTGCCAGCCGAAGTAGCGGCCGCTGGCGAGAATGGCTTGATGCGTGCGCAGCCGCAGACGGTTCTCTTTCCACTCGACGGTCATGTCGAACGGGCGATCGCGCAAGAACGCGGCGATTGCCGCGAATCCGTACGCAACCGGTCCGGCGATCTTTTTAAGCGGCGTCGAGGTCCGGTTCGCCGCATCGGCTATCACGCCGATCGTCGCAAAATTTGCAAAGCGTTTACCGTTTACGCATCCGACGTCGACGCGGATTTCTTTACCGCCGGCGATCGCCTCGATCGCTGCGTCGAGATCGTCCTTGATGCCCAGGCTGAACGCGAAGCTGTTTCCCGTACCTGCGGGGACGACGCAAAGTACAGTTTTCGTATTTGTCAGTTCTCCGACAGCAGCGGTTTGCGATCCGTCGCCGCCGACTACCACGACGTACTCCGCGCCCGACGCGACGGCCTGGCGAACTCGCCGGCGCAGATCTCGCCGCCGGCGCACCATGTGCACCTCGTCAATCTTTACATTCCGCTTCGGAAGCTCTTCGCGCAGACGTTGGTAGCAGCTCAAACCGTTGCGCGAAGAAAGGCGGCAGACTATCGTGACGCTTCGCATGGTACGCTCATTCCCAAAACGCGGCGAGTCATGCTTCGGTGCCCACTTGGCGGCGCTCGGCGACATTAAGGCCGGCAGATGTCGAAATTGTGAGCGAAGTATTGACACGTATGGTAAAACCATGACTATCGGCGTTTGAATCCGTACCAAAACGGAGGTCGCGCCGAGGGTGTTTTGACTCTCTGCAAAAGGACTTGGTGGTGTGGGCGCTATGGACAGCGTTCTCGTTTCGCGTACCCTCGACGGCGATCCGCAGCGCGGCTTCGGCAGTGAGGATCGGCCGGCGATCGGCGAACTCGAATTGATTCTGCGTTCGGCGATCGACGCCGGCGCTTCCGACGTGCACATCGAACCGGCGCGCGGATGCGGAATCGTCCGATGCCGCGTCGACGGCGTGCTCGCTGAAATCCGCAAGCTGAATCCCAGCCTCCACGCGCAGGTCGTTTCGCGCGTCAAGCTGCTCGCCGGGATGGACATCGCGGATAAACGGCAGCCTCAAGACGGGCGGTACTCGCTGGTCTCCGCCGGCCGCGAAGTCGACGCACGCGTGAGCTCGATGCCGACATCCGCCGGCGAAAAACTGGTCATTCGTCTGCTCGACCATGGCGCACGAGTCCCGGATATCGCAGACATCGGGATGGCTCCTGCGATGCTTTCGCGGTTTTGCTCCCTAGTGCTCGCGCCGCACGGATTCGTCGTCGTGACGGGGCCGACGGGCAGCGGTAAGACGACGACGGCATACGCGGCCCTGCTCCAGCGCGACGTCACCCGAGAGAATCTCTGCAGCGTAGAAGATCCGGTCGAGGTCGCGCTCCCGGGCGTCGCGCAAGTCCAGGTCAATCTCAAGGCCGGAGTCACGTTCGCTTCCGCCTTGCGCGCGCTTCTGCGGCAGGATCCGAACGCGATCCTCATCGGCGAGATGCGTGACGGCGAAACAGCCGCGGTAGCGGCGCGCGCTGCGATGAGCGGCCAACTCGTGCTGACGACGCTCCACAGCAACGATGCTCCCACTGCACTCGATCGCATTGCGGGACTGGGCGTCGCACCCTCGACGATCGCCTCGGCGCTGACGGCAATTGTAGCGCAGCGGCTCGTGCGGAAGATCTGCACGGTCTGCCGGCGGGAAGACGGCTGCGATGCCTGCGGGCGCACCGGATATTCCGGCCGCGCGGCGCTGTTCGAATGTCTCTTCCTGGATGACGCGCTTCGCCGCCTCGTCGCCTCGGGCGCGCCGAGCTTGTCCGTCGCGCAAGCGGCGCGCGAAAGCGGATTTGCCGGGCTGCATGCAGCGGGCGCCCAGGCGCTCAGCGCCGGCGTTACGACGCGGGCGGAATTGCGGCGCGTTCTCCCGCCGGAGGGCGCCGCATGGTAGATCTGGCTCGGGCACGGATCGCCGAAATGCTGCACCTTGCGCGGCGCCGGAACGCCTCCGACGTCCACGTACGCCCCGGAGCCGCTCCGTCGCTGCGAATCGACGGCGTGCTGCATCCGATTCCCGGTCCGGCCGCGGATCGTGCCGAGACCCTTGCGATCTGCGAACTGCTCCTCTCGCAAGCCGCACTCGCGCGACTTGCGCAGATCGGGGACGCGACGCACGCATGCGTAGACGAGCGGTACGGACGATTGCGCGTGCACGCATTTCGAACCAGTGCGGGAACGGCGCTCGCCGTGCGGCTGTTGGCGACGCAGGTGCAGCCTCTGGAGAACCTCGGATTGCCCGCGGCGGTTGCCGGACTGGCCGATCTCTCACAGGGCTTGGTTTTGATCACCGGGCCGACCGGGAGCGGGAAAACCACCGCGCTGGCCGCGCTCGTCGACCGCATCAACCGCCGGCATGCCAAACACATCATCACGATCGAGGACCCGATCGAGTATCGCTACGATTCGCAGCGTTCGGTCGTGAATCAGCGCGAAATCGGCGCCGACACGCCGAGTTTTTCCGAAGCAGTGTACGGCGCCCTCCGGAGCGATCCCGACGTGCTGCTCATCGGCGAGTTGCGCGATCGCGAAACGATGCATGCGGCGTTGACCGCGGCGGAAACGGGACACCTCGTGCTGGCGACGCTGCACACCGGCGACGCAGCCGGAAGCATCGACCGCCTCGCCGGGTCGTTCGACGCCTCCCTGCAGGCGCAGATTCGCGTGCAGCTCGCGCAGACAATAGCCGCCGTCGTCTGCCTCAGGCTCGTTCGCCGCGCTTCGGGCGAAGGCCGGGTTTGCGCCGCGGAAGTGCTGTTAGGGTGCGATGCGACGCGCGCGCTGATCCGCGACGGCAAGAGCCATCAGATCAAGAACGTCCTGACGACGCAGCGGCAATCGGGGATGCAGACGCTCGAAGCGCACCTTGCAGAACTCGTCGCGCGGCGCGAGATTACCGCCCAAGCCGCTCAAGAGGCGGCAGCATGACGGAATTTTCATACGCCGCTCGCAGCGCCCGGGGTACGCGGGTCCGCGGAACGATGAAGAGCGAAAGCCGTTCGGCGGCGCTTTCCGCGCTGCGAAGCCGCGAGCTGACTGTAACGGTGCTGGAGCGGCGCGCGACGGCGCGCGGATTTATGGTCGCGCTTGCCAGCGCGGGTCCGGTTTCGCACCGCACGACGGTGCCGTTTTTTCGATCGCTTGCCGAGATGGTGCGCGCCGGCGTGCCCCTTCGCCGCTGCCTGGAGATCGGGATCGAGCAGTGCCGGGATCCCCGCTTTGCCGAGGCGCTGCGTTCGGCGTTGTGCGACATCGAGCACGGTCTCCCGCTGAGCGAAGCGATGGGCCGCCGTCCCTCGGATTTTTCCGGGCTCTACGTGGCGATGATTCGAGCCGGCGAGGTCAGCGGTCAGCTCGACGACGTCCTCGAACGGCTGGCCTCCGTTCTCGAGCGCGAGCGCGCCTCGCGCAAGCGGCTGGCCTCGGCGCTGATCTATCCCGTCGTGGTCGCCGTCTCGGCGGTAGGCTTGGTGCTTTTCCTGCTGACGTCGATCGTCCCGATGTTTTCGTCGATGTACGCGCAGCTGCGCGTTCCGCTGCCGCTCGCAACCGCGATGCTGTTGGAAACCGGCTCGGTGCTGCGATCGCCCGGTTTGGACGCCGGTCTCCTTGCCGCTTCCGCGATATGCGCGGCGATCGCGCTGCACGCAGCGACGACCGACAGCGGAAAAGCCGTGTGTCAAAACGTGTTGGACGGCGTGCCGGTCGTCGGGCCGCTCCTGCGGAAAACCGCCGTGGCGCGCCTTTCCAGGTTGCTCGGTACCCTGCTGCGTTCGGGCGTGAACATCCTAAGCGCCATCGACGCCGTTCTGCCCGCAGTCGGGCACGTGCGCTACCGGTCCGCGCTCGAGGCCGTTCGCTCGGAAATCTCGGGCGGCTCCGGAGTAGCGGCGCCGCTTCTCGCGTGCGGGCTCTTCGAACCGCTTTTCCTCCAACTGCTTCGCGTCGGCGAAGAAACCGGCGCGCTCGATGCCATGCTGCTGCGTCTTGCAGAGTACTACGAGCTCGACGTCGAGACGACGCTGGCATCGCTGAGCTCGTTGCTCGAGCCCGCAATGATCCTGACATTGGGCGGCGCCGTCGGCTTCATCGTTTCGGCCGTATTCATCCCTCTCTACACGCTCATCGGAAACATCAAATGACTGCTCATTCCCAACGCCTCGAGGGCCGGAATGCCCTGGTTACGCAGTACGCGTATCTCTGCCGCCGCGGCGCGCGCAAATTTCTCCGGCCCGGATTGGATCGCGCCGACTTGGAGCAAGTCGCGGCAATCGGCCTGATCAAGGCAGGCGACCGGTACGATTCGGGACTGCAGACGCCGTTCGAGGCGTTTGCATGGCTTTTCGTCGTCGGCGAACTGATGCATTACGTTCGCGATCACGAGCGGCTCGTTCGCGCGCCGCGGCGGCTGCGGCAGCTCGACCGCGCATACCAGCGCGTCCACGACGACCTCGTCGTCGAGCTGGGATACGAGCCGAGCAAGGAACAGCTCTGCCGCCGGCTGCAGCTGGAACCGGCCGAGTTGGATGAAGTTCGCCGTTTTCGCGAACAGTCTATCCCGCATTCGCTCGACGTCGTGCCGGCGAGCGATTTGGCATCGCAGAGCTACACGATGGACGAGCGCGACAGCCGCCTGATGCTCGATTCGGCATTGGCGGGTCTCTCGGCGATCGAGCGCACCATCGTGCTCGCGTTGTACGCCAACGGCTATACGCAGGTCGAACTGGCGCAGCGTCTGGGATATTCGCGCCGGCACGTTTCGCGGCTGCACCGGCAGGCGTTGAAAAAGATGCAGCCGATCTATGCGCGCGCGAGCGCGTGAGCGGGCACTATCGAGAGTATGGAAAAGCAACGCGGCTTCACGCTGCTCGAAATGATGGTCGTCGTGGCGATCATCGCCATACTTGCAGCGATCCTGATTCCGAACTTCACCCGCGCGAGAGCCCAAGCGATGACGTCGGCGTGCATGGGCAACATCAAGACGATCGCGACGGCTTTGGAACTCTACTACACGGATAATCAGGCCTATCCGGCCGCCACCAACAAGGCCGTGCAGAGCTTGGGCCTGGCAGGCTACCTCAATCAGACGCCCATCGATCCGGCAGCCGGTGCGTCGGGCGCCGATTACACGGTGACGACAACGAACTCGAGCGGAAACGGCGGCGTGGCGGGTTACCAAATTTGGTGTCCCGGAACGCACGATCCCGCAACGCTGACCAAACTCAACGGCGGTACGCCCACGACGAACACGACGCTCAAGTACGACAATCAGCAGGGCTATTCGGTCGTCTCCGCACCGGGGTCCTGATGACGTTCGATCTCGTTGCCGCCGGCCTGCGGGGCGTCGCGACGCGCGATGCGTGGGCCCCCGCGTTCGTTTTTGCCGCCGGCGCGGCCTCCAGCGCCGGCCCGTGCACCGCGCCGCGTTTTATCGCCGTTGCGGGAATCGCGGCGCACGGTTCGCCCCGGTACGCCGTCAAGGCCTGTACGGCATTCGTCGCCGGGCTCGTCGTTGCGTATGCCGCGTTCGGCGCCGCGGCAATCCTGCTCTCTCGCGCGCTCGCCCTTTCGGGCGTGGTCTACGCGCTGCTTGCCGCAGTATTGGCAGCCGGCGGCGCCGCGGCGCTGTGGCGCGAACAAACGTGCGCGCGAAACCACGCCGGCCAGAGCCCGCAAACGCTCGGCGGCGTCTTTCTGCTCGGCGCTTCGTTCGCTCTGGTCGTGTCGCCGTGCTGCACGCCGCTCGTCGCCGCAATTTTAGCGTCGAGCGCGCCGGCGTCGGCGCCGGTCTTTACGGCAGTGCTGCTGGCTGCGTTTGCCGCCGGGCATACGCTCGTGCTGTTCGTTGCGGCGTTGGGAGCGCGCGGCGTCTCGTCATTACTCGAGCGCTACGCGATCGGCGAAGCCGGAAGCGTGATCGGCGGTACGCTGATGCTCGCTCTCGCGGCCTTCTATGGAGCCCTGGCATGACGCGTCCGTTTTCCCGAGGACGGCGATTCGCAATCGCCGGCGCCGCATTCCTCATTGCTCTTCCGCTGTTCCGGACGCAAGTGGCAGAATCGCTCGTCGTACGTGGAGACGATCTCTTTTATCGCGGGCAGTCCATCGCAGCGCTCGAGCACTACCAGCGGGCCTTATTTCTGGATCCCGCGCTCGCCAGCGGCGCGGATCGCATCTTTTTCGTGTCCATTCAGGAGCGTTCGCCCGAGGTTCGTGCGCAGGCGGCCGCTGCGGTGACGCGTGCCTTACAAGGTCACCCGGGCGACCCCGCACTGTTGGCCGATCGCGCTTTGTACGAAGTGATGCGGCGGCGCTACGCCGATGCCGAACGCGACTACGCGGCCGCGGGTGCGGCAGCGGGCAACGCGCAGGATCTCGCATTTGCCAGATGGGCCGCGCGTCACGCGGGCAATCGTGCGGGTGCGCTGCGATGAATCAGATCCTTTGCGCCGCCGCCGCACCCGCCATAAACGCCGCGTTGTACTGGAGTGCGCGCAAGTACGCGGGCGATTCGGCCCCGCCGCGCAGACTCGACTGCCCTGCGATGGGCGTGCTGGCCGCCGGGACGGCCATCGAATGTCTTGTCGTGATACTGCGGCACTCCGTCCCGCCGGAGGCGCTGTTCGCGCTCTGCGCCGCGGTCGTGTCGGCCGCCACCGACGTTGCCTCCGGGTATGTCTTGGACGTCGTCACGCTTCCTGCGGCTTCGTTCTCGATCGGCGCGAGCGCGTTTCACGGCGGCTTGCCGTTTTCGGTTGCCGGCGCTGGCGTGTGCGGCGGCCTGCTGTATCTGCTCTACGTGTTGACTCGCCGCCGCGGCATCGGCTTGGGTGACGTTAAATTAGCTGCTTGCGTCGGCGCGGGTCTGGGCGTGTCGAACGGCGCGGCAGCCGCGGGCGTTGCCTTTATCTCCGGCGGATGTTGGGCCGCCGTTCTCCTGTTGCGAGGCGCGCCTCGCGGCAGCGAGATGCGCTTTGCGCCCTATATCGCGGCGGGCGCACTCACGTGTGCCGCCTGGGGCATCTCCGCATGAAAGAGCGCAGTTTACCGCTGGGGATCGACATCGGAACGACGCGACTTCGCGTCGCTCACGCCGTGCAAGCCGGCGGCGGTCCGCAAGTGCGCGCGGTTGCAGTGCGCGACATCTCGGCCGGTGCTGCCACGTCCGGAGCGATCGCCGATCCGCCGTACATTGCCGCATTGTTGGAGGAAGCGGTGCGGGAGCTCAAGACGCGGGAGCGCCGCTGCGTCGCCGCTATCGGCACTCCGGATGCGTCGCTCCAGCATGTGACGCTGCCTTCGATGACGCGCTTCGAACGTGTAAGTGCCGCGCGTTTTGAAGCCGAGCGGTACGTTGAGTTTCCCGTGAGCGAAGCCGTGGTTCGCATTCATCGCAGCCGCGCGGCGGGCGGCTTCGTGCTCGGAGTGGTCCGGCGGTCGATCCTTTCGGGGCGAGTGGATGCCCTGCGGCGCGCCGGGCTCAGGCCGGTGGCGATCGATCACGAGGCCTGCGCGCTGGCGCGCGTTTTTACTGCCTTCGATGCGGTACTCGACGTCGGATACGAACGGACGGCGCTGCACGCGATTGCGTCACCGGTGCCGGCGACGCTGCACGCGCCGGCCGGCGGAGCGCAGATTACGGGCGGCATCGCACAGGACTTGGCAATCGACGAACACTCCGCGGAGAAGCGCAAGCGCATTCTCGGCATTGCCGGCGCCGGTGAACGCGCGCTGGGAACGCTCGTCGACACGATCTGCGCGCTCGTTCGCGTGGCCAGACAAACGACTCCGATCGTTCGCATGGCCTTGACCGGAAACGCCTCGCGACTGGCCGGACTGGGCGCCGCCGTCGAAGCGATCACCGGCGCCTCTTGCGAGGTACCGGTCGCGCCCCTCTTGCAGCACACGGCTTACCCGGAGGATGTTCTGCGATCCGGTTGTCAGGACTGGACGCTGGCCGCAGCCCTGACGACGTGGAGCCGCCGGTGACCTCCTTCGACTACCTGCACGACGAACGCGACGGTCTGCTTGCGCGGATCCTCGACTTTCGGCTCCCCGAGCGCATGCGCGGCGCGTGCACGGCAGTTGCGTCCGTCACGTTCTTCGTTCTCTCCGCCTGGACGCTGGAGGCGTACCGCCTGCACGACGCGCTGGCGTCGCAGGCTGCGTTGCGGGCGCGACTGGACGCCACGAGCGCTGCAGTCGCCCGGACCAAGCTGTACTACGACCGCGTCGCGCGAATCGTCGAGATCGATCGCCAAGTGCGCGGGATCGTGCAATCGGGAGACGATCGGGCGCGGCAGCTGGCCGAAATCGCGAACGGCATTCCGGATCATGCTTGGCTGACTTCGATTTCCGCCGACGGCAGCGATATCGAATTGGATGGAAGCGCGCGCGACTTGAGGACCCTCGGTCTGGCCTTCCGGACCTTTGCACGCGCGCGATCGCTCGGCCCGCCGATGCTGGTTCGCACGGAATCGCAGACGCTTCGGGGCCGCGCACCGCTGGTCAAGTACGCGATGCGCTTACGCGGTACCGCACCGTGACCAAGCGCGTCAGCCTGAGCCAAAACGGCCAAGTGCGCGCCTTGTGGCTGCTCGCCGCCCTAATCCTCACTGCGGGCTTGGCTCGCGTCGAAGTCGCTTACGGCGCGGCGATCCGAACGTCCCAAGCCGAGGCTCAGGGCTTGTACGCGCGCATCTCCGCCGATGAACGTACGCTTTCGGAGCGGGCCGCGCTCGCGCGGGCCGAACGCGCGGCGAACGCAGACCTCGAGCGGCTCGCCAAAGACGTTCCCCTCGCGATTTCGACCGCAGGATTGTTGGAAACGCTCGAGCGCAACGCGGCCGTAGCGGGCGTCACCGTCGAGGGCGTCGAGCCGCAAGCCGCGCAAGCGGTCGCCGTGCCGGCCTCGCAGAGTGCCGCGCCGGTCAACGCCGGCGGGCCGCGCCTGCTGCAAACCGACATCCTCATCCGTGTAAGCGGACGTTTCGGCAATCTGCTGCGCTTCATCGAAGCGTTGTCGCACAATCGCACTCTCATTCGCGTCTCTCAGACGGACGTCGCGCTGAGCACCGCATCCGGCGTGCAGTCCGGCGCCCCGCCCGCACTGGACGCGACCGTGCACGCAACCCTTTACCGCCTTTACGTGCATCCCATGGAGGAACGCCCCGTTGCATCCCCTTGAAGACAGCCGTCGCCGTGCGCTTCTAAGCGCCTCGGCACTGCTCTGCACCTCTTGCTTGCTGCTGCTCCCGATTGCCGCACGATCGTCGCGTGCGGTGTTTTCGGAACGAACGGGAGCCGGCCGCGAACTCGCTGCGCTGCAACTCCGGGCCGCCGATCGCGTGGCGGTGCCGCATCTGCGCCGCGACCCGTTCGCCGCCGATCGGGGCGCTTCGGCGACCGATTCCGTGCAAACGGCGGGCGGTGCGCCGATTGTCGGCATGCGGGTCGTGCAGGGAGAATCGATGGGGTACACCGTCCCCGCAGCGGGCGGCACGATCTTGCGCGCGATTGTCCGCGGCAGCGGCGGGGCCCGCGCGCTCGTTGAATCCTCGGGGCGAGCGGCGATCGTTTCGGCCGGCGATACGCTCGGAAATACGCGGATCGTTCGAATCGACGCCGACGGCGTCCGCCTGGCGGACGGCACGCAGTTGCGCGTGGAGCCCGGCACGCCGTGAAAGCCGCGCTTCTCGCCTTGGTCTTCGCGCTCTGCGCGGCAAGCGCGCTCGCCGCAGCGCCGCTGGTCTCGCTCGACGTCCACGACGCCGACCTCGGTGACGTCATCGCGCTGCTCGCAGCGCAATCCGGTGTGAACGTCGTCGCCGACTCCTCAATCAAACCCGAGCGCGTCACGCTGCACCTGCGCAACGTCACCTTCGAAAACGCGTTGACCGTGCTGGTACAGTCGCACGATTTGCAAGTCCGGCGGCAGAACGGCGTCATTATCGTGGGCACCAGCGAGTCCATGAACCGCCGCTACGGCGACCCCAACGATCCGCGAGCCGCCAAGACCGTCGTCATTCCGCTCTCACACGCCAACCCCGAAGACATCGCAAAAGAGCTGGCGCTCGGCTTGCCGGACGGCACGGTCATCGTTCCGGACAAACGCACCTCCAGCGTCGTGCTCACCGGAAACGCCGAAACGGTTCGGCGCGGCAGAAGCCTGACGGCCGCGCTTGACGCTCCCGGATCCGCCGGTCCGTCGGCCGCACAGACGCGCGTCTATCCGCTGCACTTCCACAAAGCCAGCGACATCGCGACGGATCTCAAAGGGGTGCTTCCGGACGGCTCCTATTTCGCCGACGACGCGCAAAACGCGATCGTCGTGAGCTCGAACGCCGATTACCAGCAGACGGCGGCGCGGCTGCTGACGAGCATGGACGTTCCGAGCCCGCAAGTACTGTTTGAAGTGCGGGTGGCCGACCTCGTGCCGGAAAATGAAAACTCCGACGTCGGCGTGACGTTCGGCGGCGTCGATTTGCAAGGGCAGCCGATACCCGGAGCCGCGACGTGGGCATTCGCGCGCAATTCGATCTCGGTCAACGCCACGCTCAACGCCATGATCAGCGACGGCCATGCCCAGATTTTGGCAACGCCCAAGCTCGTCACCCTCAATAATAAAGAAGCCGATCTGCTCATCGGGCAGACTTACCCGGTCGTGTACTACGACCTGCGGATGGGCGGACAGCAAGTGCAATTCGTCGACATCGGCGTCAAGCTTCGTCTCACGCCGACGATCGGACCCGACGGCAGCGTCACCGCGGAGATGCATCCGGAATATAGCGCGATCGAAGGCTTCGTCGGCGGCTATCCCGTGATCGCCAACCGCAAGATCGATTCGACGCTCCGCGTCGCGGACAACCAGACGATCGTGCTGGGCGGTTTGCTGCGCGACGTCGATTCGCAGACGCTGACGCGGATGCCCGGGCTTTCGAACATTCCGGTGATCGGAAAGATCTTTCAGAACAAGCAGCGGACGCACGAGCGCGATGAGGTCGTGTTCCTCATCACGCCCCACGTCATCTATCCGCACGGCGCGGTCCCGACCAGGTAGCCGGCTTTTCTTAGCTGCCGTCAATTAAGGCGGAACGCAGCTCCGAAGCAAGTAGCCGAAGGGCTCAACGGCGCACCCGGCGTGACGCGTATAATGAGAGCCATGCTCCTTCCGGAAAACGATCTTCGCTATGGCAAACTCTAGACCGATCCTCGCAGCCGTTGCGGCTTTGCTCTTGCCGCTGATTACCTCGTGCGGGGACGGCAATTCCCATGGTGTTGTAAGCTCCCCGCTCCTACCCGCGGACTCCAGCGCACGCTTATTGGAACCGAATGCCAAGGCGTCTGTTTCGTTCAAACAATTTGCCACGCCGGATACAGCTATGGGCGGCGTCGCGATCGACGAGCACGGCTTCGTTTTGATAACAGGTGCACACCACCTGATTCAATTTCGCAGCGGCACGTTCAAGGAGTTCGCTTATCCCAGCTTTGGTGCCATCGGCATTATGGGCGCGGGATCGCTAGGGACCGTCGCCATTGGCCCTCGCGGTGGAGTTTGGGTACTCGCGTTCGTGCCGGGCGGCAGCCGGCAACCCGCCGGCGTTATACTGACGCTCGATCCCTTCAAATCGGCCCACATGCGCGAGTCGATCGGCCCCATGGATACATCATTTGACGTCATCGCTCCGGCGTGGGACGGCGAGATGTGGGTGATCTTCGACACACGCAGCCCGAACAACCCCAACCCTTCTGCGGTTCCATGGGTGTTCACGGCCGGTCCGACCTACCGAGGCGCCGTCAAGCCGCCCATCGATTTGACATATGCGGAAGCACTAGGGACCGACGGACTGATGTATCTGGCTACAGGCCCGCAGCTCGTTTATCAGAACCAGCCGCCCTCTGAAATCTTCCGTTTCAACCAGAACGATCGAGTAGTCGACACGATCGATCTTCCTGCCGGTTCGGCCGTGCAGCAAATGGCGGTCGGCCCCGACGGCGCGATGTGGTTTACGGATTCGGGATTGAACAAAATCGGCCGTATTGCGACCGATGGAACGGTCGCATATTATTCTATTCCGTCACAAAATGCGGGCCTTGCCGGCATCGCCCCGGCCGGCGACGGCGCGATGTGGTTCACGGAAACGTCGGCGAACAAGATCGGCCGGATTTCGATGTCGGGCACCGTTGCGGAATATACCATCCCGACGCCAAACGAGAATCCTCAGGCCATTTCCGCGGGGCCGATAGGGCATTACATACCCAACGCAGTGTACTTCGTCGATTCCACGGGCTTGGGAGAACTTGTCTATCGCTCCTAGCGTGCGGACAATGTACCAAGGCCCATCTGGTGAACCGCCCGGGCCCGCGGCACGGCGTTCGGGTCTGGACGCCTGCCGCGGGCCGTTTGCTGCTGTGGAGGGTGCTTCTCTTAAACTTTCGCGGTTTGGCGAAGCTCGCCGCGCGTGCGGGACTGCTCGAAGAGTTCGATCATCGCCTGATTGAACTGCGGGATGTCGTCCGGTTTGCGGCTGGTCGTGATGTTCTGATCGGTGACGTTGACCTCGTCGACCCACGTGCCGCCCGCATTGCGGATGTCGGTTTGCAGCGAGGGCCACGATGTGATCCGTTTACCGCGCACGGCGTCCACTTCGACGAGCGACCACGGACCGTGGCAAATCGCGGCAATGGGCTTTCCGGCCTGAACGAACGCGCGCACGAACGCCATCGCTTTGGGATTCATGCGCAGCCGATCGGGATTGACCACGCCGCCCGGCAGCAATAGCGCATCAAAGTCGTCGGCGTTGGCGCGCTCGAGCTGCAGATCGACTTTCACGCTCTGGCCCGGGTCGTCGTGATTCATGCCCTGGATCTGATCCGGCTGCGGCGAAACCACGACGGTCTTGGCGCCTGCGGCGTCGAGCGCTTCCCTGGGCTGCAGCAGCTCGGATTGTTCGAAGCGATTCTCGGCCAGAATCGCCACGGTCATGCCTTCCAATCGATTCGATGTTGCCATGACAGTAGGCGTACCCGCCGCGGCCGCCCCTAAACGGCGTCGGCTGCGGGGGGTTCGGCTGCGCGCATGCTTGTTATCGACGCGCGCACCCTGCCGTGCGCATCGAAGCGCACTTGCGCCTGGCGCACTTCCGCAAAGTAGTGCTGCGACCAGCGCGCAAGCGCCGAGAGCGGCTCGCGCAGCGTCAGTCCGAGCGGCGTGAGGGCGTATTCCACGCGCGGCGGAATCTCGGGATACACGTCGCGGCGAACCAAGCCGTCGCGCTCCATGTCGCGCAGCGTCTGCGTGAGCATCTTTTGCGAGATGCCTCCGACGGCACGCCGCAATTCGCTGAAACGGCGCGGCTGGTGTTCGGCGAGAACGCCGATGACGAGGGTGGTCCATTTGTCGGCAATGCGGTCGAGCAGTGCGCGTGCGGGGCAGTTCGACGCGTACGGGTCGCCGGCGATCGGTTTAAAGATGGTCTCCATGGCGCTCTTAGTACGATCCAGACGCACCGTGGGTTTGCCAGGCAGAAAAGCGGCACAACGCCAAAGAGAGAGGCGTGTTCCGCTACTTGACGGCCGGCGAATCGCACGGCCCCGCCCTGGTCGGCATTTTGGACGGCCTTCCCGCTCGCATTCCGCTCGACGTCGAGCGCATCGACGCCGAGCTTCGAAAACGCCAAGGCGGCCACGGCCGCGGCGGGCGCATGAAGATCGAAAGCGACCGCATCGAGTTTCTGGCGGGGGTTCGCGGTTCGTCGACGCTCGGGTCGCCGATCGCGGTTGTGGTCGCAAACCGCGACTTCGAAAACGTCCGCGAACTGATGGATCCTATTTCGGGTCAAGGTAAGCCGCTGACCAATCCGCGCCCGGGCCACGCCGACTACGCCGGCGCGCTCAAGTATCGGCATCGCGACCTCCGCAACGTGCTCGAACGGGCGAGTGCGCGCGAGACGACGATGCGCGTTGCCCTCGGCGCGATCTGCGCGCAATTTCTGGAACACCTGGGGATCCGCACGTATTCCTACGTGCACCGCATCGGCGGCATCGAGGCACCGGAGCCGGAAACAATAGATGAAGAAGCGATCGAATCCAGCCCCGTTCGCTGTCCCGACGAATCCGCGACGCGCGCGATGATCGAAGCCATCGACAAGGCCAAAGCCGACGGCGATACGCTCGGCGGCCAGTACGTCGTGCGCGTCGACGGGCTTCCCGCCGGAGTGGGGAGCAATCGGCAGCCCGACACGCGGCTGGACGGCGTGCTCGCTGGTGCCCTGATGGGGATGCAGACGGTCAAGGCCGTCGAGATCGGCTTGGGCACGGACGTTGCGGCCCGTCCCGGTTCGGCAGCGCACGACGTTTTCGCATACGACGGCGGCGACGTGGTCCGCGGCAGCAATCGTGCGGGCGGCATCGAGGGCGGCATGAGCAACGGCCAGCCGATCGTGCTGCGCGTGAGCGTCAAGCCGATTCCGACGCTGATGCGCGCACTGCCGTCGGTCAATCTGGCCGAAGGCACGCAGGCACCCGCGTCGATCGTGCGCAGCGACGTCTGCGTGGTTCCGGCGGCGGCGGTGGTCGGAGAAGCGATGGTCCGTTTGGCGCTGACGGCGCCGGTGCTCGAAAAGTACGGGGGCGATTCGCTCGAGGAGACGCTCGACAATCTGCGGCGCAGCGCTGCGGCCGCAGCCGAACTCTTTTCGAAGGTATGACGCGTCACGTCGCGTTGACGGGATTTATGGCAGCGGGCAAATCGACCATCGGCAAACGCCTGGCGCGCAAGCTCGGCGTCCCGTTCGTGGATCTCGACGATGCGATCGCCGCCGAGCACGGTCCGATTCCCGAGATCTTCGAACGCGACGGCGAAGCGCAATTCCGGGAGTACGAGCGCGCCGCGCTCGAACGCGCGCTGGCCGATCCTGCCGGCATCATCGCGCTCGGCGGCGGCGCAGTGACCTACGATCCGACGCTTTCGCTCGTGCAATCGCGGACGTATTCGATCTTTCTTCGCGTCGCGCCCGAGCAGGCGTTGAGCCGTCTTCGCCGCAGCCGCCGGCGCCGGCCGCTCGCTGGCCGCG
>Ga0070738_10002139_pt1 | contig 32580 bp, 34 predicted proteins | sample Coa_R2_2_FD_66446 | JGI IMG/M metagenome (GOLD analysis project Ga0070738, IMG submission 66446) | Surface soil microbial communities from Centralia Pennsylvania, which are recovering from an underground coalmine fire - Coalmine... | ecosystem: Environmental > Terrestrial > Soil > Unclassified ...
CCATCACGCAACTGGTCACGTCCTGCTCGACCATCTTAGAGAGTAACTCGGAAATATCTCGAGATTCCGGAGTCGTATGATCGGCCGGCAATTCAGTCTCGTTGATCCAAATACCGTTCGTGCCGATGAGTCCTACCTTCTCACCTTTGGCAGCAAGCAGTTGTTTGATGAGTGTTGTAACAGTGGTCTTGCCATTGGTGCCAGTCACACCGATAAGCCGAAGCTTTGTGCTTGGATGGCCGAATGCAGCTTCCGAAATAATGGCAAGCGCGCGCCTCGAATTTTCAACGACTACGCGCGAAACCCCGGCAGCCTCCGCATCGTCACGTGAGAAGGCTGAAGCGTCCTCTATAACGATGGTCTTTGCACCGTTCGCTATCGCCTGTGAGATGTATTGGTGTCCGTCCGTTGCAAACCCGCGAATAGCAACAAAGGCATCGCCGGGCTGGACGTTGCGCGAATCATATTGCGGCCGCGAGAGATCGGCCTCCCCGAACGAATCGAGAAGACCGATCTCTGCCGCGAGCCGCAGCGGATGAGGCGCATCTGCGTCCTCATTCACCCGCTTTTGCTCACTAAATTTCATTTTTCAACGAACGCCGCTTTGTAGTCCTCTGAAGAGATAACGATCGGCGCCAAATGATGAATTATGGATGATGAATTATGAAGTGGACCTATGGCCAAACATCATTCTTCATTCAACTGTCACCACGTCCTACTGTTCTTCTCCAAAGAGCGTTAGGGTCGGACTTCCGTTCGGATCGTTCATGCTCAGGCGCGTACCGGCATCCGGAAATTGCTTAGCAACATAACCGGCGCCGGACGTCTTTACACGAAAGCCATCCGCTGCCGCGAGCTTAATAGCACGAGCCATCGGCATACCCACCAGATTGGGCGCCGCGGTGATCTGTGCCTTGTTTATTTGCTCGCCAGCCGCTGACTTATTATCTTCGCTCGCAAAAACGAAGCGAACGGTATCCCCTCCACACTTTTGTACATCTTCGATGATCGCGCGATCGCTATTCGCGTCCTTTCCGCCACGGACCACGAAGCCCTGGCTCGCCAACAGCGATCGTCCTTGCTCGCCGGTTAATCCACGCACGTCCGACATCTGTCGTGCATCATTGTCTCGCACCGAGAGCACCGTCCCGTCGATATCGACAACACCTTCTGAAAGGACTGGCACATCCTGCCGTGGCTTGGCAATAGCATCCGGCGGCAACTTGCCAGTCATCGCTAAAATTTTGAGCGCGATCTCGCGGAAGATCGGGCCACTCACCGTACCGCCGTAGTAGCCATTGTGCGGCGAGCGAAGGATGACGCTGATGACATATTCCGGTTTATCAGCCGGGAATATTCCTGTAAAACTCGAGGTGTAATGCTCTTTGGACCAGTGACCGCCGACGAGCTGCTGCGCGGTGCCAGTTTTGCCGGCGATACGAACTCCTTTAATACGCGCAAGCGTGGCCGTACCGGAATCGACGACACCTTCCATGATATTAAGTACTGTCCGGCATGTCTTCTCGCTTACTACCTGGCGAATTTCCTGCGGCTGAGTCACTTGCACTCCATTCGGGCCATCGCGCTTTGCGACGATATAGGGCTTCATCATCACACCCATGTTGGCAACCGTGGCATACGCAGTCGCCATTTGAATCGGTGTTGCGGTCAGTTCATAACCAAAGGCCATATAGCGTTTGGAATTTGCTTGCCATTGGTTGGGAGTATGCAATACGCCCTTTACTTCGCCTGGTAAGTCGATACCAGTAAAATTGCCCAGGCCGAAGTCACGCAAATATTTATAGAAGCGTCGTTTGTCGAGACGGTCCGAAATTTTTGCAAAGCAAATGTTACTCGATTTTTCGAGCGCTTGCCGGAAGGTGAGGATACCGTATTCATGCGTATCCGAAATACGCACGCCTTTTTCAGGCGCCCAATGACCGTGCTCTGCATCGATCTTATCGTCCGGTTTCCATGCACCGTCTTCAATAGCTGCACATGCGGTGAGCACTTTTATGGTAGAGCCCGGCTCGTATGCGTCCGTGATCGCACGATTGCGGAGCATGTCGTTTGTCGCAGTGCTAAAGGAATTCGGATCGAAATCAGGGACGTTGGCGAGCGCCAAAATTTCACCACTCGAAGGCCGCATTACGATCGCAATACCTGCCTCCGCCTTCGCTGCTTCTACACCAGCTTTAAGCGCGGACTCTGCCGCAGCCTGTATCGACTCGTCTATAGTAAGAGTAAGATTCTCCCCATCCTGCGCTGGTATCTTATCATAATCGACGTCCGGCCTGCGACCACCGCGGCCGTCGCGCTGCATGATCTGCCAGCCTTCCTTACCGGCAAGATCTTTATTCGCGATGAGTTCGATGCCGGCTAATCCTCGGCCGTCTTTACTTGCGAAGCCAAGCACGTGCGACGCACGCTCACTGAACGCATAGTTGCGGCGCGAGTCCATCTCGCGAATGAGACCGTGGTCCTTTACGCTATCGAGACGCGAAGCGACTTCAAGCGGCACTTCTTTCTCGACAACGATATAGCGGCGAGCGGTATCGGCAAAGATCGACTCGTAGTATTTTACCGGCTTACCAAAGGTCTCTGAGAACTGCGCAGCAAGCTGTTCTTTATGCTGAATTGCTTTGGGATCGACAGCGAATTTTACGACGAAGGCATTCGCGGCGAGAATGATACCATTTCGATCGCGAATGAGCCCGCGTTTCGGTTCGATCAGCACTTCCATTCGGTATTGGTCTGCCGCTTCTTTGGAGAATGCAGCATGATCGAGCACCTGGATCTTAAAGAGCTTACCAACTACAAGCAGGAAGGCAATAAGAAAAAGCGCAAGAGCCGTGTAGAGCCGGCCATTCTTCTTTAAAGGATCGACCGGAGGCGGAACTGCAAAGAACCGCTCGACCATGCGCTCGTGCCATGGCGCATTCTTATCTGGCGGTGCAGAATTATTAGGTGGCTGTTCATTCGACTGGCGAGATCTATCGCTCGCTATACGGCGGGAGCTTGCATTGATATTACCAGCCGAACGCGTGTCATCAAAGGATGTCGAGGCAGGACGCCGGTTCGAACGTTCATACCGAGCACGTTCCGATTCACCAGAGGCGCGTGCGACATACTCGCTCACGAGCGCTTCTCGGCGCTGGGCGACGCTGATGTCGAAGGGCAGTTCGTCTTGGTCTCGGTAGGGCATGGTCGAGTACTACGGTGTCCGGGACGCCGCTCCTTCCTTCGTGACGATTATGTCTTCTCCGGTTGCTTCCACCATTCCAAGTTTCGATTGCGCGATCGCGCGAACGCGGTCGGGCGCCGATAGCTGCATTTCCTCGGCACGCTGCCGGATCAACCGTTGCTCGGTTTGAGCGATCTGGTCATCCAGCTTCACGCGTTCGGCCGTCAGTTTATTGACTTGCAGCGTATTCCAAATAATGAGTACGGCACACAGCACAACCACTCCAAAAAAAGCTATGACATAGAGCGTCGGCATACGACGCACCGCCTTTTCGATCTCACCGGGTTGGTGCTTTGCGATGCGATCGGCTTTCGTCTCCTCGATGCCGGACCACGCCGGCTCTGGCTGACTCACTGGCACACTGACACCAAGAAGTTGGCGTACGCCACTCCCCGAACGATTTACACTTCCGGCTCTCGCTGCTATTGCAATGGGCGCCATAGTCCTGACCTCTTATCTCCCTATTCGTTCAGCGGCTCTTAACTTTGCACTCCGAGCCCGTGGATTTCGAGCGATCTCTTCCTCACTTGGTGTGAGCGGCTTTTTTGTCAGCACTCGCAGACGTGCACGCGAGAGATCGACTCGTTCCTTCAGGGCTTTTACTTCGCCCGCTCCGAACTCCGGAGCGCTTTCCTGTTTAAAAAACTCTTTTACAATTCGGTCCTCGAGCGAGTGATACGCCACGACGACCATTCTTCCGCCGCCGGCAAGCAATTCCACTGCCTGCTCGAGCGATGATTCTAAATTTTCAAGCTCTCTATTGACTTCGATCCTCAGCGCCTGAAAGATGCGCGAGAGCGTCTCATTCTTTTTATCTTCACGAATGCCTTCCGTGATGACGGCTGCTAGTTTCGTTGTCGTCTCGATCGGTTGTGTTGCCCGGGCCTGCACGATCTTTCTCGCGATCGGCCCGGAGTACGGCTCTTCCCCATACTTGCGAAAGATCCGCTTCAGCTCCTGCTCATCGTACTCTGCAATTATTTCTTTTGCAGAAATTGCCAGCCTCGGATCCAAGCGCATGTCGAGCGGCGCTTCTATGCGATAGCTTAATCCGATCGATGTGGTATCAAGCTGATGACTGCTGACGCCAAGATCGTAGACGACACCATCGATGTGCGCGATGCCTTCACGAGCCAGTGCTTCTTTTAGCTTCGCGAAATTCTCTTTGATAAGAATAAATCGTTCGCCAAATGTTTGAAGTCGCTCTGTCGCAAACGCTTGTGCCGCAGGATCGGTATCGAAGCCAACGACCCGAGCATTATTCGATGCGAGCAGCATGGCTTCTGCGTATCCGCCACCACCAAGGGTTGCATCGATATAGACGCCATCCGTTCGCATCGCCAGTTGCTCCAGAACTTCCGGAAGCATAACTGGCGTATGATACTCGCCCATTGTCAAAGAACTCTATCGATCATGAGTTACGAATGACGAATGAGGAGTTGAGAAGAGAACCTCTTCGCAATTCGTCATTCGTAATTTGTAATTCCATCATTGTTTCTTCGTCCCCATGACGTGTTCGACCACCTTCTCGTAACTTTCTTTTTTCGACTCGATGTACTTCTTAAAGTTCTCGGGCTTCCAGAGTTCGATGTGATCGAGCACACCGATAAAGAATACTTCTTTGCCGATCTCTGCAAAGTCCATAAGCGATTTCGGAATCAGCAATCGGAATTGTGAGTCCAATTGCACTTCTTCGCTCCATTGCATGAGCGTTCGGGCAAAGTATCGATCTTTTTCGTTCGATTGCGAAAGTGAACGGATCGATTCCTCGAGCCGGCGCCACTCATCGAGCGGATAGGCATAGAGGCATTTTTCGAGTCCGCGAGTAACGACGAATGTTAGATTCGCCGCCGGATCGATGTTCTTGCGCATCTTCGATGGAATGCTTACGCGCCCCTTCGCATCGACGACGTATGTATCGCTGCCTTTGAATGAAGACATTCAGTCGAAATAGGTAGGAAAGCACTTTGTCCCACTTTCCCCCACTTTGCTACAAATATAACTACAAAATGGTAAAATTGAGCCCCTTAATACCCACAAATATGGAAGAAACTCCAAAAAAAGCGTATTCTTTAGGCAAGGCAAAAGTGCCGCGTTGCAACTTGGGACACAGTTGGGGGTACTATGGGTATGAAAATCATCCTTGTTCTTTCTCTTTGCGCTCTGTCGATCGTCGTCAGATCACAAGTCCCTAGCGATACCAGCATTCACTTGGACAGTTTGACAAAGGCGGAGCTAGATCGCAATCTCGGGGAATATCAGCCGCGAAAATCTTCGCAAGATACCTTTGGCTCGAGAGGACTTGTGGTTCATGGTCATCGAGGGAGTTCAAATTCTATTCGAGTCAATGGTGTCGAAATCACCGATCCGTTGACCGGGAGAACAGGATCGCTGCAACAGTCCCTAAGTCGTCTCGCTATTTCAGAGATTAAGGTTATAAGTGGTGACAGCGCACATCATCGAACGCGAGCAATCTGGGTACCGCGAGACTCCAATGCCCTGTGGTCTCATCGGGGGCCGGATACCGGAATGATCATGCTGACAATCAAGCGTGGCATGGGTTTGACCGGCCATTTGATCTCAAGGGATTCACAGTGGGTAACTCTTGTGGGTTGGGATGGCGAAAAACATGAAATTCAAGCTTCTCAAATTAAAGCTGTTTCTGATTTGGTAACAGTGCCGGATACTGTTAGAAGTGTGTCACGATTGCCAATGACAACTCTTAATTCGGTTTATTCAACGCCTCATTTCGAGGCCTACTTCGCCCCGACCGTATTAGGTGGAATAATTTATCCGACCGGCAGCGGCGGTAGCGGATTCTTCGGCTCTGCTCTTGCCCTCCTTGCATTTCGCATTCCCCATGTATTATACAGTTATCTGGGCGAATTCTTTGGAGTGAGTTATGAATCACGCTCATTCCGGACTACCCCAACAGCCTCACAGGATGACTACTGGAATGTTCGTTATGTCGCTATGACTCCAGGCATCAGCTATCGAGGAATTTTAAGTATCGGCCTGACCGTCGGAATCCCAGTGGGAGCCGATCTTACTTCTTTCGGCAGCACCCAACTATACGGTGCGACAAGTCCGTTGCGTTCGACGATGTCCAATTTATTACTCGAACCCAAAGTTATCGTCGGCTGGCCTTTAACCAGCCAAGCCTCCGACGGCGGCCTCTTGCTGCTTGCTGAGGCGGGTTACCCACTGGGTAATGCATTTAGCGATCTCCCATCTATTATTACAGGCCTTACATCATCACAACCGAATACTGCGAACTTCATGCGCTTACCCCAAATCTCTCTCGGTTTGAGTTATGTGGTGAGGGTTACTTCATACCCAGTACAACTGGTTTACTAGACGGCTGATTTATTTTCAAATTCTTATCAACCCCGACAGTATTGGGTAATAATCATCCAACAGTTGCGAATTCTTCGCTCTTGCCCTTGCGTGGCGTTCCAAAATGTATTATGTTGAATGCGTGATGATGGGCACCTGATTCAATTAAGAATGACGAATTACGAATGGAGGATACTCTACGAGCAAGTCGGCATCGAAATTTTGTCAAACGGGAGGAAACCACGGTTAATGAACGGAATTCAAAAAACAAAATCAAGTTTTTTCGGCATTCGAAATTGGCAATCATCGATGAACTAATCTGTAGCTCGGCTGTTGGTTTGCTAACAAGCGTTAGTTAGTGTCGCCTATGAAAACGCTCGCACGCAAGGACCAAATTCGCCTGAAGGCCCAAATGCTCTTTCGAGAGCGTGGCTATAGCGCTACCTCTATGCGCGATCTGGCCGATGAGTTGGGTATCGAGGCAGCCAGCCTTTATAATCATATCTCTTCCAAAGAAGAAATTCTTCAAGGCATTTGCTTTGGAATGGCGGAGTCGTTCTTTGCGGCTGTCGAACCGGTTACTTTGAGCGCACTGGACCCCAAAGCGAAATTACAATCTGCCCTCGAAGCGCATTTGCGCGTGATCGCCGAAAATTCGGATGCTTCCGCCGTCTTTTTGCATGAGTGGCGTCACTTAGGTGAGCCCTTCTTAAGCGACTTCAAACTAATGCGCCGCCGATACGAGAAGCTGTTCGTTACGCTCGTCGAGGAAGGTATCGCACGAGACAGTTTTAAGAAGATGGACGCGCGAGTGGTCGCACGAACGATACTCTCCGCAACCAACTGGACGTTCGAATCCCAAAAGACTTCCAAGTCCGATGGGGACGCCACGATTCAGCAGATCGCCGAACTGCTTGTTGAAGGACTTATCAGAAGATAGAAATACTATGTACGGAAACGCCTACATCGAGAATGACACGAAGCTTGTACAGAGCGCGCAGGTTGAAGATCCCGAAAAATTAGCGGAGTTCGAAGCGCGCATTGCGCGTGGCGAGAAGATCGAGCCCGATGATTGGATGCCGGCCGAGTATCGCCGCCAGGTGCTGCGTATGATCGAACAGCATGCGCATTCCGAGATCATTGGTGCATTGCCCGAAGGTACATGGATCACGCGAGCACCAACGCTTAAGCGTAAGCTTGCTCTCATTGCTAAAGTGCAGGACGAAGTCGGTCACGGTCATCTTCTGTATGCGGCTGCGGAAACGCTGGGCAAATCGCGTGAAGCGATGATAAACGATCTTCTGAGTGGAAAGTCGAAGTATAGTAACGTCTTCAATTATCCTGCGAAGACCTGGGCGGACATCGCTGTCATCGGATTTTTGGTCGATGCCGGAGCCATCGTTAATCAACTTGCAAATGCAAAAGGAAGCTACGGACCGTACTGTCGAGCTTTGGAGCGCATTTGTTACGAAGAATCCTTCCATTTGAAGCAAGGATACGATGCGTTCGTGGCGCTTGCGACTGGCACACCAATGCAGAGAGAAATGGTGCAGGATGCGCTGAACCGCTGGTGGTTTCCGCCGCTTATGCACTTCTTCGGTCCACCGGATACGATTTCGGTGCACACGGAAAAGTTGATGCGCTGGAAGGTGAAGATGATGTCGAATGAAGAAATGCGTCAGGACTTCATGGAACAGTACGTCCCCAAAATTTGGGAGCTTGGGCTCACGCTTCCCGATCCGAAACTCAAGAAAAAGGAAGATGGCTCATGGGAGTACACTCAACCCGACTGGGACGAATTCTTCCGCGTCATCAATGGCGATGGCCCGTGCAACAAGGAGCGTTTAGCCGTCCGACGTTACGCTGAGGAGAATGGCCGCTGGGTAAGAGAGGCGTTGATGAATCCAACTATTAAGCATATCGTCCCGTACGCGTAAGGATAGAAATGCCATCATCGATATATAGCAACACCTTAACATTAGGAGAAGGACTCGGGGAATACCTGAGTCGCTTTGGCTTGGGTGATGGTGGGTATCGTGATCCGAAATTTACGATTCCCTTCTTCTGGGTATTTGCATTACGGTTACCGAATATTCGTGTTCGAGTTGAGGCAGTAAAAATTCACGACTTGCATCATGTGCTTGCGGAGTATCCAACAGGGTTGCTCGGCGAAGCAGAAATTGGCGCATGGGAGATCGCATCGGGCTGCGGAAAGTATTGGCCAGCCTGGATCCTTAACTTTGGGTCGTTTTTATACGGGGTCGTTCGTCATCCTTCCGAGACCTTTCACGCATTCGTTCGTGGGCGACATAGCGATAACTTGTACCATCAAGCAGATTACAAGGAAGTCCTCGGACGTTCTATCGGCGAAATTCGCCAACGACTTCACATGTCTCACGGGATTCCGAGTAGCAGCATGAGTGATATAGTGAGCTTTGCATGCTGGTCTGTAGTGAGTTTCGTGACATTAGCACTACCATTTTTAGCGGTGATTTACTTCACCGCTATCATTCTGCATTAAGAAAGATTTTTATGGTAACAAGCCTCGACCCCCGCATTCGCCGCGCAGACCTCGAGCACTCGCCCGCTTCGAGTGGCCTCAATCCGAACGAGCATTGGGATACCTTTGCGATATTCCATCAGGATAAGCGCGGCACGGCGCACGAGTTTGTCGGTATTGTGCATGCGCCCGATCCGGAGATGGCACTCGTATTCGCGAAAGAGCAATACGGCCGCCGCAAAAAGACGGTGAACATCTGGGCTGTGCGTTCAACCGATATTTACACCTTCCAGCATAAAGACGAAGATATGTTTTCGACCGTGCCGGAGAAGACCTATCGTGAAGCGAGCGGCTATCCGGTACGTAAGCGTATCAATAAATATTTAGAAGAACTCAAAGCGATGCGGCATAAGCCGGTCGAAGAGGAGGAAGAAGCATGATTGAGCAAGTAAAAATAAATGAAGCCATGAAAAATCTTCTCTATCGCATCGCCGATGATGAACTCATCATCGGACATCGCAATAGCGAGTGGACCGGCTTAGGGCCGATCCTCGAGGAAGACATCGCGTTTAGCTCTATCGCGCAGGACCAGATCGGTCATGCCGTTGCGCTCTATTCCTTGCTGCACGAGCAATTCGCCGAGCCAAATCCGGACGCGATCGCATTTGGCCGCAGCGAGTCGCAGTTTCACTCATCACAATTCGCTGAGCTTCCGAGCGGCGATTATGCGTTCAGCCTCGTTCGTCACTTTCTGTTCGATCACGCGGAAAGCCTACGCTATTCGATGCTTACGGAGTCATCGTTCGCACCACTCGCAGCGCTTGCGAAGAAGATCAAAGGTGAGTTAAAGTATCATGTGCTTCATGCCGACCTCTGGGTAGAAAAATTAAGTAAGGGTACCGAAGAGAGTCATGCCAGAATGCAGTCAGCACTCAATGAAGCGCTCACCTATGCGTATGGTATGTTCGAACCAAGTCAGTATGAAGAACTGCTGATCGAACAGGGCATTTTCGGTGGCGAACGAACGCTTCAGCAAAAATGGATGGAGGCGATCCTTCCGATCATTGAACGGGCGAATCTTACTCTTCCCATGATCTCTGGCATCGATCCTATCTTCGGTGGGCGTAGCGGATATCACTCCGATTATCTACAACCTCTTCTCGACGAGATGTCGGAAGTTTATAGAATGGACCCGTCTGCTACATGGTAGAGAATGTAGAACAGCTATCCTTGACGGTCACTCGAGCCTCCAGTCCGAGTGACATAGACAAGAACGCCTGTGCCACTGATTCTGTACTCGAAGTGCTTTCTCAGGTCATGGATCCCGAAATCCCGACACTCTCCGTGGTCGATCTGGGAATGATCTCTGGTGTAGAAGTAAATGAAGGAGTTGTTCGGATCAAGCTTCTGCCAACGTTCGTCTCGTGTCCCGCAACCACTTATATTCGAAAGAATATTGAGTCTTCTCTTATCAAAGCGGGATATCCATTTGTGGTGGTCGAGATGGAGCATGAGATCTCGTGGTCCAGCGATCGCATTACAGATCGTGGCCGCCAGTTGCTATCGGAATTCGGTCTCGGCATACCCGTTCAAATCGATGGTGTGCTCGACCTTGCCACGATCGAACATGTGAACTGCCCGCACTGCGGCAGCTCAAACACGACGCTCCGTTCGATGTTCGGGAGTACGCTCTGCCGCTCGATCCATTATTGCAATAATTGCAAGCAAGGATTCGAGCGATTTAAACCGCTCTAGAAAGCGCATCCAAAGCTCACAGCTCCATACGGAATTATCTGGTCGCTGAAAAACAGTGGCGTCAACGTAATGCGAAAAAGAATACCATCATCAGCGGACTGATATCGAAATCCCACGCCGAGCGAATAGTAGACGCCACTATTGTCCGCAGTTTCATACCAAATGCTCACTCCGCTACTATGATACACAAAACCGGCATCGAGTTCAAAACTGCTCGTTGACTGAGGACCGATCCCAGGAAGAAAATTGATAAAGACCGGAAGCAATACCGCCCAATGCTGATCGTTCGCTTCAACAAGACTAAATCCCACGCGATAGCCAACGGTCGTAAATACCATTCGGTCGTAGTTGAACGAATAGTATAGCGCTGAACCACCCAACTCAGCGTATACCGCGTTCGTGGAAGGCATTGCATTAGCATGCAACGAATCAGATTGCGCCGCGGCAGTCGATGCACAAACCGAAATTAGAAGACAGAGAAGTCCACTTCGCATATGTAAGCTGTTTCCCTCGCCAGTGTTGGCGATGTCAGCTTAGCGTTCTATCTTCCGGTAAGTTACAAAACTGTGAGGTCACAAAAATGTGACCTCACGAAATTACGCTGCCAGCGCCTGCGTCACTTTATTCGCTGCGTCAGTCATACCTTTGGCAACGAGGAAGTTGAGACCACTCTTCTTCAGGATCTCGCCCGCTTCTTCGGCATTCGTACCCTCTAGGCGCACTACGATCGGCACCTTCGGATGCACTTCGTTCGATGCCGCAACGACGCCCGTCGCAACGCGATCGCAGCGGACGATGCCACCAAAAATATTGATCAGGATCGCGCGCACATTCGGATCGCTGAGGATAATGCGGAAGCCCGCCGCTACCGTATCCTTATTTGCAGTGCCGCCGACATCGAGGAAGTTTGCCGGCTCACCACCTGCGAGCTTGATAATATCCATCGTTGCCATGGCGAGACCAGCGCCGTTAACCATACAGCCGACGTTACCATCGAGCTTGATATAATTCAAGTTCGATTTCGATGCCTCTACTTCCAGCGGATCTTCTTCCGCCAGATCGCGAAGCGCTGCGTATTCCGGATGACGGAAGAGCGCGTTGTCATCGAAGTTTACTTTCGCATCGAGGGCCAGCATCTTCTGGTCCTTTGTCAGCACCAGCGGATTGATCTCGAAGAGCGATGCATCGGTCTCTTCGTATGCTCTATAGAGAGCTTTAAGGAACGCCACACATTGCTTGAACGCCTCGCCGCTAAGGCCTAAGGCAAACGCCAACTCACGCGCCTGGAAATCGCGGAAGCCGACAGCAGGATCGACGAACGCTTTCACGATCTTCTCCGGCGATTCTTCGGCTACCTTCTCGATCTCCATGCCGCCTTCGGTCGAGACCATCACGACGTTCTGCGCGGTCGCGCGGTCGAGGACGATACCCGCGTAAAACTCCTTCTGAATGTCCACGCCCTGCTCGATCAGGAGGCGCTGGACCTTCCGGCCTTCCGGTCCCGTCTGGTGCGTCACCAGCGTCATACCGAGAATATGCCGCGCCAGCGTGCGGACGTCTTCGAACGACCGCGCGATCTTCACGCCGCCGCCTTTGCCACGTCCGCCGGCATGGATCTGCGCCTTTACAACGACAACGTCCGAGCCGGTCGATGCCTGCAGCTTTTCCGCAGCCGCCATCGCATCGTCAACCGTATAGGCCACGTACCCTTCCGGCACCGGCACTCCATACTTCTTTAAGATCTCTTTTCCCTGATGTTCGTGGATTTTCATTCGCTATCGCTATCTATTAAGCTCTATATAATAAGGAAGCGTCCCGCTTTTTGACGAGGAGGACGCTCAATCCCTGCAAAAATACGAAGAATAATAGAGTGTAGAACGGATAGCAGAAACCGGACTCAATGCCGAAAAAACTTGATTTTGTTTTTTGAATTCCGTTCATTAATCGCCGCTTCCTTCCGTTTGACAAAATTTCGATGCCGACCTGCTCGTAGAGTATCCTCCATTCGTCATTCGTCATTCTTAATTCGTAATTGAATCAGGTGCCCATCATCACGCATTCAACATAATACATTCTGAAGCGCCGCGCAAGGTGCCCTTTGAAGATTTTTGAAAATATTTGCTTGTAAGGGATTTGCTCTCAAATTGGCCCACTAGTCGATGAAAGTTCAGCAAATTTTGCCACTAGTCATGAAAGAGCATTATATTAATATACGGTTAAATAGGCACTTCCCATGTCAAGCAAGAAAGAAGAAACACTTTGGATAGCTGATCCGCACACGATTGCGAAAGTCGACATCCTTGAGAATTACCTGTCTCGTTACTTCCAGATTATTGGTAGCTTCAATAATAAGAGTATCGTTTACGTGGACGGTTTTGCCGGACCGGGAAGATATAAGAATCATCCGACCGGTTCGCCTCTCGCTGCGTTGAAGGCAGCTAAAATTGCACTTTCATCGAAGAACCCAATTGTGAAAGCAAGCAAAATCCATTGCATATTTGTAGAGGAGAGAAAAGATCGATGCGAATTCTTGAATGATTTGATTGAACCATTCCGAAGTGAGCCAAGAATCGACATCCATATTTTTGAAGGTGATTTTGTCAAATCGCTTCCAAGAATTGAGGAGCTTTTCCCGCAATTATTTTCAACAAATTGGTCATTCTTCTTCATAGATCCGTTCGGCCCTACTGTTATTCCATTTTCGCTCATCGAACAGATCCTACGAAATAAATCATCCGAAGTGTTTCTTAATCTCGACGGAGACGGGATTGGACGTATCTTTCTTGCAGGTGAGAGTGCAAACTCCGAACAAAATCTTGAGTATATATTCGGAGGCAATAAGGATTGGCCATCTCTCTTTCGTCAGGCTTCTTCGCTTGACGAGTGTGCGCGTCAGGCGCTAGCACTTTATAAGACGAACTTATTTGGAATTCCTGGGGTCGATTATGCTTTTGCTTATGAAATGCGGGGTCGTCATAACAGTATTAACTATTTCTTGTTATTTGCATCACATCATCCATTAGGTCTCATAAAGATGAAGGAGGCAATGAAGTCAATTAACAAGAATGGAAGTTACGTTTTTTCCGACGCGCGAGTAGGTCAACACGAATTATTTTCGTTTGATGATCCAACTTCATATGCAAACGAGATTTGGGAAAAATTCAGAGGTAAAAAGGTTGAGAGGCGAGAGGTTGAAAGATATGTTTTGAATGAGACACCTTGTTTGAGTATATCAGCACCGCTAAAAATGCTTGAGACTTCACATCGAATCGAGGTTGAATTGTTTCCGAATGTGAGAAGAATTCGTGGCACATTCCCAGAAGAGAAAGTTAAGAGCATCCATTTTATTTAAGTTATGAGAAACGGCTCTTCCATCGAATGGACCGATTCCACCTGGAATCCAGTCACGGGCTGCACGAAGATCAGTGCTGGGTGCAAGAACTGCTATGCCGAGCGGATGGCGAAGCGGCTCTATGCGATGGGCTCCGATCGCTATCGCAATAAATTCAAAGTCACATTGCACGAAGATCTGCTTGATGCGCCACGGTCTTGGAAGCAATCTCGAACGATCTTCGTCAACTCGATGAGCGATCTCTTCCACAAAGATATCCCTTTCGAGTTCATCCGCGATGTCTTTAAAACGATGGAAGAGACTCCGTGGCACAAGTATCAAATTTTGACAAAGCGAAGCGAGCGTCTCAGGGAGTTTGCGCCGTTGCTTCCATGGCCAGACAACGTATGGATGGGGGTAAGTGTCGAAGACAAGCGTGTAATTGACCGCATTGACGATCTTAAGCAAGTACCAGCCTCGGTACGATTTCTGTCGCTCGAACCACTTATCGGTCCGCTTGAGAATTTGGATTTGCGCGAGATCGACTGGGTAATTGTCGGCGGTGAATCGGGGCCAAAAGCGAGGCCAATGAAAAAGGAATGGGTAGAGTCAATTCAAGCTCAGTGCGAAGCTGCTGGGGTTGAATTCTTCTTCAAACAATGGGGTGGTGTCCGAAAGCACGAGACGGGCAGAGAACTGAACGGCAAGTTCTATGACAATATGCCATTCATTGGTCGCAGGCAATTTTTACCGCCTCTCGTTCAGATAGCATTACCCTAACCCAGAGTCTATTTCAATAGAACGGTTTGAATTAGCGCATAGCTAAATTAAAAGGCCGCCTCGAACCCGAGACGGCCTCATTACGAATTGCTAAACAATTGCTCGTGATACGATCGCTTGTTACCGGCTTCGTTCTACGTGAGCCTGTCGGTATGTAGTTGTGTGTCGCACTCGGTGATGCAGCTTTGCCGTTCGAATTCGTGTCGAATGAATACGGCTCGAAGCATAGGTCCTATTGGTAGAATAGGTTGTTGTTAGCTGCGTTTGTCGTGAAGGATGAAGCGTCCGGTTTGCCATGTCCCGTGTGGATGTGTAATTCCTGTTTGCAAACCGTTTCGTTGCGTTCAGATCCTTATTGGCCATGTCCCGTGTGGACGTGTAATTCCTGTTTGCAAACCGTTTGGTTGCATTCACATCCTTCTTGGCCATATCTCGAGTAGAATAATAATTTCGCTTTGCAAAACGGCTGGTTGCGTTTGCTGCGCGATTGACGTCCGCTTTAGCAGAATAGTAATTCCGCGTAGTGAACCGCTTGGTATGCTGCCAAGCTGTGTCCGCCCGCGCGCCTAATGTTTGTGCTTGGCTGATAGCCGGCATAAAACACAGGCAGGCGGTTAGAATAAGATAATGCACATAGTTTCGCATAAATCACCTCTTTTATTTACGCAAAACATCCGCTCAACATCCAGACCCGAAAACTATCTCGGTATTCCGAGCGAATAGACTAATTCCTTTCATATTCCTATTCTCTCGAAAATATTTTTCGGCTACCGGGTAGCGTCTCTGCTTCAAATTTCCGACAAGCTTTTCAAAAGAATTTTCATTTTAAACCTCTATCTTTTCACTTCTACCGCCTCGCATTTCACGTTTCTGTTTTCTCGTATGACACAATAGTAGGTGCCTTGGGATGCTGTGCTTGCATCCCATACGAACGAGCGATCGCCGGAGGAAAGTATACCGTTAAACAATCGCGCTACTTCAACACCAAGTTGATTGTAGATCGAGACCTCTGCATTGCCCGATGTGACGCTTGTAACATCGACATGAACGTTCGTCGTCGCAGGATTGGGATAAATGGTGAGGGATGCTTGTGGCATTGCAGGTCCGCTCAAGACGCGGCCATTAATTATCTCGGACAAGGAGCGGCGCCAAACGCCGTTACCAAGTGTGCCGGCAAACAAATATCCGAGTCCGGAAGAGAGCGTTCGAACGTAATTCGTGGTAAGACCAGTATTAACCTGCCGCCAACTTACCCCATCATCACTGGACATGAGTACACCGTACCCGAACGATGCAGCGAAGAAGTAATTGTTATAATTGATAATATAGTATACGGTAAGATTATTGAAGCCGGTAAGTATGTTGTTCCAGGTTTTTCCATCGTCGGTCGAACGATACATTCCATTTCCGATGGTACCAACCACCAAAGTATGATTGTGTGCAGCAAACCCATACGTGAGAGATAATTTTGTGAGTTGGCGGCTTTGGTACGTCCAGCTATCTCCATTATTGGTAGAGCGATAAATTCTGCCATCGAGCGTGCCGGCATACAGGTCAGTGCCATTGCCGGTTAAACCAAAGACAGACCCGCTATCGATACCACGCGTTATCGGAGTCCAGGTATCGCCATTATCGGTGGATCGGAATTCACCATCACCACCAATGAATAAAGCGCCATTAGCAGCGGTCATAACATTGATGATGCGACCTGAAAGCATCGGATCGAGCGTAGTCCACGTACGGCCTGCATCATGGGAGCGATAGACAGCATCCGCTGCTGCAAATAAATACCCATTACTTGCGGCAACATTGACGACCGACATTTGAGCGGGAAGCCCGTTGGTGATCGGCAACCAATGTCCACCGGTGCCGGTCGTTTGAGCAAGGCCATCTCCCCAGAGCCCCGCAAGAACTCCATCTTCGGAAACGGCGAGCGATGAGACGGATTCTGCGGTGAGTCCGCTATCAGATGCATTCCACGTTGCACCGGAATCGGTCGAAAGGAATAGCCCCTTGTGGCTACCTGCGATAACGGTCGGTCCAGTAACAGTGAGTGTCAGCGCGGAGGAATCACCATGCCAGGAATTGACTGCTACCCACGATGCACCAGCATCAGAAGAACGATACACGCCTTCGCCATTGTCGGCGATCAGGTACAAGCCAATGGCAGCGGCCGCTCGAACATTACTATGACCGACAGCCGTATCGACCATAGTCCAAGTGTTACCACTATCGTTGGAGCGATAAACTCCAGCAGAATAAGTGAACGCATACACACGATCGCCGTCTTGTAATAGCGAAGCGATCGAATTCGCAGGTATCGTAGCCGGAAGCGTCCAGGTTGCACCATCGTTTGCCGTTCGTGCAAGACCGCTTATTGTACCGGCCAGCACCACATTCCCCATTGTGATGAGCGTCGAGGGCTCTGCCGGCAACCCCGAGTTAGCACTTTTCCATGTTGCGCCATCATCCGTCGATCGGAACACTCCTCGTCCGTTAGCGACGGTGAAGATGGCATTTGGCGTTACCGTGAGCGCATTAAGGATCAAGTAACTGCCGATCTTGAGTCCGCTATCGATCTCCTTCCAGGTTGCACCATTATCCTTTGAAGAAAAGAGGCCTTCGCCGGCTGCCGCAAGCACCTCCCCGGAGCGCGCCGCAAGAAGTTTAACGGAAGACATTGCACTCGGGCATGCCGACCACGACCGGCCGTTATCCGTCGATTTGTAAACGCCTCCGGCCGATGTGCCGATGAATAGGTTGCCTTCGGCAGCGATCGAGCATTGGACGCTACCGCCAAGCGGTCCGCCTGTCGAAACCCATTGGGCTCGCGGGGATCCATAGCTACACAGAATCGCGACGATGACGATCATGACCTGCGGGACACGTTTTGTTTTCATAACCGTGAATGAGAGGATAAATACTGCCCCAAATATAATACACGATTTCAAAAATGATTCAAACGAAAAAGGACGTGCCGAAACACGTCCTTTTTTCGCAAAGCTCTTTGTTCCAACGCCGTTTTTTTCCCAAGCTAATTTTCCGGAGGGTGTAACAAAATTCGGTGAGGCGAATTATTAGATGCTCGCTGGCAATGCGGCAAAACCGCAGGCCATTTATCAATCACTAACCTCAAGTCTATTCCGCTACGGAACAATGATTTGTGTACTGCAAAATAGCAACGAATTTACGGGCTTTCTAGCCCCGGGCGGTAAGCCGCGAACGACGAAGGATGGTCGCACATCCCCGGTCGTCCGTGCTTACGACGCCCTTTCGGTGCTATCGGACGATCGAACGTCGATCACGGACGACCGATCTTCCCAGGACGATCAGGCATAAGCGCCTCGATAAAAGTCCAACGCAGAGCCAACAACACAATCATTTTTCACCTGAGTTAAGCGGAATAGAACCATGCATTTTCATCACAGCGCTGCGCATCGTGCGCGGCATTCTCATTCTCGGTATTCGAGCGAATATCCTGCACTCTTTGGTGCAGTACAGAACCAGGCGTACGAACCGCAAGCAGTCGAACAGTTCGAGCCACATCGAAGTGAACTCGTGCGCCGTATCGTGCGAGCGATCCGGCACAGACTGAGAAAAAACGCGCGTTAACGTTGCAGTGCGGCATTTTAGATATTGTCGCACTTCCTTTTCTTCAACTTTTGTTTATACGATATGGCTAAAACCGTTCGCATTCCCGATCGCACACGTTTTGAAACTGCGTATGAAGGTGGCAATCAGCCGCCGTGGAATATTCCTCATCCGCAAAAGCAACTGGTGGAAGTTGCAGACCGCATTAGTGGCACTCTGCTAGACTCCGGTTGTGGCACTGGCGAGAATGCCCTCTTCTTTGCATCGCGCGGTGTGAAGGTCACGGGCATTGATTTTATCGCAGAAGCGGTCGAGCAAGCAAAACGCAAGGCGAAGGAGCGCGGCATCGATGTGGAATTCCTCGTTAAGGATGCGCTTACATTATCAGGCTGGGATCGGCAATTCGATAACATTATCGATAGCGGCGTCTTTCACGTCTTTAGCGATGAAGATCGCGCGCGGTATGTCGAAGGACTCGCGCACGTCCTGAAATCTGGCGGTCACTATTATATGATCGTCTTCAGCGATGCAGAGCCTGGCACCCACGGCCCTCGCCGAATATCGAAGCAGGAGATCCTCAATGCGTTTACGAATGGCTGGACCATAGAATCGCTTGTGCCATCACGGTATGAAGTGCGAAAGGAAGCACAAGGCGAAGTGTTTAGTGAGGGCGGAGCGAAGGCATGGTTGGCGGTGATCCGAAAGAACTAATTATATCCTTTTTCTCCGTAGGGCTGCAGGTCCTCCAACGTGAGTGCTTCAAGGCCGCTTAGTTCTGAGCGAATGTCAGTGGTTGAGTTATCGTCGAGCTTCAGCACGTGTAGTATCTGGAAATCGAATGCCTCAGCGCCGAGCGATTTCCAATCGTGTTGGAGTCCTGCGTTCGGATAGTTACCGGAGTCGAGTCGAAAGCGGATGGAATTCCAGATCGTATCCAGCGCTGTGGATGAGCCGACGAATATTTTTCCATTCGCCTTATTTTTTATTTGAAATACCCCGACGTGCGGCGTGCGCTGTTTGTACTCCCGAGTAAGCTCTTTTCGTGTTTTCATTGCTATTTTGTAACACTCCTCGTTCCAAAAAAAGTAATGAAGGGTCGCTCTCTGGCCTGCTATTGGTCTGGTTAATAATTTGCAGACTGTATTGAAAGAAGGCGCGCCATTTTGCCGCGCTCTTTTTTTGCCGCTCTCTTTAAGCTGTTGAGGGTCGGTGTTCGGTCGATCTACTCATCCATATAAACCGTGAGGCTGGGGACACGTCGTGCATTACTTATTTCGGTGGCCGCTCTCCTTGTTGTGATCGCGGCGGCGTGGATCGTTGCGACCTATTATTTCGATTCGTTCTTTAGCCGCATCGCCGAGCGCAAGATCGTAGCGGCCGTCGAGTCTGCTTCTCAAGGCAAATATCAACTGAGTTTTCGGACGTTTGCCTACTCCCATGGTGAAGTGCTTGCAAAAGGAGTAGACTTCAGGCGCATAGGCTATACAAAAAATGATCGGGGCGTTACCGTCCGGCGAATCTATTTGGATTCACTCCGAATTACTGGCGTTAACTGGATCAATATACTTTTGGGAAGGCCGATCTCTCTGGATGAATTCGATGCTCACGGTCCACGCCTGGTTTTATCGGATATTGAATCGGAGCACGAACATCTTAAATTACTGCCGGATACCGTTCATCAAAAACGCTCGAACACGTTCTCGATCGCTTTCGAAACGGTCCGACTTCCGAACGCAGGAATTTACGGGCCGTATCCATCCAGCGATCATCCGGCGGGTCTCCTCTCCGTAACGATCGCCGGATTTCACTATCCTGACAAGTCGGGTACTATACTTCCATTTTATTCCAGGCGGATAGAACTGTCATCGCCATATCTCGAATATGCTGATTCTGACGCATCCCATGCGTGGCGTGTGCGTGGCCTTGCAATGTCGAGCAGTGACTCGCTGTTCCGTCTCGCAAGTCTCCGGTATACAGGAAAGAATGCATCCGGCAGCGATCCACTTGCGTTTCAAGCTGGCAATATTAGGGCAACCGGCGTTAATTATTCACGATTGCTCGGCGGTAGCGGTGTGTCGTTGCGTGATCTAACAATCAATTCACCCGCTATTGATATTCGCTCATCGGGGAAACAACGAGACACTTCAAAACACCGCTTCTCACAGAGATATCTGGTAAAAGAAATCCCTATACCCGTACGAGCGAAGCACATTTCGATCGAAAATGGCAGCATTCAACTGCACGAAGCAACCTCATTACTTGCTGCCGAACATGTAACGATACAGAGTACTAATTTCAATATCAGACCACGGGAAGATTCTTCGCAGCCGCTCTTCTCTAAAGACGTTGAAATCCTGGCACCCAACGTTCGATACAGCAATAAAAAAAATATTCTCCTGCTTAAAGGAGTCCGAGGGGATGTAGCCAATTCATTGCTAACGGCAAATGAAGTATCCTCCTCGGAGGGAGGCTCGCACTATCATATAAACAACGCTCGGGCTGAAGGCATAAACTTCCCGGCATTAGTAAACGGAAAAGCTATTGCGCTCAACCTGCTCGAGGCGAAGGGATGGGTGGTCGATGGTTCGAACGGTCGGAAGACGAGCACCAGTCCAAGTGATAGGCACGGACACAAGCCTTTTTCCCAGGAAGAGATAGCGCATTCTGTCTCCATTCCGATCGAGATCAAGCGGATCTCGTTACCGAATGGGCGTGTGCGCCTGTATGGGAATACACCGATCGACACGCATAACATTAATGTGCAAGCCTTTGAATTTCATCTCGATCCCAAGGCCCGTTCCTTCGATCCGCTTTTTTCACGGGATGTGACCGTCGAGGTCCCTCGGTTCAATTACAACGATCGCGGCGAACACCTTGCGGTAAGCGGAGTTCGTGCAAGCACGAGAAGTGGCTCTATCGTTGCGCACACTATAGATTATCCTAATAACGGCACTGAGTATAGCATGAACGACCTGCGAGCTGCAGGCATCGATGTTATGAAGCTCCTGAACGGCAACGGTATTTATTTGCACACGCTCGGGTCATCCGGATGGTCGATCGTGCGAACCGCAAAGATCAATGCAGCTTCGGAAAGCGATCCAAATACCTCGCAAAGGAGGCAGCCGCTCCTTACACTTCCCATCGTTGTAAACGATCTTTCTTTCCCCGTCGGCACGATACGAATGATAGGACTCGACTCTGCTGGTAAACCCGCCTCACGGTTTCTGGTCCGGGATATTTCTTTCCATGGTACGGACATTCGCTACGATCCCAAGAAAGCATCATCGCGGCTAACGTTCGGTCAAGCATTATTCGGGACTCCGAGCATGACCTACGATGACAGCTCCGGATTCTACCGATTCGAAGTGCTCAATTTGCACGGTAATTTGCACGACGCCTTTGTCACGGCAGATACGCTGGGGTATATTCCGAAATATCCGACGGACCAGTGGGCGGCATTACACCAGTATGCGACGGGTCGAAAAGATTTTCAATGTTTTGGCTTACGGGCTTCTGGTGTCGATGCAAGCGGCTTGCTCGATGGGAAAGGGATCGAAATCCAAAATATGTCATCGACAGGATGGTTGTTCGATTATTATAAAGACGAGCATAAGCCCGGCGATAAACGACCGATCGCTGCACACTTACTCAATGATTTTGCACGCTCCGTAAAATTTCCGCTTACGGTCCATAGTATCGAACTTGATAGCGGATATATCTTATTTCGCGAACTCGCTGCACAGGCCCACAAGCCTGGTATTATGACGTTCGATCGTCTTAATTTAAAACTGCATTCGTTTTCGACCGACCATACGAATGCTCTTTATTCGCAACCTACGCAATTCGATTTCAGCGGTATTTATATGGGCGAATCGCAGTTCGCCATTGCAGCCGAATACCCATTGCAAGACTCCGAGTTCAATATGACACTTCATGGGGTGGTCGGCCCGTTCGATGCAACTCGGCTCAACTCCTTTCTTCCGATGCACGAACGGAAAAAACTCCTAAGCGGACAATTCGACAGCGCGTCGTTAGCGATAGCGATCGTTAATGGCAATGCGACGACGACCTTGACCCCTCTCTATCACGACCTCAAGATCAAGGTGATGCCGCCGAACCCGGAAGATAAGCCCGATATCGAAGAGGATGTTAAGACCTTTATTACCAATGCGTTTATTATTCGCAAGAATAATCCGGAAAAAGGCGAGAAACCAGTTACCGCCGTTACAACACGCGCCCGTAAGGAGGAGGAGCAATTGATCCAGTTTATATGGTTTGCAATCCGCCAGGCGCTTGGGAAGGTCGTCGGCGGTTTTAGTTAAATAGTATAGTATTACTTTCTCGCCATCGTTCTTCAGCTCTCTCCATGTTATTTCAGTCCATCTTCGGAATTGCGTCGATAATTGGCGGTGCCATTGCCTCCGTTACCGGTTTTGGAATTGGCAGCATCCTTACTCCTACTCTCGCCGCTCAATTTGGTACCAAGTTGGCCGTTGCAGCGGTTTCGATCCCACACGCCGTCGGTACTGTCACACGGTTCGCGCTAATTTGGCGCAGTGTCGATAAGCGCGTTCTTATTCGCTTCGGCATTGCAAGCGCACTCGGCGGACTTGCCGGCGCCCTGTTGCACACGGTCTTTACCAGTATTGTGCTGAATTATATACTCGGCGTTTTACTCCTCTTTGCAGGAGTATTGAACATGTTCGGGCTCGCTTCTACGATGAGGTTTGGCCGCAGCGTTGCATGGTTCGCAGGGCTTACTTCGGGAGTGTTTGGCGGTCTGGTCGGCAACCAGGGAGGGATACGCTCGGCAGCCTTATTAGGCTTCGAACTCGACAAACAAGCATTCGTCGCGACCGGTACCGCGATCGGTATCGTCGTAGACCTGGCGCGGATGCCGGTATACATCGCAGCCGAATCGCATCAATTGGTGGATCTCTGGCCGTACCTTCTTATCGGTACCGTCGGAGTTCTTATCGGCACCTTCCTGGGTAAAACGATCCTTACCAAAATTCCTGAAAATATTTTTCGACGGGTGGTCGGGACGATCGTTTTTTTATTAGGGATTGCTCTTATTGTTTATCCGAACCCATGATCGTTTATTGTTTTACAAATCGTGCGACTTGCTTTTTACCGGACGATGTAAAAGCAACAGCGAAATAATTACTGGTCACAAGGTTAGAAACAGGAACGAGCATCGTGGGACCACTCGCCGCGGACGCAAAAACTAACGCGCCATGCTCATCGAATATGTCCACTCGTTCGATATAATCATTCGTCGAAGTGTAATCGATCACTAAGTAATTCGTCGCAGGGTTCGGATATACACTGAGGACCGTTGAATCCGAAACACTCCCTACTGTCGCGGTAGGATCGTAGAGCAGCACCGGTTCACCTGGCGTTACGTGACCTGAACCGGGACCAACATCGGATGTCGTTACCACGCCATAGTAGGTTGGTCCCACCGTATATGGATAGCCGGCGGTGCCGGTCGAATCTATCGTTACAAAATAGGCATAGATGCCGTGTGGATATTCCGGCGTAATGCAGAAGCGTCCGTTGTGCTCGTCTAAGTCTCCTGACCCTACCGTGTATTCGAAATCTTCGATGTAATATCCCAACGGATACTGCGCTGAAATAGCCGGACCATATTGATTGGCCGCGAGAGAAGTACCATTAGGCAGTGTAGTTCTATTGGTGATATTTCGCATCGCGTAACTCGATCGCATTCGTCGAATACCGCCGGTGCCGTTCGTATTCGCAAATCCATAAGCACCATAGATCGGATAGCCATCGAACGCATAGCCGATGATCGGCGAGTGATGCGTTGAATCTTTATCATTATATAAGCATACCGGATTCAAATGATGATGATATTCGCCGTTCGGTGCAGGATGCCCAAGGCATTCATCGAACGACGACCCTTCGACCACGATCGCATTCTGATTCCACACACCTGCATTATTGTATGAATGTGCGTCTTTGGCATTGAAAATACTTACGCCATTCGACCAAATGCCGACATGCCCGAGGGGAGTGGCCGTTTTCGTACCCATATTGGGTTGAGGATCGCGAGTAATCTTGAATTCGAAATTCTGATTTTTCGGCGTGTTCGGGTTTCCGGGCCAGGGTCCGATGTCGTATCCCGGGATGCAACTACAGCTAATATAGACGTTACTATCCGAATATTGAACTCGCTGGACGTTGCTTGGTAAGTTATTATATCCGGTCGCGCTCGTCTGGTTAAGAATCCAACTGGAGATCACAGGCGCAGTCGTTTGCGCGGAAACAGACGCGGCGAACAGGATCGGGAAAAAGGCGAGATATTTCATATAAAAGCGAAAAAGACAACAAATTCATTAACACCGGCAAGCTCATCCATATAACCGATAAGTGTTATTAGCCCCGCTGGAATTTCGAAAAATCTAATTTTTCTTGTCCGGGTTCTCAAAGGCCGGTCGTTATTATAGTACACAACCGAATAGACGCACCGCCTAAAGCGGACGTTTAATCAGTAGATTATTCACTCTTTAATCATCGGAAAACTTATGAATGAATTCGTATTTCTCTATCGCGGCGGAATGAACGCCGGAGCGCCGCCATCACCGGAAGTAATGGAAGCGCAGATGAAGCGCTGGCAGACCTGGTTCGAAAAATTGGGACAGGAAGGCAAGCTAAAGGACTGGGGAGCACCGCTTCAGCGTGAAGGTAAGCACGTCGCTGCGGGCGGCACTATTACCGATGGTCCCTTCGCCGAGGGCAAGGAAGTCATCGGTGGATACTCGATCATCAAGGCTAAGGACCTCGCAGAAGCGGCTACGCTCGCCAAAGGATGCCCGGTCTTCGAAACGGGTGGAAGCGTCGAAGTCCGACCGGTCGCACCGATGTAAGCAGAAATATCTGGGGACTCGAAGCATTATAGCGTCGAGTCCCACTACTTAGTTACAGCGTCATTTTTTTCACTGCTAACGAATAAGTATTATGGCAAAAGTAATTTTTGGAAACCACTCATCCGTTATTGTTCCAAGCAAGGACCGGGAGAACATTCACAAATTTTATGGTGATGTCCTGGGTGGCACTATCATACAGCAGCCAGAACGGGATTTCATTCGAATCGGAGGTGATTTCTTTATCGTCTTTCTCTACGGGGACGTCCCCGATGAGAGCGAATTTTCGCGAACCGCTCGCGCGATCTGGTTGGAGATCAAGTCGGATAATGTTGAAGAAACGCGACGGAATATTCTTGAATCAGGACTTGTCCGAAAGTTAGAAGTACCGGACCCTCATCTTTACTTCCAAGCTCCGGGCGGACAATGCATGCGGCTCGTTGGTATCGATGAAGATCTTTCCTTTTATGAGGGAGCCGAAGCAGGTCCGGATGTCGCACGGATCAAGGAACGTGCCGCGATGGGATTTGAAGCTTAAATGGATTCACTTATGACCCGAGAGATTCTCAATTCGTCGTTCGATTACGTAACATATATCCGCACGACGCCGGAAAAGCTTTGGGAAGCGATCACCGACAACCGATTCATCCGCCAGTATTGGTTCGGCGCGATCACACAGTGCGAATGGAAGAAGGGCTCGTCTTGGCGAATGCTCCACCCCGATGGACGCCTTATGGATTCCGGCGAAATCCTGGAGATCGATCCTCCGCGACGTATCGTCATTCGTTGGCAGAACGAGTGGCATCCCGAATTCATGGCTGAAGGCCCGAGCCGCTGCACGATCGAGCTCGTTCCTATGGATAGCGCGGTGAAGCTAACGATCACACATGAAATGGAGCGGGCGGACTCCAAATTCATTGCGGCCATCTCCGCGGCGTGGCCGCTCACGCTCTCCAACCTGAAATCTTTGCTTGAAGCGGGAGAGATCGCTGTTACTACACATCCTGGGCATTAAGGCATCCCGATGAACGCACACCTTAATTCTTGAAGTCGTATGAACGAATTTGTATTTCTCTATCGAGGCAGTGGCAACATGCAATCGAATCGCTCACCGGAAGAAATGGAAGCCAGCATAAAACGCTGGCAAGCATGGTTCAACAAACTAAGCGAAGAAGGCAAACTTAAAGACCGAGGCATTCCGCTTCTGCGCGAGAGCAAGTATGTGGCAGCAGGCGGTACGATCATCGATGGGCCATTCGCTGAAGGAAAAGAAGTTATCGGAGGCATCTCTATTATTAAAGCGAAAGACTTAGCGGAAGCGGCCGAAATTGCAAAAAGTTGTCCCGTCTTCGAAGCTGGCGGAAGCGTGGAAGTCCGACCGGTCACGCCAATGTAATGCTTTATTTATAAGCGAACGGGAGCAAAATGGGATTTATACATCGCATCGCCTTAATAGCTTGCTTTATCGATCGCGTTATTGCATGGTTCTTGGTTGAACAAGAATAACAATGTACAACGAAGCTCTGACAAACCGCCTCCGAGAATCCTTCGATACGATCCTGCACAAGAGCGGTGATAAACGGAAGATCGAAGAAAAACGAATGTTTCGCGGAGTAACCTTTATGATCGACGGTAAAATGTGCGCGAGCGTTGGAGACGATCGTTTTATGTTTCGCATTGATCCCGCCCTACATGAAGAAGCAGTGGAAGAAGAGGGAGTAACGCCGGTCATTATGCGCGGTCGAAGCTTCAAAGGATACGTTCGAGTGCAGGAAGACACCGTTAAAACAAAAAAGGCGTTGGACCGTTGGGTAATGCTTGCCCTCGATCATAATAAACAAGCAAGAGCATCCACTAAGAAAAAACGAAAGTGATCGCTACATGAGCGAGCCGGTGCGCCAAGTCGTCGAGCATTTATTCCGAGAGGAATCCGGTAAGCTGGCATCATCGCTGACACGCGCGTTTGGCCTTGCCCGGCTGGAATCGGTCGAGGATATCGTTCAGGATACTCTGCTCGCAGCGCTTCGAAATTGGTCCTTTCGCGGGGTACCGGAAAACCCGACGGCCTGGCTACATCGAGTAGCACGCAACCGGGCGATCGATATTCTTCGCAAGCGCCGGCGTGAGTCCGAAGAGAATGCGGAGTTAGTCCCCGGCCTTCGTGAGGCAGCATTCACGCTCGAACTCGAACGCAATTTCCTCTCCTGGGAAATAGAAGATTCGCAGCTTCGAATGATCTTCGCCTGCTGCCACCCCGGCATTCCTGAAGAATCGCAGATCGCACTGGTACTCAAAACGTTGTGCGGATTTAGTGTTCGCGAGATCGCGAGCGCATTCTTTACACAAGAGTCGACGATCGAGAAGCGGCTGGGCCGCGCACGCAAATATTTTCGCGATCATCACGTCGAACTCGAAGCACCGACAGGCCTTGCTCTTACGGCACGATCGGAAACCGTGCTCGCTTGCCTCTACCTTCTCTTCAACGAAGGATACAAGCGAACGGAAAGTGAGGGTCTCATCCAGCGCGATCTCTGCCTGGAAGCGATGCGATTGACGCTGCTCTTAGCTAATCATTCGGAGACGCGATCTCCGAATGTATATGCGCTTCTTGCGCTGATGATGTTTCATGCCGCCCGGTTCGATACACGTACGAACGAGCAGGGCGAGATCGTGCTCCTTTCAGAACAGGACCGTTCGAAATGGAATAAGGAGCTCATAGCACGAGGCCTTCATTGTCTCGTCCATTCAGAGCCGGACCTCTATTCTTCCAGTTATCACCTCGAGGCAGCGATCCAATCGCTTCACGCTACGGCAACTTCCTATAAAGAGACAAATTGGTCGGCCATCCTCGGACTGTACAAACGGCTGTATGCAATAAAACCGAGTCCTATTGTGGCGCTGCACATGTCGGTTTCGCTCGCCGAGGTGCATGGCGCTAATGACGCAATAGCCTTACTTGAAGGCTTGCCTTTGACGAACTACTACCTATACTATGCGATCTTAGGCGACACCCTGCTCAAGGCGGACCGTCGGAAGGAAGCATCCGAAGCCTTTACGCGCTCGATCGAACTTACGATGAACCCACGCGAGCGGCTGTTGCTCGAAGAGCGGCTGTCAAAAATCGAGGTGTAATCGGCAGTCCTGATGAAATCGAATAAACATTGGCTTAAAGGCAAACTTTTCTTCCCGTTTTTGCCTATTACACGCGCTAACATGCCACAGTTCGCCTGACCTTCATACACTTCCCGATAGTTTCTCCTTATACTTTCCTTTAACGAATGGACCTTTCCTTTATTACCCACACGTGGTGGGGTGCTTTACTTTTTGTCGTTGCATGCGGACACATCACGATCATGTGCACATCGCTTTACATGCACCGCTCGATGGCGCATCAGGGCGTAAAGTTCAACCCCGTTATTAGCTGGGCGATGCGCTTCTGGCTCTGGTTCTTTACCGGCATGAGCACACGCGAGTGGGTTGCCGTTCACCGGAAACATCACGCACATTGCGAAACAGAAGAAGACCCGCATTCGCCGGTCATTCATGGTTGGGCGCAAATTCTCTTTTTCGGAGTGAACTATTACCGCAAAGCCTACCGCGACCCGGCAACGATGGAGCGCTTCACGAAAGGCTGCCCTAACGATGTCATCGAGCGAAAACTCTTCATGCCACACAAAGTATGGGGCATCTTAATATTGCTGGCCGTCGATATCGCTCTATTTGGATTTATCACCGGCCCACTCGTCTGGGGCGGACAAGTATTGTGGGTACCGTTTTGGGCGGCCGGTGTGGTAAACGGTTTGGGACACACGATCGGCTATCGCAATTATAAAGTGCGCGATGCCAGTCGTAATCTCATTCCGCTCGGCCTTTTACTCTCCGGAGAAGAGCTTCACAACAATCATCACAAATTCCCCTCGAGCGCGCGCTTTAGTATGCGCTGGTTCGAGTTCGACATGGGCTGGTGGTACATTCAGGCGCTTCGCCTCATCGGTCTTGCCAAAGTAAAAGTCGTGCAATCCGGCGCTGCCGATTTCAAAGAGCGCGCCCGCTTGGCAAAAGAAGCGGCGATCGACCGCGTCATCCATGCGGCCGTCGCACCAAAGATCGCCTCTGCCGCCGTCGACGCATAGCTTCTGACCCATAGCTGCTATTGAATGTTTGGGGTAACCCAGTGGTTACCAAAGCGACCGTATGGCCACCATGCGGTCGCTTTGTAATTTATGGACCGCCGAACATTTTTAAAGATGACTGCAGCCTCCACCGCAACTCTGCCGTCTATCCTCCACACGTCTGCCGCCAACGGGTATAGCAAGCCACTCCTACCCATCGCCGAAGATGAAAAATATTGGAATGCTATTCGCGAGGATTTCCCGATCACGCATAATCTCCTTTATTTCAATAATGGCACGATGGGTCCCAGCCCTCGCCAGGTAACAGAGCGAGTAACGAAGCGGGTCGAGCATGTCGATGCCACAGGAGATTATGGTGGAGACTACGAGGGTATTCGTAAGGCCATTGCCCGAGTCATCCATGCCGATAGCGGCGATCATATTGCGTTCACTCACAATGTTAGCGAAGCGATCTCGATCGTGTCCAGTGGTATCGACCTTAAAGCTGGCGACGAAGTACTGCTGACTACGCAGGAACATGCTGGCAATGCGATCCCGTGGCTTGCTCGTAAGAACCGCGATGGCATTGTAATAAAGTTTGTATCGCTAACGGATTCGAATTGGAATCCACTGAGCGACGACGAGTTCGTTCAACGCGTAAGCGATGCCATCACGCCGCGAACTCGCGCGATCTCCATGCCGCACCTGACCTGCACGACGGGCCACATGCTGCCTATTAAACGGCTCACTGCACTTGCTCGTGAAAAAGCGCAAAAGAATGGCGCACCCATTTGGTTTTTAGCCGATGGCGCTCATCCGCCGGGAATGCTGGAAACCGATGTACGCGATCTCGGCGTGCATGCCTACGCTTCATGTGGACATAAATGGTTGTTGGGACCCAAAGGTATTGGCTTCCTTTATATCTCCGAAGAATTTATTCCTCATGTGATCCCAACCTGGAGCGGCGGCGAAGCCGATAAATATTGGGGCTATGATGCACGGCTCGAATTTTTACCTACCGCTTCCAGATACGATTTTGCTACGCAAAATTTTGCTCTCTTCGATGGCCTGGAAGCGGCAATTGAATACATGGAGAAGATCGGCTTCGATAAGATAGAAGCACGAGTACAATATCTCACTACCAAACTGCGTAATGGCTTGCGTGAGTTAGCGCCGGGTCACTTCCGATTTCTTACGCCAGAATCCTCCCTTACCGGCCTGACCACCATTAAGCTCGATAAGATGGATTATAAGAAGTTCGCCGAAGACCTTATAACGAAATATAAGATTCGCACTCGCATCGTGCCGGAAGGCAACCTGGAAGCCAATCGCTTCAGCGCGCATATTTATACCTCTCCGGAGAACATAGAGAAGTTTTTGGAGGGGACGCGATCGGTGTTATCGTGATCATCAAAGAGATCCCTCTTCATCGATCCAGAAATCCATCTAATCGCAAAAATCCAGATTCAAAAGATCGCAGAATTGGGATGAGTCGCAGCCAACCGATCCAGAAAATCCATCCAATCCCGCAAATCCTGGTTATGGATTTACATACCCCAACTGATAATTCCTTCGAGGCCTTCGACCTGTCGGACCAGTTGTTCGGTGGGCATTACGAATTCGGTGTGATGGAATCCACCCATGAGGCGCATCGCGGGCGAGAGGCGGATGCCAATCCCTGCCATACCGGATAAGTATTCGCGAAAATGCATTGTCGTCTCGAGTTCGGAGTAGAGGAAAATGTCATCTGGTGAGGATTGAAACCTCACACGAATGAACGGTGCATCGACGAACGGCTCAGCACGATTGTTACCAGTCTGATAATGTGCCACACCGGCTGTAAGCAGGAACATACCATCGTTATTGATATCGCTGGTGAGTCCGAACGAATAGAACAGTAAATGGTGGGCGACGTGCAGTGCCTGGGCTTGCATGCCCACATGCGTACCATCGAGCATCGCAATGCGAGTATACTCGACCGCAATGCGCCCGTACTTGCCAAGTTCGTACGGATCGGTTGGAATATTTGTTGGTGGCGCAAGCGACATCTCGACACGAAGTCCGGGTGGCGTTGAAGCGACCTTCGGCAACATGCAAAATGGAACAACAGCGTTATCGGCTTCATCGGAGTGGTCGTTCGCCATTTCGGGACCACCAGCGGAATACGGAATATTCTGGGCGTGTGAGATCGTTGGCAGTACTGCCAAAGTGATCACTACAACCAGTATCGTTACGAGGCGAGCGGGTCGGTCTACGTTCGATGAGCGCTTAGGAGAGATCCGCTGGCAAACCTGGGCAATCATAGTTGCTCCTTTTTCTCCCTCAATTGTTATAGTATACGAGGGCATGTTTCGGATAGTTTTAAACTAATTGATATTTAGCTCGTAAAAGGCCCCGAAATCGAGAAGTAGACACAAACCCAGAGACAATACTGTCGTATTTTTGTACAGAGAAAGACGATATTGTCTCACATTCACACAGCGAGAGTCTGCAACTTGCAGAACGGGACTTTGAGACGGTTTTTTAACGCATTGGATTCATAAAAGATTTTATGGCTTACGATTATGATGTGATAGTTCTTGGTGGTGGCCCCGGTGGGTATCCCGCAGCAATTCGTTCAGCGCAACTCGGTAAAAAAGTGGCTTGCGTCGAACGCGATCGCCTGGGCGGGATCTGCCTTAATTGGGGATGTATTCCAACCAAAGCGTTGCTCAAGAATGCAGAGATCTATCACACGATGCAGATCGCACCGGAAGAATGGGGAATCGCCTACGATAATCTGCGTATCGATTTTTCAAAAGTGATCAAACGCTCGCGCGATGTTTCGGACCGCGTCGTTAAGGGCATTGAATTCTTATTCCGAAAAAACAAGGTCGATCACATCAAAGGCTTTGGAGTACTCACCGGAAAGAACTCGCTGGAAGTAACGGATGCAACGGGTGCCAAGCGTACGATCACTGCTCAGAATATTGTGATCGCGACCGGTGCACGCGCACGCCAGCTCCCGAACCTCAAACCGGATGGCAAACAGGTGCTCTCCTCTA
>Ga0070738_10002140_pt1 | contig 32517 bp, 20 predicted proteins | sample Coa_R2_2_FD_66446 | JGI IMG/M metagenome (GOLD analysis project Ga0070738, IMG submission 66446) | Surface soil microbial communities from Centralia Pennsylvania, which are recovering from an underground coalmine fire - Coalmine... | ecosystem: Environmental > Terrestrial > Soil > Unclassified ...
GGGCGCGGATCTCGGCCGGGTAGTCCGGGAACGTCGCGAGGTCGTTCCCGTACAGGGCCGAGGCACGCGTGAACTCGGTGCCCGTGAGCTGCATTCCGTCGCCGGAGTCGCCGGCGAACCGGATCACGACGGCTTCGCGGTCTTCGGTCGCCTTCTGGCGAGATCCGCTGGTGCCGCTCGCTTGTGCTTCCATGAACTTCTGCCTAGCTCCCGTCTGAGTGAGTGGAGGGTGACTTTATCGCTCTCTTCGCCCCCGCGAGCAAGATGTTATCTGCAACGGGGTAAAGGCTACTCGTCAGCCCCCTTCGGGCCGTGTCGGGATCCCGAGCCTGGGCTCCGGGGGCACGTTGAGGACGCCCTCGGGGAACAGCTCGACGATGAGGTCGGCTATGTCGCGCTGGGAGATGATCCCGACGAGCTTGTCCCCCTCGACGATCGGGATGTGCCGGTAGCCGCCCACGTGCATCTTGTTGAGGGCGAAGGCGATCCTGTCGCGAGCGGTGAGAGTCTCCGGGTTCTTGGTCATCACGTCCTGGACCAGGGTCTTCTTCGAGTCCGCGCCGGGCTCGACGATCTTCCTCAGAACGTCGCGCTCGGTGAAGATCCCGAGGAGCTTGTCCTTCTCGGTGACGCACACGCAGCCGATCTTCTTCTGAACCATGAGATGAACGGCGTCGATCACCGTGGTATTCGGGCGGACGGTCGCGACCGGCTTGGGCTTGAGCGTCGCGATCGGATCCGTCACGACGGCTCCCCGGATCCTTTGCTTGTCGTCGTAAGCGTCGTCGTACTCGCTGGGATTCATCCCTGGACCTCCTTCTCCCCTCGTCCATCGGGATGCTAACCCGAACATGGCCGTCAAGGCGACAGCGAGAGCGCGGCGCGCGCGGCTCGCGGCCTCGCTCGGCGTCATCGACGAGGGGGAGTGGCCCTGATTCGGCGTTGCCAGCCCCTGAGGCACGAGCATGGCCAAGTAAACGCAGAGCCGCAGAGCTCGCGGAGGAGACGCAGAGGCTGTGCGTTTCGCGTCTCTGCGTCTCCTCCGCGAGCTCTGCGGCTCTGCGTTTAGGTCGTCCGTCCGAGGACCCCGAATCGTGCCTTCTCCCACGCCGGATCGTGCTCTCCATCTCGTCCATCTCCTCATCTCCAGCACGGAGGCGTCATGCTCCAGCGTGACGACTTCATGCTCGTGCTCGCCGAAGTCTCGTTCACGCTCGAATGAAGCTTCTTCATGCTGAGTTGAGCTTTCGTTCAGCATGAGCAAGATCTCGTTCAGCATGACGTAAAGATCTTTCACCACGAACACTTCTCCTTCATGCCCTCACGAGATCCTCGCGAGCATGAGCAAGCTTTCTTCATGCTGAAAGGAGACCTCGCCGTCCTCGAGCATGACTCGCTCGAGCACGAACGAGACCTCGCCCTGCCGGAGCATGAGATCGCAGCGGCAAACGATGGCCTCGGCGTGTAGGATGTGAGGCAGGGAAGCGTCATGTCGAGCAACAACAGTCGAGACTACTCCACTCCCGGCAAGCGCGAGGCGACCCTCCGCCAGCTCTTGAAGGGAATCGACGACAAGTTCGCCGACGGCGACGTGATCAGGATCGACGGCCAGCCGTACACGAAGGCCGAGTTCCGGGCCAAGATCGCCGCGGCCCTCAAGCCGGAGCAAGACTGCCGGGACGCTCACGGACAGCTCGCCCGGGCGTGCCAGGTGAGGAAGGCGAACGCGAAGCCGACCGACAACCTGATCGTCCTGACCAAGAAGGCGCTCGTCACCCACTACGGGGAGAACAAGCCGACGACTCTCCTCGCCTTCGGCGTCAAGGCGCCGAAGAAGCGCCGCAAGGCGACGGTCGCCGAGAAGGTCGATGCGGCCGAGAAGGCACGCCAGACACGCATCGCTCGCGGCACGAAGGGCCCGAAGCAGAAACGCGCGATCAAAGGGAAGCTCGGCTAGACTCCCCGGGTGTCCGAGACGTTCGGGAGCTACGTCCTCCTCGAGGGCCTCGGTCGCGGGGGAGCGGGCGTCGTCTACCGGGCGCGCCACGTCCCGACCGGAGCCCTCCGGGCGTTGAAGATCCTGCTCGGTCCGCCCGACCACGAGGCCTTCGCCCGCTTCAGGAGAGAGGCCGAGACCCTCGCCCGCCTCGGAGGCGAGGGCGTCGTCCCGATCCACGAGTCCGGCACCGAGCAGGGACGGCCGTTCATCGCCATGGGGCTCATGTCGGGAGGCTCTCTCGCGGCCCGCATGAAGGACGGGCGGCCTCTCGGCTGGCGCGAGGCCGTCTCCATCGCCCTGGGGATCGCGCGGGCGCTCGAGCGCTGCCACGCGGCCGGGATCATCCACCGCGACCTGAAGCCGGCGAACGTCCTCTTCGACGACGAGGGCCGCCCGAGGCTCGCGGACTTCGGGATCGTGCGCGACCTCGGCGCCACGAGGCTCACCGAGACGGGGACGCTCCTCGGGACGCCTCTCTACATGCCGCCCGAGCAGCTCGAAGGGCGAGCGGTCGACGCCCGCGCCGACCTCTATGCCCTGGGCGTGATCCTCCACGAGCTCGTCACGGGGCAACCACCTCACCGGGGGTCGTCCTTCCTCGAGCTCGCGCGCGAGAAGCGTTCGGGCGTCCGGCCCGAGCTTCCCGAGGAGACGCCGCGCGCCCTCCTCGAGGTCCTCGAGCGCGCCCTGGCCGGCCGAGTCGAGGACCGCCACGCCTCGGCGACCGAGCTCGTCCGCGCCCTCGAGAGCGTCCTCGCGGACCGACCGGCTCCGACGCGCCGACTCCCGCTCGTCGTCGCCGCGGGAGCCGCATCCATCATCATCGTGGCGAGCGTCTTCCTCCTCGGGAGTGGCGCCCCGACGGACGCGCCGCCTCCCTCCGTCGCGCTGCCCCCCAAGCTCGTCGCCCCGCCCACCGCGCCGAGCCTTCGCGACCTCCTCGCCGCCCGCGACTTCGACCGCGCCGCCGAACGCCTCGAGGACGCGCTCTCGAAGCACGAGGGGCCGCGCCCCGACCCCACCCTCGCGGCCGCGGTCTACGACCACAGCCGCGCCCTCGGCGGCGACGAGGCGTGGGAGAAGGAGCTCCGCTCGCTCCTCCTCGCGGCGAGGCTCGATCCCCGCTGGGCCGGAGAGCTCGCGGCGAGGACCGAGGAGCACCTCCGCCTCGACCGGATCGAGGGGCCGCGGGCGATCGCGCTCCTCGACGCGGTCGCGGACGTGGCGGACGCCCGCGGGCGCGACATGAAGGAGCAGATCGACCGCTCCCGCGCCTACGTCCTCTGGAAGGCTGGCCGCTACGCGCAAGCCGTCGATCTCGTCGTGCGCGTCGCCGAGCAACCGCACGACGACATCCGCGCCACGTCGAGGCTCGTCATCAAGATCGCGCAGGGCCCCGACCCCGACCTGCCCCAGGCCGAGGTCGAGCGGCTCGCCGACCTCCTCGTGAAGCGAGCGGACTCGCCCGAGGCTCACCTCTTCCGCGGCCGAGCCTTACGGAAGACGAAGCCCGAGGAAGCGATCGAGGACCTGCGGGTCGCGCACGAGGGCGTGGACACCCCCTACAAGAAGGGCGTCCTCGAGCTCATCGACGAGACGCTGCGGCGCCTGGAAGAGAAGAAGTGATCGCGGCGAGAGTCTCGCGGGCAGAGCGGCTCCACGAGAAGAGCTCGAGGGCACGGGCGCGCGCCTTCTCGCCGAGCGTCACCCTGAGGCTCTCATCGTCGAGGAGCCGGCGGAGAGCGGCCACGACCTCGTCCTCCTTCGCCGGATCGACGAGGAGACCGGTGTCCCCCACGGCTTCGGGGACGCCGCCCTCGTTGGATCCGACGCTCGGCACGTGGCAGAGGCCGGCCTCGAGGTAGACGAGGCCGAAGCTCTCGTACTCGTTGTCGTCGGGCGTCGGGCGCGGGACGAGGGCGTGGACGTGAGCGAGCTTGAACCACGAGCCCACCTCCTGCCGCGAGGCGGCTCCGACGAACCGGGTCCTCGCCGCGACACCGAGACTCCGCGCGAGCGCCTCGAGCTCGGGGCGGGTCTTGCCGTCGCCGACGAGGACGTAGACGACGTCGTCGGGGAGCGACCTCAAGGCGCGGATGAGAGCGTGCTGGTTCTTGCGCGGCGTCATGCGCGCGACGCTCACGACGACGCGCTTGTTCTCGAGCCCGAAGCGAGCGCGCAACGGGGCCGGGTCGGGGGCGTCGGCGATCGTCGGATCGACTCCCAGGTAGACGACCCTCGTCTTCTCGCGCGGGACGCCGAGGACCTCGAGCTTCTCGGCCATCCACCGCGTGTTCGACAGGACCAAAGAAGCCTCGTCGAGGCCCCATTTCCTGCGGCGTCGAGCGCTCGCCTTCGCGTCGCCGAGCTCCTCGAGGTGGATCGCGTGGACGCTCACGACGTAGGGGATCCCGAGACGCGCGAGGTCGCCGTAGAGGTCGCCCCAGCCCGTCACGGGGTAGGCGAACAGGACGAGGTCGGCCCTGAGCTCGCGGATGTGCAGCAACGCCTCGGCCCGGGCGCGTCTCAGGCGGAGAGGTTTCAGGAAGCCGCGGCGCGTGTCGATCCCGCGGGCATCGAGGCCGAGAGGGGCGAGAGACTCTTGCGTCCGGTCGCGCACGAGGACGAGCGGCCGGCTGCCGGCTTCGCCCATCCCCTTCGCGATCTCGAACGAGTAGACGCTCGTCCCCCCCAGGTCCGGAGGCAGCTGGCTCGTGACGATGGCGACGCGAGTCATGAAGGGCGCTCAGTATAGAATCCCCGCGTGAAGCCTCGCAGCCGGTTGCGGCTCCAGCTCGCCCTCGTGACGTTCCTCCTCGGGCTCGGGGTCGCGGAGATCGGACTCAGGATCGCCTGGCGCCGGAAGAAAGCTCCGAACGGCCACTCGTGGCACGACCACGACGCGACCCTCGGCTGGAGGAACAAGAAGTCCTTCCGGGTGACGGTCGAGCGGACCGAGCAGCTCCCCACGATCCCCGCCCCGTTCGAGGTCCGTCTCGACGCGCAGGGTCTCCGTGACGACCGCGACATGGCGCCCGAGCCCTCGAGCGGAGTCACGAGGATCGCCTGCGTCGGCGACAGCTTCACGTTCGGCTACTGCCTGCCCCAGGAGGCGGCGTATCCGAGGAAGCTCGAGGCGGCCCTCGGGCCCGGTCGGGAGTGCTGGAACTGGGGCGTCTGCGCCTGGGGGCTCGACCAGTTCGTCCTGTCGCTGGACGAGGTCCTCGCCTCCAGGCCGCGCCTCGTCGTCCTCGGCGTCCTCGACATGAGCTTCCGGCGCGCCACGAACGCGAACTTCCAGGACGGCACCGCCAAGCCGCGCTTCCACCTCGAGGGCGACGCGCTCGTCCTCGGGAACGTCCCCGTTCCCGTGATCGAGGCCGGCCAGAGCTACAGCCGCTTCGAGGTCCGCGGGCCCTCCTACCTCGTCGCCGGCGTCGAGAGAGCGCTCGAGAACCTGCGCGTCCACCTCTCCTCCGATCCCGAGGCGGAGGCTGAGGACTGGCGTCTCGGCCGCGCCCTCCTCCGCGAGGCCGCCAGGAAGTGCAAGGCGCGAGGGGTCCGCCTCGCCGTCGCTCTGTTCCCCCAGGAGCGCCTCATGGAGAAGGACCGCTACGAGCGCCTCCTGCCGACGCTCGAGCCCGAGGGGATCACGGTGATCGACCTCTACCCCGCCTTCCGCGAGCCTCGCGGCGGAGACGCGCGGCCTCTCTTCATTCCCAACGAAGGCCACCCGAGCGAGGCGGGCGCGGAGCTCATCGCCCGGACCCTCGCCGCCGAGATCGAGAAGCGACGGCTCCTGGACTGAGCGACTGCCAGACTAGGATTCGAACCTAGACTCGCGGGTTCAGAGCCCGCTGTCCTACCATTAGACGATCTGGCAAAGAGTGCGCGGCATTCTACGGGAAGACGGCGGCCGTGGGAAGCGGTCTGCTTAGGGCCGCCCCGACTTGGCGTCGATCCGCGGAACGCGGAACTTCGGACCCGGACGGATCTCGAGCCGGCGGACGTTGTCGAGGAACTCGCCGTCGATGTTCGGCCGGAGGAGCTCGTCACCCGTCGCCTCGACGATGAGCTCCTTGCCGGGCGCATCGTAGAGGTCCTTGGCGTTCAGGCGGCGGCCCGTCGCCATGCGCGGGAGGTTGTAGATGATCTGCCACGTGTCGGGCTCGCCCGCGGAGATGTGGAGGTTGCCCTTGCCCGCCCACGGGAACATCTTGATGACGCCGCCCAGGTTGATCTTGAAGGCCCCGCACGCGATGGTCGTGTAGTCGGTGAAGGGGAGCTCCTTGCCGTCGGCCCAGACCTTCGCCGGGTGGGGCTTGAGGACCTGGCGCCCGTAGGCGAGCCAGGAGTCGGGGATCCGGTCGCGCAGGACCGGGATCTGCTCGACGACGAAGCCGACCGCCGTCTTGGAGATCACCTCGACGATGACCTTCGGCCCCGGGATGCGCGCCTGGTAGTACTTGTCGAAGAAGCGATTGCCGACGCCCGCGATCGCCGTCGCGAAGCCCACCTTCTCGAAGGGACGCTCGCGGCCGTTCTTGTCCGTCAGGACGCCCGTGAGGAGGAGCGACGGGACCATGGACTCGGGGATCGCGCCGCCCGCGCGGTAGGTATCGACGAGGCGGGTGAGGATGTCTTCGCACCGCCCGCGGACGCCGGCGCGCCGGGCGACGTAATCGATCGTGCCCCCGTTCGTGGGGAGAGCGAACCGGAGATGCTCGGGGAGGGAGTTGACCCCCTGGCCGAGCTGCTCGTTCGCCTTGTTGAGCATCCAGTAGAGAGCGCCGTCGCCTCCGTCGGAGACCCAGAAGTCGACGCCCCGCTCCTTGAACTCGCCGATCACGGGGCCGATCGCGTCGGTGTTCGGCGTCTGGCGGACGATGCCGAAGTTGCCGACGATCGCTTGAAGCTCGGCCGCCCGGTTGTGGCGACGGCGGTTCTTCTTCGAATTGGGATTCGTGATCACACCGATCACGGGGGGGCGGTCGAGGAGGGCGATCGTCATGCTGCTGGCCTCACTAGCGCCGTGCGTCACAGCCGCGGAGGGGTCTTCGGGAGCAGCCTAAGTCGTGGGAGGACAAGGGCCCGACCCGTGCGGATCGCGTCATTATAGGACGTACCGTCCAACGCTTCAAGCCCAATTCGACCAAGATTCACGCTACGCGTCATGTGCCGTGAGAAGCGACCGCGTCCCCTTGAGATAGTCCACGAACGAGACGGCGGTGACCACGATGGCGAGGATCGAGACTCCGAGGGCGGCGTCCCGGGCGAAGGCGTCGGGCGCTCCCATGACGGTCGCCCGGAGGTGGAGCGCGAGGATCGCCCAGATCGCGGTCCCCTGGGCCAGGGCCTTCACCTTGCCGCTCAGTCGGGCCGCGACGACGACTCCCTTGGAGGCCGAGACCTGCCGGAGGAACGAGACCGCCACGTCGCGGAACAAGAGGATCGCGACACCCCACGCCGGGAACCAGGGCTCGGCCGGGCCCGGGGCAGGGTGCGTGGCGAGGGCGAGGAAGACCGACAGCCGCGAGAACGAGTCGGCGGCCGGGTCGAGGAGCTTGCCCACGTCCGAGACGACCCCGAGCTTCCGCGCCACGGTGCCGTCGAGGAGGTCGGAGAGCTCGATGAAGAAAGCGCATGTCGTGGCCGCGATGGCGGGGCCGAGCCCCGGGAGTCCAAACGCGATCCAGAAGGGGAGCACGAGGAAGACCCTGAGGAGGGTCACGGCGTTGGCGATGTTCCGCTTCACTTGACACCCTGGGTCAGAGCTGGTACTCAAGGGTGCTTTGCGCCTGGCGTTAACGCCAGAGGGGGCGGGGTGGGCGAGAGGCGATGACGGAAAACGTCGATCCCGAAGGCGATGAGCCCCAGGAGACGAATCCTGGCGTGTCGGCCGACGTCACCTCGCCCATGATGACGCCTCCGCCCCCGCCTCCTCCGCCGCCCCCCGGAGACCCCGAGGCGACCGTCTCCGAGGCCACCCAGAGCGAGTCGGCGCCGATGGATCCGGGCCCGTCCTCTCCCAGCCTGAACGAGGACAGTGACGCGATCGGCGGCCAGCCGACGCGCGCCGACCTGGGGACTCCGAACCAGGCGGGCCGTCGTTTCGACGACTTCCAGCTCGAGAAGAAGATCGGCCAGGGCGGCATGGGCGAGGTCTACCGCGCCCGGCAGATCTCCCTCGACCGGCCGGTCGCGGTCAAGGTCCTCACGCGCGGCCTCGCGAGCCAGCCGGGCTTCGTCGAGCGGTTCCGTCGCGAGGCCAAGGCCGCGGCGAACATCGTCCATCCCCACGTGATCCAGATCTACGCCTACGGCATCGCCAACGAGATGCCGTACTTCGCGATGGAGTACGTGGAGGGCGAGGACCTCCAGCAGAGGACGCGCCGCCTCAAGAGGCTCCCCATGGAGGAGATCGTCGACACGATGATCGCCGTGGCGAGCGCCCTCGCGGCCGCGCACGAGAAGAACCTCATCCACCGCGACGTGAAGCCCTCGAACGTCATGATCGACCGCCAGGGCAACGTCAAGGTCATGGACTTCGGCCTGGCGAAGGCGGCGTCCACGGACGGCTCCCTCACTCAGTCGGGCGTCATCATGGGGACGCCCAACTACCTCTCGCCCGAGCAGGGACGCGGCGACTCGATCGACGGGCGCTCCGACCTCTACTCGCTCGGCGTCATGATGTACGAGCTCCTCGCGGGAGACCTACCGTTCCGCGCCGACACGCCCGCGGGCCTGATCTTCAAGCACGTCTACGAGGAGCCGGTCCCGGTCAGCAAGCGGAACCCCGAGATCCCGCCCTTCCTCGAGGAGATCGTCCACAAGCTCCTCAAGAAGGACCCGACCGAACGCTACCAGAACGGCAAGGAGCTCGTGGCCGACCTCCACGAGTTCATGGACGCGCAGGACCACTACATGGCGGGCGGCAAGCGCCGCGCGAAGGCGCCGACCTCCTCGGCGCGCACGCGCTCGCCCCAGGCCCGCTCCGCCGAGGTCGCCGCTCCGAGAGAGCGCGAGGGCGACGCGACGCTCGCCGACGCGGCGCCGCGCCCCGGTCACGACGCTCCGACCGAGACGATCGAGAAGAAGCCGATCGATCCCCTCGAGAACCGCTCGCAGCAGGTCACGATCATCCGCGAGCGGGCGAGCATGGCGCCGCTCTGGGTCACTCTCTTCCTCGCGGCGGCGGGCGGAGGGGGCTTTTACCTCTGGCAGAACCACTACCTCGAGAAGTGGGGGCTCCTGGCCTCGCACCGCCCGGTCCTCACCCTGAGCGCCGAGCAGCTCCCGGCCGGAGTCTCGGCCCGTCTCAAGGCCGTCTCGGGCGCGACGAGGATCGACCTCCACGCCGAGGAGAAGGTGACGCTCGACACGGGCGTCTACCAGCTCTCCGCCGAGCGGAAGGGCTACAAGAAGATCGACGACACCGAGCTCCTCGTCGAGGACGAGGGCGGCGTCGCTCACCTCAGAGCCGCTCCCGGCGGGGCCGACTTCGTCGTCAAGCTCGCGCCGTCGGACGAGATGGTCCAGGCGCTCAAGGACGCGACCGAGGCCGTCAAGCAGGCGAAGGAGAAGGGCGACGGCGAGTCCTTCACCGCCGCCGCGGCCGCCCTCGCGCGCGTGGACGACCCCGCCTGGAAGCCCGAGGGCGGGAAGTCGGTGAAGGAGCTCCAGGAGGAGCTCGACGCCGCGAAGAAGACGGTGCAGGACAAGTACGTCGCGGGCCAGGCGCTCGCCGACGCGAAGTCCTGGCGCAAGCTCCAGGAGATGGCCGAGCCCCAGAAGGCGGATCCCCGCTGGGACGCCTTCCTCCGCATGGCGAGGCGGGGGATCGACCAGGAGGCGAAGGACCTCCTCGATGCCGAGGCCGCGCGCGACAAGGGCGCCCTCGATGATGCGGTCAAGAAGGTCGAGGCCGTCCTGCGCGACGACCCGGACTGCAAGGAGGCCCAGGACCTCCTGCCGAAGCTCCAGGACCTCAGGAACAAGCGGGAGCTCGCCCTCTCGAAGGCCGCGAGCGCCGCGGACGACGAATCGCTCCACAGGGCGGAGGATCTGCTCCAGAAGTACCTCGACCAGGTGAAGAGCGACGAGACCGCGAGCGCTGCGCTCAGGACGGTCCTCGAGAAGCTCAAGGCCCCGCGGGAAGACCTGGTCGGTCCGCTCGAAGCGGCGATCAACGCGGGCGACTGGAAGTCGGCCGCCGCGCGCCTCGCGGCTCTCGAGAAGGCCGAGCCCGGGCACCCGAAGCTGCAGACCTGGCGGAGCCAGATCGACCAGGGCCTCGCCGCGTCCGACACGTCGGCCGCCGTGAGGCGCGCCGTGGACGGGCTCGACGAGGTCGTCCGCAAGGCGACCGCGAGCCCCGACTCGCTCCTCGCCGCCTTCGACCCGGCGAGCCCGTGGAAGGAGAAGGAGCGCGACGCCTTCGCGAAGCTCGCCGAGGCCCGGGCGCGGATCGTGGACACGAAGCACGTGGTCGGCGCGGTGACGCTCTCCGACCCGACGCACGCCCACGTCGAGACGAGCTGGACGCTCACGCTCGAGGTCGAGGGCGAGGTGCAGAAGGTCGAGCTCGCGCACGCGATCGACCTCGTGCTCGTGGGCAAGGACTGGAAGTTCTCGCGCTTCGTCGCGAGCGAGAGGAACCGATGAAGGCTTTCTCCTGGCGTCTCGCGGCCGCGACCGCGGGACTTCTCGCGCTCGTCGTCGTCTTCGCTCAAGGCGCGAAGGGCGAGCCCGACAAGCCCGCGCTCGGCTCCGACGTCGTGGCGCGCGTCGCGGAGGTCTCACCGAACGGCGTCGTCACGCTCGACGCCGAGGAGGGCTCGGCCTTCAAGGACCGCCAGGTCTTCGAGATCTTCGCCGAGACGAAGGCCTACTCGCTCCCGCTCTCGTCGGACCAGAAGAAGATCCGCGTCAACAGGACCCCGGTCGCGCGCGCCGTCGTCTTCCAGGTCGAGGCGAAGACGGCCCGGGCGCAGCTCTTCGACGAGAAGGGGAACGCCGAGAAGCGGGCCCCGATCGAGAAGGGCCAGGTCGCCGTCCTGAACCTCGGGATCGCCGCGCCCGAGCTCGCGCCCAGGATCCGCGGCCACTCGCCCGTGGGCGAGAAGGCCGGCGGGGCGTGGCGGCAGAAGGTTCACATCACGCTCGACGCCCTCTACGCTCCGGGGAGGCGCGCCTTCTACGAGTGGCGTCCCGAGCGCGGGACCATGGCCCAGGGCGTCGAGGTCGCTCCGGGGATCTACCGGACGACGAGCGCCGAGAACGACTGGATCGCTCCCTTCGCGGCGCGCACTTACAAGATCAACGTCACGATCACCGACTCGGCGGGCAAGACCGCCCTCTACGCCGTGGACGTGAAGTCGCTCGGGGCGAAGCCCCAGGAGCGCGCCGCGAGCCCCCACGTCCTCAGGACGCTCTTCGAGAAGAAGACGTTCGTGGCCCTCCACGACGTGGCCTTCGACGCGCGCAACAACATGTTCTGGCTCGACGAGGTCTCGCACGTGACGGGGAACGACGAGTTCTTCCACGGCACGAACGCGGACGGCGTCGATCTCGGCTCGGCCGAGGTGAAGGTCGGGAAGTTCACCGCCCTCGCCGTGAGCGACGACTTCTTCTTCTTCCTCGACACGAAGGAAGGCATGGTCCGCCGCTACCCGCGCGGCGGCTCGCTCCAGCAGGTCTTCTCGGGCGACCAGGTGAAGATCGGCGAGTCCGGGAGCGGGAACGGCCGCTTCAAGGACCCGGTCGACCTCGCCTGCATGCCCGACGGGGGCGTCGTCGTCCTCGACGCCGGGCAGCGCTGCGTCCACCGCTTCGACGACGCCGGGCGCTTCCTCTACTCGTTCGGCCGGCCGGGCGAGGGCAACAACGACCTCAAGGAGCCGACCGGCCTCGCCGTCGCGCTCGACGGCACGGTCTACGTCCTCGACAACGGCCGCAAGCGCGTCGTCGTCTACAAGAACGGCCGGATCGCGAGCGACGACATCGAGGTCGGGATCCCCGCCGAGGACCTCCGCGGGATCGGCTACGACGACTTCGGCGGGGCGCTCGTGATCCTCGAGCGCGGCAACGGAGTCGTGAAGACGTTCAACCAGACGCGCGAGGGCTGGACTCCGGCGTCCAAGAGCGCGAGCCTCGGCTCGGACGACGTGGCGTGGCTGAAGAAGCCCTCGCGCGTCCGCCTCGATGCGACGCGCGTCGCCTACGTCGTGGACCGGGACGGCGAGTCGCTCTGCCGCTATGACGTGGCCGACCGCGCCGACTTCATGGGCCGCCTCGGCTCGGTCTCCCTCTCGGACGACGTGAAGCTCGCGGCGACGCCCGACTCCGACGTGGTCGCCCTCGACAAGAGCGCCGACGTGGCGGTCCGCTTCGACCACAAGGGCTGGGCCACGGCGCGCATGGGGATCGAGGCGCAGCAGGACGGGCGCCTCCGCGATCCCTTCGGCGTCGGATGCGATCAGGACGGGAACGTCCTCGTCGCCGACGCCAAGAAGGCGGCGGTCCTCAAGTTCCAGGCGCGCGGGGGCGCCTTCTTGAAGAGCTTCACGAGCGAGGCCGTCCTCAAGAACGTCCGCTACGGTCAGATCAGCAGCCAGCGCGAGAAGTTCGTCGTCCTCTGCGCGACGAAGGACCCCCACGCGGCCGTGATCGACCCGAACGCGGGCGACCTCGTGAGCTACGCGCCCGCCTCGACCGACCTCGACGACCTCGTCCTCGCCACCTTCTCCGGGCGCTTCGACCCGAGCGCTCCCCGCGAGGAGGAGGGCTACTTCTGGATCGTGGACAAGGACGGCGAGCGCGTGAGCAAGTTCACGCTCAGGAACACGAACCCCGTCGAGATCACGAAGACCTTCAAGAAGGTCTGCGGCGTCGCGGCGAACGTGGCGGGCGCCGTCTTCCTCTGCGACCGCAAGACGAAGACGATCGAGGTCTACGCGAGCAACGGGTCGCCCTTGACCACCCTCCAGGACGACCAGCTCAACGTGCCGACGGACGTGGCCGCGGACGACCTCGGCCACCTCTACGTCTTCGACTCGTCGAAGGTCCGGATCCTCGAGCTCGGCGAGTAAGCGGTGGGCGGACCCGGCCGTTTCGAAGCCAAGAGCCTCGTCGGCGGCACCCTCGGGCAGTTCGAGGTCAAGTCCGAGATCGCCCGCGGCGGCATGGGCGTCGTCTACAAGGGCTACCAGCCGTCGCTCGACCGCTGGGTCGCGATCAAGACCCTCCCCATGGACCTCGCGGGCGACCGCGAGCTCGTCTCGCGCTTCCAGCGCGAGGCGAAGGCCATGGCGGCCCTGCAGGGCAGCAACAACATCGTCCAGGTGATCGACTCGGGGCAGGACCAGGGCCAGTACTACATGGCCATGGAGTACGTCGAAGGCCCGAGCGTGAAGGACCTCCTCAAGTCCGAGACGATCGACTCGGACAAGCTCTTCGACGTGCTCACGCAGACGTGCGACGGCCTCGACTACGCCCACAAGAAGGGGCTCGTCCACCGCGACATCAAGCCCGCGAACCTCCTCTACGAGGAGAAGACGGGAATCGTCAAGATCGCCGACTTCGGGATCGCGCACTTCTCGAAGAAGGACGAGGAGATGCTCACGCTCACGGCCGACAACGTGGGCATGGGCACCATGAACTACATGTCGCCCGAGCAGAAGATCAACGCGAAGAGCGTCGATCACAAGGCCGACATCTACGCGCTCGGCGTCATCGTCTACGAGGCGTTCACGGGGAAGCTCCCGCTCGGGAAGTTCAAGCTTCCGAGCGAGATCAACCCCAAGCTCCCCCGCGAGCTCGACGCGATCGTCCAGAAGTGCCTCGAGGCCGAGCCCAAGGACCGCTATGGCTCCTGCGCCGAGCTCAAGGCCGTCCTCCTCCAGGCGCGCGCGGCGACGAAGGAGAAGACGCTCCGCCGGACGATGCGGGAGGCGATCGACCGGACCCTCACCGCGATCAGCCCCAACCGGACCGTCGGGATCGCGGTCCTCGGGTGCCTGTTCCTCCTCGTCGCCGGAGTCGGGCTCGGGGGCGGCGGTTACTGGTGGTTCTCGCACGCGAAGAAGAAGCACCGGGACGAGCTCCAGAGGGAAGTCGCCGAGGCGCGCGAGAAGGCCCAGGCGGCGCTCAAGAACGGCGCTCCCGTCGACGCCAAGATCAAGGACGGCGAGACGGCCGAGGGCCTCGTCAACGGGGCCTCGATCGACGAGCAGGTCGTCCACCTCCTCGCGGCGCGCGAGGCCTACGCGCAGGCTCTCTCCGCGGCGTCGGAGTGGCGGCAGGGCTCGAAGAAGAAGCTCGAGGAGAGCGTCGCGAAGGCCGAGAAGGACGCGGGCGACCTGCCCGTGGCGGACGGCTTCAAGGACACGGCGACGAAGGCCCTGGGCGACGCGAGGAAGGCGCTCGATCCCCTCGACGGCGCGGCCTGCGACGCGGCGATCCAGAAGGCGCTCGCGGCGATCGCGACGGCGCGGAAGATCGACGACGCCCTGGGGTCGCTCGCGAGGAAGAAGGACGCGCTCCCGGACGACAAGAAGCCGGCGGGCGACGCCGCCCTCTCGAAGGTGACCGACGCCCGGAAGTCGGGCGACGCCGACGCCGTGCAGAAGGCTCTCGCGGACGCGGCGGCCGAGATCGCGAAGCTCGGCGAGAAGCCCGTCGAGCTGCCGCCCGACATCAAGAAGCCGCCCGTGGACAACACGGGAGACATGGCGGCCCAGACAGACGCCGCGCGTCTCGCGAGCGATGCCGCCGCGCGCGTCCGCGACGAGCTGGCATCGATCCTCGAGGTGGCGCGCAACCTGGCGCCCGAGGCGGCCAAGGCGGAGGAGGGCGCGGCGTCGGACGCCCTCTCGGGGGCGGCGGGGGCTGCGCTCCCCGAGCGCGCCGCCGCCTACGACAAGGCGAAGAAGCTCTTCGACGCCGCGATCGGCGCCGCGTTCGCTCAGATCCGCGACGCCGTGTCGCGCGAGGAGAAGAAGAACGCTCCGGCGGCGCGCGTCGCGCCGGCGGACTGGGACGCGGCGCGGAGGCTCGAGGCCGACGTCGACACGCAGCCCACGCGCTACGACCAGATGAAGACGCTCGTCGCGGCGGGGCTCAAGTTCAGGAAGCTCGCCGAGGCCGCGCGCGCCGCCCTCGACGGCGTGAAGGCGGCGGCCCTCGCCGCCAGGGCGGACGCCGCCTCGCGCCTCGGCGACAAGCACCCCTCGCTCGCGGCGGGCGACGCCGCGCTCGCGAAGGCCGCCGACGCCGCCTCCCGCAACGATGCCTCGGCCGCGCTCGACGCCTACGGCGGGGCGACGCTCGCCTTCGACGGCGCCGAGATGGGCATGCCCGTGCGCGCGACCGTGGACCCGATCAACGAGCACGTGACTCCGCTCACGAAGAGCCCCATGACCGTGATCGCCCCGTGCCCGCGCGGCTTCGTCGTCGGGGCCGAGAGCACGCTCTCCCTCTTCGAGAAGGGCGGCAAGGACCCGATCGCGCGGAGCGACCCGCTCCCCGAGAGGATCCTGGCCGCCGCGAGCGGCGAGGGGGACGACGTCTACGTCGCCTATGGGATCAAGGGCGGACGCGTCGCGCGCTTCCTCGCCGCGAACCCGCTCAAGCAGCAGGCCGCGCTGCCGGGGGACCTCGGACAGCCCTTCGACCGGAGCGTCTTCGCGCTCGCGTACCACCGCCCGACGCACCGCCTCTTCGCGGCCATGACGAACAAGGTCGCGGTCTTCTCGACCGTGGACGGATCGACGCTCCCCTCGATCACGCTCTCGACGCAGCTCCACCCGCCCGCATCGATGGCCGTGCTCGCCGACGGGACGGTCGCGCTCACGGGCCTCGTCTCGGACCCGACGAAGGCGGCCGCGGAGTGGACGTTCGAGCTCCGCGCCTTCCGGCTCCAGGGGAAGGACCAGTGGCTGCCCGTCGGCCAGCCGATCGCGAACGCGCCGTGCGCGGTCACGGCGTTCGGCGACACGCTCGTCGGCGTCACGCACGAGCCCGAGGGGAAGATCCTCGCCTGGAAGGGCGGCACCGCACTCTCCGACTCGCCGGTCGAGGTCGCGCTCGAGCCGGCCGACAAGAAGACGCGCTTCGCCCTCTCGGCCTTCCGCATCGCGAGCCGGGGGCGGTTCCTCTACATGCTCGACCTGCCGGCCGCGGACACGGTGACGCCGCTCTTCCCGCTCCTCGCGCGGGCGAAGGTCTACGACCTGAAGGAAGAGTAAATGAGGGGCACGATTCCACGTCGTCGTGACTCCGTTCGTGCTCGTTCTCGTTCTCGTTCTCGTTCTCGGCCGTTCGATCGAGAACGAGAACGAGAACGAGAACGAGCACGACGGCCGACGTTGCCGAATCGCGCCCCGGTTACTTAGCCCGGGACGAGGGCCTTCAACTTCTCCATGCGGTCCTTGAACGTCTCGAAGGCGCGGTCGAGGTTCGTCGGGTCCCTGAGGTCGACGCCCGCCCTCCCGAGGAGCTCGACGGGCGTCCCGCTCCCGCCGCCCTCGAGGAGCTCGCGGTAGCCGGGGACGAAGCTCTTCCCCTTCGCCTTCCAGCTCCCGTAGAGCGCGAGCACCGCGACCTGCGAGAGGGCGTAGCTGAGGCAGTAGAAGGGGTTGAAGAAGAAGTGGGGGATCGCGGCGTAGCCCCAGGGCTCGTCCGGCATGAGATCGACGTGGGGGCCGTAGTACGCCCTGCAGAGCTCCTCCCACTTCTTCTTGCAGAACTCGAGCGTGAGGGCGCGCTCCTTCGCCTCCTCGTGGGCGGCGAGCTCGAACTCCGTGAAGCAGACCTGACGGTTCACGGTCCCGAGGAACCCGTCGCAGGCGTGCGTGAGGACGTGGACCTTGAGGGCGTCGTCCTTCCCGTCTTCCAGCAGGCGATCCAAGAGGAGGCTCTCGCCGAACTCGCTCGCGGTCTCGGCGAGGACCTTGCTCATCTCGTAGGCCTGGAGCAGCCGCTGCTTCTTCCGCGCGAGCATGAAGTGGATCCCGTGGCCCACCTCGTGCGCGACGGTGAAGACGGAGTCCACGTCGTCGGTGAAGTTGACGAGGATCCAGGGGTCCGCCTCCGGCACCGGGTAGCAGAAGCCGCCGCCGCGCTTGCCGGGGACGCTCGGGGCGTCGATCCGGCGCCGCTCGAAGATCTCGCGCCCGAGGCGCGCGAACTCGGGGTCGAAGCGCTCGAGGCCCTTCTCGACGAGAGCGCGCGCCTCGCTCCAGCGGATCTCGTGGGGCTTCGACTTCCCGATCGGCGCGAGCCGGTCGCAGGTCCTCATCCGCTTCATGCCGAGGACCTTCCCCTTCCACCGGTAGTACTCGTGCGCGAGGTGGAGGTGCTTGCGAGTCGACGCGACGAGGGCCGTGACGACCTCGCGCGGGATCTCGTTCGGGATGTTCTCGACGTCGATCGGGTGCTCGAAGCCCCGGAGCTCGCACGAGATCGCGTGGTCGCGGACGATGTTCTTGTAGAGGAACTGGAAGACGTGCTCCTGCTCGCGGTAGACGCCGTAGAGCCGGTTCGCCGCCTGCTCGCGCTCCTCGGGGACGGTCGACGCGCGGAGCACGTTGAGGAGGTCCTCCTCGGTCTTCTGCTCCTTGCCGCCGATCTTCGCGGCGAAGGAGATCTTGGAGGCGTACTCCTCGCGGAACTGCACGATCGCGTCGCGGCCCGCGACGTTCTTCTTGACGATGACGCGCTCCTCGGGCTCCGAGAGCGTGTAGCGGGCGAGCGAGCGGAGGCGGACGAGCCAGTGCCGGTAGGGCGCGAGCTCCTTAGCGGCGAGGAGCTCCTTGGCGCGCTCCTCGGGGATCTTCTTGAGCTCGAGGTCGAAGAAGACGAGGTCGGCGACCCAGCGGCTCGCCTTCTCCTGGAGCGAGTCGCGGAGCGCGGTCCGCTTCTCGTCCATCTGATCCGTCGAGGCGTGGAGCTCGGCGAACGCCGCGAGCCGGGCGAGCGAGGCCGAGATCGCCTCGTACTCCTCGATCAGGGCCCGGAGCTGCGCCGGCGACGCGCCGAGCGCGGCCCCCCGGTTCTTCGCGAAGCGGGCGATCCGCTCGGCGAGGGCCTTCGTGTCGGCCTCGATCCTGGGGTCGTCGTGGGAGCGGTAGAGCTCGGAGAGGTCCCAGCGGACCTCGAGGGCGGTGGCGGTCGTCATGGGCTCCTCGGTGCGGCGCGGATCTTAACCTCCCTTCGCGCGGAGGACGCCTACCAGGGCGCGCCGAGAGCGTCGTGGAGAGCGCGCGGGAAGCCCGGGTCCAGGGCGGCGACGTCGTTCGCGAACTTCACCGCGGCGTCGGCCCGGTCGAGCTTCGCGAGCGCCCGGACCTTGGCGATGCAGCTCTCGCGCGGCGACTTCGTGGTCACGAGCGCGACGACGCGGTCCCACTTCTCGGCCTTGGCGAGGGCGTCCACGAGCTCGATCCGGCCCTCGCGGAGCCCCTCGTCGTTCCTGGACGAGCGGTCGGGGGTGTCCGCCCTCGCGAAGCAGGCCTCGGCCGCATCGAGCTCGCCCCTCTCCAGGAACAGGCGCTCGAGCTGGAGCCAGGTCCCGGCGGTCCCCACGCTCGTCGAGCGGTCGGCGGCCGCGGCGATCCGCGCGATCTCCTCCTTCGTCGGGCGGCGCCCGAGCTCCGCGAGGAGCTTCCCCGCGTAGAACGAGAGGTCGTTCGCCGTGTCCCTCACGTCGCCCCACTCGGGCTCCCGCTTGGGAGGGAGGTGGTCGATCGCCTCGAGGACGAGCGCGAGGGCGGCCTCGCCGCGCTCCCTCTTCGCCCGCGCGTAGAGGGACCTCGGGTGGTCGGGCCAGTCCGCGAAGACCTCGCGCGTCTTCTCGAGGAGCTTCTTCTCCTCGTTCGCCGCCCAGAGGCGGAGCCACTGCGCGATCTGCCACGCCGGCTCGACGTCGGCGTCCCGATCGATCTCCGCGACGCGCGCGAGGAGCGCCACGGACTTGCGGAGGCGCGCCACGACGGCGGTCCGGTCGAGCGCCGGGATGTTGACCCCGTCGAGCACGGCGCCCGGCGAAGCGGCGCTCCGCCAGAACGCGATGACGCGGTCGCGGAGCGCTTCTCCGGGCGGGCCGAGCCGCCAGGCGACCTCGAGCACCTTCGGCGAGCCCGCCTCGAGGCCCCGTGTGTAGAGGAGCGGCGCGAGAGACGCGAGGGCCGGGGAGCGGTCGGGGAGCGTCTCGGGGTCGATCGTCTCGAGGAGCGCGATCGCGTCGGCGCCGGTGCCGCTCCGGAGGCCGGCCGAGGCGAGCTTGAGCTTCCGGACCGGAGTCTTCTCGGCGGCGACGGCGCGCGCGTAGGCGAAGATCGCGTCGTCGCTGCGGCCCTCCGCACGGTAGGCGTCACCGAGGAGCTCCCAGACGGCCGGCCGGCGGTCCGGATCGTGGATGCACGCGATCTCGTCCCCTGCCAGGCCGGGCTCGCCGCGCGCGAAGGCGATGCGCGCCCGGACGAAGCACGTGAGCGGGTCGTTGTCCGCCGGCCGGAGCGTGGCGAGGGCCGCGTCGAGCCTCCCGGCCTCGAGCTCGCGCTCCGCGACGCGCGCTCGCTCGGATCGCTCCGCGAGGTCGGCGACCGCGCCGGACCGTTCCTCGAGCTCCCTGGCGTCGGCGAGGAGCAGTCGCCGGCCCCGCCGCGCGAGGTCGGCCGCGCGCTCCGCGCCCGCGAGCGTGCTCTCGATCGTGGCCGCGTCCGCCGCCGTCATGGACGAGACGAAGGCGTCCTCCTCCACCCGATGGAGGGTCGTGACCGCCCTCTCGAGCGCCTCGATCCCCGACCGGACCTCGCCCCTCACGACCTCGCGCTGCAGCAGGAACGCGAGCCCGAACCCGAGCGCGACGGTGAGCGCGCCGCCGAGGACGAGCCCGAGCACGAGTCTCCGGCGCGACGCGACACCGCCGACCGAGCGGCCGGAGAGGACCGCCTCGAGCCTCTCCGCGAACGCCGCGGCCGAGGTCGTCCTCGCTCTCGGATCGAACGCCAGCGCATCGCCCACGACCGCGTCGAGCGCCCTCGGCGCCCCGGCCGCGGCGAGAGGTTGGCGCGCCTTCCGCCGCGCCTCGTGCTGAGCGAGGACGCTCCCCGCGACCCCGAAGGGAGGAGCCCCGAGGACGAGCTCGTGGAGGAGCGCCGCCAGCGCGTAGACGTCGGCGCCCGCCGCCGCCGCCTTCCCCTCGAGCTGCTCGGGGGTCATGTAGGCGAGCGTGCCCACGACGCTCCCGGTCTGCGTGAGCGGGGAAGCGCCGAGGTCGCGGACGAGCCCGAAGTCGGCGAGCCACGGCCGCCCCTCGCCGTCCAGGAGGACGTTCGCGGGCTTCACGTCCCGGTGGACGATCCCGCGCTCGTGGCAGCGCGCGAGGACGCGCGCGAGCCGCGCGGCGATCGCCGTCGCGTCGCGCCAGGGCAACCTCACCTCGCGCGCGAGCCGGGAGCGGAGCGACCCGCCCTCGAGGACGTCCATGGCGAACCAGAGCCGTCCGCCCTCGACGCCCGTCTCGTGGACGGGGACGACGCCGTCTCCCGCGACGCGCGCGAGCGCCTCGGCCTCGCGGCGGAAGCGCTCGACCGTCTCCGGGTCGAGCGCGAGCGTCAGGACCTTGACCGCCCGCACGGCGCCGGTGGGTCCGTGGCGGGCGCGGTGGACGCGCCCCATGCCTCCGCGCCCGAGCTCTTCCCCGAGCTCGTAGCTCCCGAGCCGCTCGCCGCTCACCAGGGCTCTCCGAGCGCGTCGTGCGCCCTTCGCGCGAAGTCGGGGTCGAACGACGAGAGCTCGCCCGCCGAGGCCACGTCGCCGCGGCCCACCTCGTCCAGGGTCTCGTACGCGCCGACGCGCACGGAGAGACTATGGCTCGCGTGATTGCCGCGGGCGAACCATATAGACTCTCCGGCAATGGTCTCCTCCCTCTACGTCGAGGTGCCGGGCGAGCTCCCCTTCGAGGTGAGGCTCGACAAGGACGTGGTGACCGTGGGGCGCGCCGAGGAGAACGTCCTCGGCCTGCGCGACATGAACGTCTCCCGCGCGCACTTCATCGTCGAGCGGCGCGAGAACACCTGGATCGTGCGCGACAAGGGGAGCCGCAACGGGACGCTCGTCAACAGGGCGCCCGTGCAGGAGAAGGTCCTCCTCGACGGAGACAGGATCGAGGTCGGCGGCTCGACGCTCACGTTCCGTGCCCAGGCGTCGCGGCTCTCGGTCTCGACGGCCGAGGCGCCGCGGCCCAAACCCGGGCCTCAGACCCGGGAGTCGTCGCTCCAGCCGGGGATCGGACCGCAGCAGCCTGCGCCCGCACCCGCCGCGGCGGCGAAGCCACCGCCCGCGCCCTCGCCGCCCGCGCCTTCGCCGCCGGCCGCGCCTTCGCCGCCGGTCCAGCCGCCTCCGATCGGCGTCTTCGCCGCGCCGCGCCCGACGGTCGCGCTCTCCGGGGCCGAGACGCCATCGTCGCGACCGCCCTTTCCCCTCCAGCCGTCTGCCGCGACGCCCTCGACTCCGCCGAAGGCCGTCCCGCGGGTGATGACTCCGGTGCCCGCGGTCACGCCGTCGCCGCCCGGGACGCCGCTCCCGAGACCCGTCGCTCCGCGCTCCACCGCCCCGATCCCGCCGCAGTCGGCGCTGCTCGGGGGGCCGTCGCCTTCGGCGCCCGCCCCCGCGCCCCCCGCCGCGCAGCCGACCTCGCCCGAGCGCACCATGCCCATGGGCGCGCGGAACCTGGGGCCCGTCGCCGAGCTCCTCGAGAAGAACCGGCCGGTGCCGGGACCGCGCGCGCCGACGCACCGCTGGAAGATGCTCGCGGAGCTCATGGCCCTCATCAACCAGGAGCGCGACCTCGCGCGCCTGCTCGAGAGGATCGTGGACGCCGTGCTCTCGCTCGTCCCGGCCCGCGGCGCGTTCCTCGTCACGGCGCAGGGAGAGAACCTCGAGCTCAAGGTCGCGCGCAACTTCGACGCGACGAAGCTCGGTGACCCGAACGGCGTCTACCGCCTCTCCTACCAGACCGCGCGCGAGGCGATCGAGTCGAAGCGCCCGATCCTCACCAAGGACGCCGGGGCCGACTCGCACCTCCGCGGCTTCGAGTCGATCTCGAACCTCCAGCTGAAGGCGATCCTCTGCGTCCCGTTCGGCTACGGCGGGGAGATGATGGGCGTCGTCTACCTCGACGAGCCCGTGATCGAGAAGGACGCCGGGACGGACGTGATCGACCTCGTCTCGGCGTTCGGCGACCTCGCGGGGATCGCGTTCGCGAACGCCCGCCACCTCGAGGAGGCGAAGCGCCGCGAGCGCCTCTCCGAGGAGCTCAAGATCGCCTCGCGCATCCAGCGGAAGCTCCTCCCCGAGACCGCCCCGCTGATCCAGGGCCTCGAGATCGCGGGCCGCACGATCCCGGCCGAGGAGGTGGGCGGCGACCTCTACGACTTCTTCGTCGCGCCGACGGGCGAGCTCTTCATCTCGGTCGGCGACGTGTCGGGGAAGGGCGCCGGGGCCGGGATCGTCATGGCGAGCACGCGCGCGCTCCTCCGGGCCTACTGCGAGCGCGAGGGACGCACCGACAAGCTCCTCGTCGCCCTCAACCGGGCGCTCGTCCGCGACCTCGAGAAGGGGTCGTTCGTGTCGCTGCTCCTCCTCCGCTGGTCGCCGGCGACGAAGACGCTCGCCTACGCCGGCGCCGGGCACGAGCACCTCCTCGTCCAGCGGGCGCGGACGGGGGCGATCGAGCGGCTCCGGTCGGGCGGCGTCGTCCTCGGCCTGTCGCCCGACCTCGAGGGCCGCGTCGAGGAGAAGCCGCTCGAGCTCGAGCCGGGCGACCAGGTCGTCCTCTACACCGACGGCGCGACCGAGGCCGCCTCGCCCGAGGGCGAGGAGCTCGGCCTCGACCGCCTCGCCGCGATCGTCACCGAGGCGCGAGGCCGGGCGCCGGCGGACATGGTCGAGCACGTGATCGGGCGCGTCCACGCCTTCGCCGGAGTCGGGCACCCGCCGCGCGACGACCTGACGGTCGTCGCTCTGAGGAGATCGTGAAAGTCTTCGTCAGCGGAGCCACCGGATACATAGGGACCGCTCTCGTCCGCGCGCTGCTCGCCGCGGGGCATGAGGTGGTCGGTCTCGTCCGGGGGAAAGAGACGCCGGCGCGGCCGGTGATCGGGGATCTCAAGGACCCGAAGACCTACGAGAAGGCCGCCGGAGAGTGCGACGCGATCGTCCACACCGGCTTCGAGATGGGGCCCGACGCCGTGAAGACCGATCGGACAGCGATCGACACGTTCCTCCGCGTTGCGCGCGGGCCCTTCGTCTACACCTCGGGGATCTGGGTGCTCGGCGCCACGCAGGGGGCGGACGAGATGACGCCCGTGAACCCGGCCCCTCTCGTCGCCTGGCGTCCGGCGCACGAGAGGCTCGTGCTCGACGCGTTCTCGGCGAAGGCGCCCACGATCGTCGTCCGTCCCGGGCTCGTCATGGGCGGACGCGGCGGGCTCGCGGACGGGTTCTTCGAGGGGAACAGCTTCGTCGGGACGGGCGAGAACCACTGGAACCCGGTCCACCGGGACGACCTCGCCGACCTCTACCTCCGGGCGATCGAGACGCCGCTCACGCTCCACGACCACCGGATCTTCCACGCCACGGACGGGACGCGCGAGAAGACGGTCGACGTCGCGCGGGCCCTCGCGCGCGCGGCCGGCAAGAGCGCGCCCCAGTCCTGGCCGCTCGACGAGGCTCGCAAGAAGCTCGGAGCCTTCGCGGACGCGCTCGCCATGGACCAGGTCATAAGCTCGACCCACTCCGAGAGGCGGCTCGGCTGGCGGCCGCGGATTCGCGGGGTCGTGGGGAACGCCGCGCGCCTGTTCGCCGAACGGAAATGAACCGCCAAGGCGCCAAGAGCGTGAAGACAGCGTCTTAGCGCCTTCGTGTCTTCGCGGTTCCCTCTTCGGGCGAGCTCGGCGTTCCTGAGCGCAGTCCGTGCGTCCCCGGGCGCGAGCTCAGCGTCCCTGGGCGCAGACGGTGCGTCCCTGGACGCAGACTCTGCGTCCCTGGGCGCAGACTCTGCGTGCCTGGGCGCACCCTCGGCGTGGATAGGCGCAGGCTCCGCGTCCCCAGGCGCAGGCTCGGCGTCCCTGGGCGCAGGCTCGGCGTCCCCAGGCGCACGCTCGGCGTGGATAGGCGCAGGCTCCGCGTCCACAGGCGCAGCCCCTGCGCGCTTGGGCGCAGACTCTGCGTTCCCAGGCGCCCACTCTGCGTCCCCGGGCGCAGGCTCGGCGTCCATGGGCGCCGACAATTTCCGGAATGTCCGGTACGAAAAGGGCGGATGACCGCACTAACTCACCAGGAGAAGTCGATCCGGGAAGGCCCGGACGGAACACGCGGCAAGAATTTCCGGAAAGATCCGGCAAGAAGGGCCCAGGGGGCCCACTAACTATGTAGGGAACCTCGCGAGGGACGGTCCCTCGCCCCGAGCCGCGCGCCCCCGGGCGGCTCGAGGACCTACTTCCGTCGGGGGCGATCGAGGATGTTTCATGACCATCAAAAAGGAGTCGCACCTCGCGGTGATGGAGAACGATCTCCGCGAGCTCGTGGCCGGGATGCAGAAGACGTTCCCGGCCACGGGGCAGGTGGTCCTCGTCGGGACCACCTACTCGGCTTCGGACTTCACGTCGAAGGCTCAGGCGTACCTGAAGCCCTTCGACGACACCCGCGCCGCCCGGACGGCCTTCACCGAGTCCGTGCAGGCGCGGGACGCGACGGTGGAGGAGGTGCGCGCGTTCATCGACAACGCGCACCGCTTCCTCGGCGCGTACTACGGAGCGACGAGCCCCAAGCTCGCCGACTTCGGAGTGAAGCCGAAGAAGTCCGCGCGGCCGCTCACGGGCGCAGAGAACGCCCAGAAGGCGGCCAAGGCGCGGGCGACGAGGGCCAAGAACGGGACCCTCGGCAAGCGTCAGAAGCAGGCGGCGAAGACCCAGCCGACGCCGCCCGCCAAGTAGTCCGTCGATGAGGACGAGCGCCCCGGCCCGCGAGGGTCGGGGCGCTCTCCTGTACCCGCCTCAATGCGGCGGGACGAAGGCGTGGAAGAGCCGGACCGACACGGTCATGAGGAGCGTGACCATGCCCGTGTAGATCGCCGAGTAGAGGACGGCGCGCCCGATGCACGGCAGGAGGCGCCCCTCCTTGCCCTGCTGGCCGTTCACCGCGAAGGCGAGCGCTCCGTAGAGCGTGAAGTAGATGGCGAGGATCGCGCAGGGGTAGAGGACCTCGACCGCGAGCCAGGCGACGAGGGGCAGGACGACGAGGATGACGACCGCCGCGACGAGGATGAGGAGCATGGTGCCGAGGATCGCGTCGAGCTCGGTGCCCGTGGCGCAGCCGTCCACCGAGCCGGGTCCGCAGCCGCCGCAGCCCGACATGTCGGTGTTGCGCATGAAGAAGAAGTAGTCCCCGGGCTTCTTCTCGCCGACCTGGAGCGCCAGGTCGTGCTCGACCTCGACGCCGCGGTAGAGGAGCGTCGCGATCCACGCCGCGAGGACGACGAACAACGAGGCGAGGACGACCTCCACCTCCACCTTGCGCGAGGCGTGCACGCGGTAGAGGAACGGCGCCAGCCCGAGCCCCGTCACGGCGCACGAGAGGAGGAAGAGGGCGACGACGCTCTTTCCTCCGATCGTCTGGCGGGCCCGCCTGAGCGCTCCCGTGACGGCGCCCTTGCCCGCCGCGATGACGACGCGCGCCGTCGCGACGACGCCCTCGAGCGCCTTCGTCTTCGTGGCGCCGCAGCCCCAGATCGAGCACTTCCCGTGCTCCTCGAAGCAGGCCTTGTGGTGGGGAGCCTGGCAGCGACCGCAGCGGACGCCGTCCTCGCGGCGCTCGATGCCGTCGTGGCAGTAGGGACACCGCATCATGGCGGTGCGTCGGTCCGTCCCTCGATCTTGAGCCCGAGCTTCCTCAGCTTCTCCCGGAGCGACTTCCGGTCGAGGCCGGCCGCGCGCGCCGCCGACGAGAGGTTGGCGCCGTGCTTCTGGACGAGCTCGACGAAGTAACGCCGCTCGAACGCGGACACGACCTTCTCCTTCGCGGCATGATAGTCGAGCGGGAGGGCCCCCGTCCCCACCTCCTGGGGAGGCAGCGCCGCGATCCGCGGCGGGAGCTCGCCGGTCCCGATCGTCTCCGAGGTCGCGCAGGCGACGAGCGCGCGGACGACGTTCTCGAGCTCGCGGACGTTCCCGGGCCAGTCGTAGGCCGCGAGCCTCCCGAGCGCGTCCTCGGAGATCGTGGGCTCGGGCTTCTTCTGCTCGCGCGCGAAGCGGCCGAGGAAGTTCGCGACGAGGAGCGGGACGTCGTCGCGCCGCTCGCGGAGCGGCGGGATCTCGAGGACGAACCCCGAGAGCCGGAAGTAGAGGTCCTCGCGGAAGCCGCCGCGCTTCGCCTGCGTCTCGAGGTCTCGGTTCGTCGCGGCGACGATCCTCACGTCGACGCGCTCGGGCGCCGTCCCGCCGACGCGGAGGAACTCCTTCCTCTCGATCGCGCGGAGGAGCTTCGCCTGGAGGTCGAGCGGGATCTCGCCCACCTCGTCGAGGAAGATCGTGCCCCCCTGCGCGGCGTGGAAGAGGCCGTCCTTGTCGGCGACGGCGCCGGTGAAGGAGCCGCGGACGTGGCCGAAGAGCGCGCTCTCGAAGAGCGTGCGCTCGATGTTCGCGCAGTTCACGCGCACGAGCGTCGCGTGTTTGCGCGGCGAGAGGTCGTGGAGGGCGGCCGCCGCGAGCTCCTTGCCCGTCCCCGTCTCGCCCTGGATGAGCACGGTCGCATCGAGCGGCGCGAAGCGGAGGAGCCGCGCGTGGACGGCGCGCATGGGCTCGCTCGCGCCGACGAAGCCCTGGACGGGCTCGGGCGGAGCGGGGCGCTCCGGCGCTCGAGGGCGGTCGCGCGTGACCGTCGCGACGACCTCGAGGAGGCGGTCGATCGGGAACGGCTTCGCGAGGTAGTCCTGCGCTCCGTGCCGGATCGCGAGCACGGTCTCGTCGATCGACGCGTATCCGGTGATCGCGACGACGGCGGGCGCCGACGGAGTGCGGCGGGCCGCGTCGAGGACCGCGAAGCCGTCCACTCCCGGCATGCGCATGTCCGTGATGACGAGGTCGAAGCTTCCCTTCTCGAGCGCCGCGATCGCGGCGTGGCCGTCGGGGACGGTCCTCACGTCGTGGCCCTCGTCCACGAGCACCTGCTCGAGCATGGCGCGGAAGCGGGCCTCGTCGTCGCAGACGAGGATCGAGAGCCTTCGGACCGAGGTCGCGGGCACGCTCTCACTCAACACGAGGGCTTGCTTCCATGCAAGGGTTTCCGAGGGGCGAGGCTCAATGGATGAGGAGCCGGACCGGACCCGGCGGAAGCGAGGCGCGCTCGCGGAGGAGGCAGCCCGGGGGCCACGGACGCGCGCGGTAGAGGCGCCAGAGGACGGGGCGGACGGTCCCGTCGCTCGTCTCGAGCCAGCGCGGGTTGAGCCGCCCCGAGGGAGGCGGCGCCCACACGATCGCGTCCCTCTCGATCGCGACGAGGCGCGGAGCGTCCGGCGCCTCGGTCAGCGCCTCGCCCACGCTCGTCGATGCGATCGCGGCGACGAGCGGCTCGCCGACCTTCGCGAGGAGGACCGTCGAGCCGACGATCCCGCGGACTCCGAGGCCGCGGTCGAGGACGATCGACTCCCAGCGCTCGTCTCTCGCGAGGTCCAGTCCCGGCGCGAAGCTCGCCGTGTCGTTCGTGTCGACGAGGACGGCGTCGAGGTCCGGCAGCTCGTAGGGGACGCTCGACCAGTCCTTCGTGCCTCGGAGCGCGCCGGGGAGGCCGTAGAGGTGCTCGCGCGCCGAGAGCGCGGCGAGGAAGTCGACCGAGGCGAGGACGCGCCCGTCGGGCGGGACCTGCTCGACGAGGGCGAGGCGCGGATCGGCCGCCCGGGACCGGAGGTCGCGCGCGGCTCCGGCGACCTCGTCGCGGCGGACGAGCGTCGCCGTGAGGGTCCCCGCGACGAGGAGCGCGACGCCGAGGCGAGCGCCGCGGCGAGGCCAGAGCGCCTCGAGCCGCGCGAGCCCGGCCGCGGCGGCGGCGACGACGAACGGGAGCAAGGGCGCGTGGTAGTGCTCGTCGATCGAGCGCTGCGCCGGCCGCGCCGAGGCGAAGGACGCCGCGAGGACGAGCGCGCAGGGCGCGAGGCGCGACCCGTCGAGGAGCGGCAGATACCCGAGCGGCCCGAGGAGCCAGAGGACGAGCACGAACGTTTCGAACGCGGCGCGAGGCACGAAGTGGGCGAGGAGCGCGGGCGACTTCCAGTGGCCGTAGAGCGACTCGACGTGGAGCGCGCCTCCGCGCAGCCACCCGAGGAGGAGCTCGTTCACGAGGAGGAACGCGACCACTCCGACCGCGAGCACCCTCGCGGCCTCGCGCTTCCTCCCCGCGCTCAGGAGCCAGAGCGCGGCTCCGGGGAGGACGAGCGGATACACCTCGTCCGCGAGGAGCGCGAGGGCCACGGCCGCCGCGAGGACGTGCCTCTCGCGCTCGATCGCGAGGCAGAGGAGGAGCCCGAGCGGGACTCCCAGCGTCACGTCGTGGAAGCCGTCCAGCGCCAGGGCGAGCGTCGCGGGCTGCGCGAGCGTCACGGCTCCGAGCCAGAAGGCCGGCGCGCGCCCCGCGCGGAGGGCGAGGAGATACGCGAGCGGCGCCTGCGCGCCGAGGGCGAGCCCCTGGACGAACACGAGGAGGAGAGGAGTCGAATCGTTCGCGAGTCGCGCGAGAGGTGCGAGCGCGAACAGCACGGGCGAGAAGTGGACCGCGAAGAAGCTCGTCTCCTGGATCGACGAGGTCGCGTGGAGGTGCGCCGCGTTCCACAGCCCCTGCGCGAAGATCGCGAGGTCGAAGGAGCGAACGTCGAACCGCGCGAGGCGGTGTGCTTGCGTGGCGGTCACGAGGACGGCGAAGAGGACGCCGAGCGTCGCGAGCACGAACGCATCCGTCCGGTTCGCGGGCATCCGGGCGGCTTCTCCAACCTTTTGGCTTGTCCCGCTCATCACGGGACGTAAGATCGCCGAGGTCGGGCGTTGTTGTCCGGCTCAACAGGAAAGTACTCGTAACTCAGGAGTGGACTCTTCATGTCGCGTGGCAAGGTCAAGTGGTTCAACGACGCCAAGGGATTCGGCTTCATCACGGAGGATAACGGGCAGGACGTGTTCGTCCACCACTCCGAGATCAAGACGGACGGCTACCGGACCCTCGAGGAGGGCGAGGCGGTCGAGTTCGAGGTGATAGCAGGCGAGAAGGGGCCGCGCGCGAAGAACGTCCAGCGCCTCTCGCAGTCGTCGCCCAGCAACACCTAGAGCCTAGAGAACCGGAGCGAGGACCCGCGCACAGGCGTCGATGAGCCTCCCCGGGAGCGTCCGCGGCGAAACGCCGTAAGGGACGCTCTCGGAGAGGATCGCGAGGACGCTGGCGCGGGTCCTCTCCACTGAAGCTCCCCCGAAGAACATGGCGTTGAGCTCGAACGAGAGGTCGAGGCTCCTCCGGTCGAGGTTCGCCGAGCCGACGACGGCGACCTTCCGGTCGATCACGGCCGCCTTGGCGTGGAGCATCTCGCCCGGCAGCGTCGAGACCTGGACCCCGCTCTCGCGGAGCCAGGGCACGAAGTAGCGCGCCGCGGCCTGCACGAGGCCGAGATCGTTCCTTCCGGGGAGCGCGATCCTCACGCGCGCTCCTCGGAGCGCCGCCGCCTCGAGCGCCGCGAGGAGCTCGCGGCCGGGTACGAAGTAGGGCGTCGCGACGAGCACCTCCTCGCGGGCGCCCGCGATCGCGGCGAAGAGGACGCGCGAGGTGGCGCTCGTCTTCTCGGTCGGGCCGCTCGCGAAGATCTGCACGACCTCGTCGCCCGCGGGGGGCACCGGCTCCGCCTCGCGGTCCGGCGGGAAGCTCCCGCCCGCGAAGAGCCAGTCGGCGTCGAACGTCTCGCGCGCCGCGAGCGCCGCGGGGCCGTCGATCCGCGCGTGGAGCTCGCGCCAGCGCGGTGAGCGGGCGACGAGCTCGTCGCCCACGTTGAGGCTCCCGAGGAAGCACGTCCGATCGTCGACGACGAGGAGCTTCCGGTGGAGCCGGAAGTTGATCGCGGGGCGAAGGCGCGGCCTCAGCACCGGGAGGAAGCGGAGGAACTGTCCCCCCGAGCGCTCGAGGGCGCGGACGTCTCTCCGATCGAGCGAGAAGGCGCCGACTCCGTCGACGAGGAGCCGGACGGCGACGGAGCGGCGAGCGGCCCGCGTCAGGGCGGCGAGGAAGCGCCCCCCGAGACAGTCTGGCCGGAATATGTACACCTCGAGGTCCACGGAGCGGCGCGCCGTCTCGATCGCGGCGAGCTGGGCCTCGAAGCAGGTCGCGTTGTCGTCGAAGATCCGCACGCCGTTACCGCCGAGCGGCGGACCCGCGCCCGTCCTCCGGGCGACGCGCGCGAGGGCCTTCACGTCCGGGTCGTCCAGGTCGTGGACGGCCGCGTGGACGAAGCGGCGCCTCGTCGCGTCGCGGGACACGCGCGCGCGGCGCTCGATCCGCGCGATCCTCCGGTGGCCGAGGATCCAGTAGAGGAGGGCTCCCACGTAGGGGACGAGCACGATCAAGGCGATCCACGCGACCGTCGTCCCGCGGTCACGTCTCGAGAGGAGGACGTGCGGGACCAGGACGAGCGGGATCAGATACCCGACGATGCTGAGCGCGATTCCGAACGCGTGCCGGTCCATGGCCGCTTCGCATCCCGCACGCGCCTTGCCGCGCCGCTTCTCCCGCGAGGCGGCCCCCCACCCCGGCCCTCCCCCCGCTGCGCGGGGGAGGGTGCTCCGCGTCAATGTGACTCGAACGCGCGCGCGGCGGCGCGGCGGGCGGCGAGTCGCTCGAGCAAGACGAGGAGACCCTCCTCGAGGACGAGGAGCGCGAGGGCCACGAGCGCGAGCCAGGGGGCGAGCGAGCGGCGGAGCGACTCCTTGGCGTGAGGGCGCGGCAGCGGGCCGAGCTCGGGCAGGACCGTGCCGTGGGTCGGGGCGACCAGGTCCTCGAGGAGCTCGGTGTCGCGCGGCGGAGGCGCGAGCTCGAGCGTGCTCTCGGGGGCGACGATCGTGGCGGCGACGGTCTTGCCGCCATCGATGATGTGGATGAGGCGAGCGCGTCCGGGGAGCGTCGCCTCGAGCAGCGAGGGCGCGACGGGCCGGAGCGGGACCTTGTCTCCCGCGTCGTCCTCGGCGACGAGGCCCGTTCGGGCCGTGCGCGCGACCAGGCGAACCGAGCCCGGAGTCCGCTCGGCGCGAAGCTCGACCTCGTCGCGGTGGCGCACGACGGCCCGCACGAGCTCGAGGAGGCGGGTCTTCCCCTCGTGGGCGAGCGGGGCGCCTCCCCTCGCGATGTTCGTGGCGAGACAGAGGACGCGCTCGCCGCTGACGGCGAGCTCCGCCGGGAGCTGGCGCTCCGGGTCGCGGAGCGAGAGCTCCGGCCGCGCGACGCCCTTCCGGTGCACCGGAGCGTAGCTCGTGAGGACGAGGCTTCCATCCGTAAGGGGAAAGAGACCCTTCCTGACGTTCCCGAGGGATCCCTGGACGAGGTCTCCCTGGACGAGCTTCTTGAGCTCGTCGCCCGCTTCCTTCACGGTGAAGAATGAGGCCTGCTTCCCGATCGCCTGCGTGAGCTCGCGGAGCGTCTTCTCGCCGTCTTCATCACTGCCGATCAGGATGAAAGCGAGGCGGGCGTCCGCTCCGAGCTTGGCCGCGAGGGTCGCGACCTCGTCCTTGCGCGCGAGCGCCTTCTCGTCGCCGCCGTCCGTGACGAGGACGAGGAGCCGGCGGCCGTCCTTGCTCGCGAGGCGCTCGATCCCCATGACGAGCGCGGCGGCGATGTCGGTGGGCCCCTGCGGATTCACGCTCGCAGGGTCCTTCGTCGGAGTCGGCACTCCATCGAAGGTGACGAGGTCGAGCTGGTCGCCGGGCCGGAGCTCCTTCGTCGCCGGCAAGACGGCCTTGTACGCCGCCTCGTAGCGCGTCCTCCCGTCGGGGAGCGGATCGCCCATGCTCCCCGAGGCGTCGAGGACGACCTCGAGCGCGAGCGGCCGGGCCCGCTCGTCGGGCGGCCCCGAGCGCACGGGCAGGAGCTTCTCGAGGTCGCTCCCCGCGTAGAGCCCCGGGCCGAACGCGTGCTCGTCGCCCGAGACGACGAGGCCTCCGCCGACCTCGAGATACTTGCGGAGCGCGGCGACGGGCGCCGCCGCCGCCGGGACCTCGTCGAGGACGACGAGATCCGGGATCCCCTTCGCCTCGTTGGTGAGGAGGGCCGCGAGGGACTCGACCGGCTCGCGCGTCACGTCGAAGCTCGCGAGGAGGTCGCTCCAGGCGTCGTCCCGCGAGACGACGACGGCGCGCGAAGCCTCGCCGGCGACGATCGTCTGCTCGAGCTCGTCGTCGTCGGGGAATGCGTCCCGCCCGCTCTCGAGTCGGACCGTCGCC
>Ga0070738_10002141_pt1 | contig 32511 bp, 30 predicted proteins | sample Coa_R2_2_FD_66446 | JGI IMG/M metagenome (GOLD analysis project Ga0070738, IMG submission 66446) | Surface soil microbial communities from Centralia Pennsylvania, which are recovering from an underground coalmine fire - Coalmine... | ecosystem: Environmental > Terrestrial > Soil > Unclassified ...
TGCTGATGGCCGACGAGATCAATCGCGCCAGCCCGCGCACCCAGTCGGCGCTGCTGCAGTCGATGCAGGAGAAGCACGTCACGGTCGCCGGCAAGCGCTACGACCTGCCGGCGCCGTTCCACGTGCTGGCCACCCAGAATCCCCTGGAGCAGGAAGGCACCTATCCCCTGCCCGAGGCACAGCTCGACCGCTTCCTGCTGCAGGTCGATGTCGGCTACCCCGACGAGGCGGCCGAGCGCGAGATCATGATCCAGACCACCAGCGCCAACGTGCCGGTGGCGACCCAGGCGCTGACGCCGACCGATCTGATGGCGGCGCAGGCCCTGGTCCGCCGCCTGCCGATCGGCCAGAGCGTGGTCGATGCCATCCTGAAGCTGGTGCGCGCCGGCCGGCCGGAGACCTCCGACCTCGAGGTCGTGCGCCAGCGCGTGGCATGGGGCCCCGGTCCGCGCGCCAGCCAGGCCTTCATGCTGGCCGCCCGCGCCCGCGCCATCATCCAGGGCCGCCTCGCGCCCTCGGTCGACGACGTGGTCGCACTCGCCGGCCCGATCCTGCGCCATCGCATGGCCGTGAACTTCTCGGCCCGCGCCGAGGGCGTCACGGTGGAGACGGTCATCGCCCAGATGTGCGCCCGCATCGCGTAATCTGTAATCGTTGCAGCGCCGGAGCCGATGGCCCAGCCGTCTACCCTTCATCGTTCCCTCGAATTGGCCGGTACCCTGCCCGCGCTGATGGTCGCGGCGGATCGCGTTGCCGCGACCGTGATCCAGGGCGTGCACGGCCGGCGCCGGGTCGGCCAGGGGGACGCGTTCTGGCAGTACCGGCCGTATCGCGACGGCGACAGCGCCAGCCAGATCGACTGGCGACAAAGTGCCCGCAGCCGCCACCTGTTCGTGCGTGAAACCGAATGGGAGGCGGCGGCGTCAGTATGGCTATGGCGCGACGCGTCGCCCTCCATGCAGTACGCCTCCCTGAAGAACATCGACACCAAGGCGGTGCGCGCCGAGCTGATCACGCTCGCGCTGGCGAGCCTGCTGACCGATGCCGGCGAGCGGATCGCGATCCTGGGGAGCGGCATGCGGCCGATCTCCGGCCGCGTCGCGGTGCGCCGCGTGGCCGAGACGATGGTCGGCGAAACCCGCGACGGCGGCCGTGCGCTGCCGAGCCAGCCCCCGCTGGTGCCCCTGCCGGCGCACGGCACGGTCGTGCTGGTCTCGGACTGGCTCGATCCGCTCGACTCCGTCGAGGCGATGATCCGGCATTATGCGAGCGTCGGGGTGCGCGGCCATCTGGTGCAGGTGCTCGATCCGGCGGAAGAGGACCTGCCGTTCAACGGCCATGTGAAGTTCGAGGGCCTCGAAGCCGAGGGCCAGCACACCATTCGCCGGGTCGAAACCGTACGCGTCGCCTATGGTGCGCGGCTGGCGGCCCAGAAGGAAGGCCTGCAGCGTCTCACGCGCTCGGCCGGCTGGACCGTGCATCTTCACCGCACCGACCGGCCACCGCAGACCGTGCTCCTGTCTCTCTATCTCGCCATGGCCGACCTGCGTCGGCTGAACGCGGCCTGACCGCGGATGCTTAGTCTCGGAACGCTCGCTTTCGCAGCCCCTGGCATGCTGGCGCTGCTGCTGGTGCTGCCGGTGATCTTCTGGCTGCTGCGCCTGATTCCGCCGCTGCCGCGCCTGGTGCGCTTTCCCGCCATCCGCCTGCTGATCGGCCTGGAGCCCAGCGAGCAGACGCCGATGAAGATGCCGTGGTGGCTGCTGCTGCTGCGGTTGCTACTGGCAACCTTCCTGATCCTCGCCGTGGCGCGACCGCTCTTGAACCCGCAGGCCGAGTTGCCGGGCAAGGGTCCGCTGCTGATCGTGATGGACGACGGCTGGTCGTCGGCGCCTGGCTGGAGCACGCGCGTGGGCCATGCCGAGCGGCTGATCCAGAGCGCCGAGCGGGCCGGCCGGCCGGTCGCCCTGATCGGCACGGCGCCGCTGCCGCTCGATGCGCCGGCGGCGCGCAAGGGCGCGCTCCGGCCCGACGAGACGCGCACCATCCTGCGCGCCTTTCGGCCCAAGCCGTGGCCGACCGACCGGGCCAAGGCCGCCAACGAGATCGACCAGCTGAAGCTCGATCCCGGCACCTACGTCGTCTGGCTGAGCGACGGCCTCGAGGGTCCGGGGGCCGACAAGCTCACCGACCGGCTGCGCAAGTTCGACGGCGGCCTGCAGGTCGTGCTGCCCGACGCGGCCGCCACGCCACTCCTGCTGCTGCCGCCCAATCCCGAAGGCCGCGACCTCAAGGTGACGGCGTTGCGTCCCGTGGCCGACGGGCCGCGCAAGACGGCGGTCCAGGCGGCCGATGAGCAGGGCCGCGTGGTGGCGCGCATCGAGCTCGACTTCCCGGCCGCCTCGACCAAGGGCGAAGGCGTCCTGCAGGCGCCGCCGGAGCTGCGCAACCGCATGACCCGGCTCGACCTCGAGGCGCAGGGCGGCGCCGGCAGCACCGTGCTGCTCGACGAGCGCAACCGCCGCCGGCCGGTCTCGATCCTGGGCGAGCAGGCCGCCGCCAACGGCCAGCCGCTCCTGCAGGAGGTCTATTTCCTCGAGAAGGCGCTCGATCCCTATGTGAGCCTCTCGATCGGCGATCGCGAAACGGTGCTGAACCGCAACACCGCCGTGCTGCTGATTCCCGACGGCGCGGCGCCGTCCGCGACCGACCGCGACGAGATCGCGAAGTGGATCGAGCGCGGCGGCGTGGCCGTTCGCTTCGCCGGACCCAATCTCGCCGCCGGCGGCGCCGACAACCTGGTGCCGGTGCCGCTGCGCCTGGGCGACCGTGCGCTGGGCGGCGTGATGAGCTGGGGCCATCCGGCCGCGCTGGCCGAGTTCCCGACCAACAGCCCGTTCGTCGGCATCCCGATCCCCAAGGACGTGCGCATCTCCCAGCAGGTGCTGGCCGAGCCGACGCCCGATCTCGCCGACAAGACCTGGGCGCGCCTGACCGACGGCACGCCGCTGGTCACCGGCGAGAAGCGCGGGCAGGGTTACCTGGTGCTGATCCACACCACCGCCAACACGAGCTGGAGCAACCTCGCTTTGTCGGGCCTGTTCGTCGACATGCTGCAGCGGCTGGTGATCCTGTCGCGCGGCGTGGCGGGCGACGGCGTCAACAAGTCCCTCAAGCCGTGGCGGGTGCTCGACGGCTTCGGCAAGCTCGGCGCTCCGCCCTCCGGCGCGCAGATGCTGCCGGTCGATGCGAATCAGACCTTTGTCCCCAAGCCGACCACGCCGCCGGGCTTCTACGGGGACGAGAACGCCCAGGTCGCCTTCAACATCGGCGGTCACGTCGCGCCGCCCCAGCCGCTGGTGCTGCCGGCCGGGGTCGCCACCGACCGCCTGTCCGAGGGCGGCGAGACCGATCTCTCGCGCTGGTGCCTGCTCGCCGCCGCGATCCTGCTGCTGATCGACCTGCTGCTGTCGCTCTGGCTGCGCGGGCTGATGCCGCGCGCGGTGCGCATCGGCCGTTCGGCCCCCGTGTCGATCGTCGTCGCGCTGCTGCTCGGCCTGGCGGCGGTCGCAGCGCCTCACGTCACGCAGGCGCAGACCACCACCGTCGCCGCGCCGGCGCCGGAAAAGCCCGGCCCGCCCCCGCTCACCGACGAGGAGGCGCTCAAGGGCTCGCTCGACACGCGGCTCGCCTACATCATCACCGGCGACAAGGATGTCGACGACCTCAGCAAGGCCGGCCTCGAAGGCCTGAGCGAGGTGCTGCGCAACCGCACCTCGGTCGAGCCGGCCGATCCGGTGGGCCTCGACCTCGAGAAGGACGAGCCGCGGCTCTACCCGCTGATCTACTGGCCGATCACCTCGAGCGAGCCGAACCTCTCGCCGCGCGCCGCCGCCTCGCTCGACCGCTACCTGCGCACCGGCGGCATCCTGTTCATCGACACGCGCGACCAGCAGATGTCGTTCGACCGCAGCGCCAACGGCAACCCGGACCTCAAGCGCCTGTTGTCGGGCATCGAGGTGCCGCCGCTGATCGCAATGCCGCCCGACCACGTGCTGACCAAGTCGTTCTACCTGCTGTCCGACATGCCGGGCCGCTTCGCCGGCGGCAAGCTGTGGATCGAGGCCGGCAACGGGCGCGTCAATGACGGCGTCACCACCATCATCATCGGCTCCAACGACTATGCCGGCGCCTGGGCGGTCGACCAGCGCGGCCGCGGCGTCAATCCGGTGATGCCGGGCGGCGAGCAGCAGCGCGAGATGGCGTTCCGCGTCGGCGTGAACCTCGTGATGCATGCATTGACCGGCAACTACAAGGACGACGCGGTTCATCTCAACGACATTATGCAGAGGCTGCGGCGATGATTCCGTCGTCCCGAGCGAAGCGTAGCGAAGCCGAGGGACCTCTTTTGTCGGCGCATCCCCAAAAGAGATCCCTCGGCTTCGCTCGGGATGACGGCGGGAGCGTCGCGCGATGAACACCACGTCCGCCGTCTCCGTCGCCTTCGATCCGCTGCTGCCCTGGTCGGTCATGATCGGCCTCGCGGCGGTCGGGCTGATCCTGGTCCTGCTCGGCATCCGGGCGCGCGCCCGCGGCATGCTGTGGCGCTCGCTCGCCGTCCTCGTGGTGCTGGCGGCGCTCGCCAATCCCGCCCTGATCGAAGAGCAGCGCAAGCCGATCGCCGACGTGGCGATGATCGTGACGGACGACAGCGATTCGATGGCGATCGGCGACCGTCATGCCCAGGTGGCGGCGGCCAAGGAAGCGCTGAAGAAGAAGCTCACCCAGCAGGAAGGGCTCGAGGTCAAGGAAGCCACCCTCCCGCCCTCGCACATCCAACTCGGCAGCGAGCGGCCGGGCGGCACGCGCCTGATCGAGGCGATGCGGTCGGCCCTTGTCGAGGTGCCGCCGGAGCGGCTGGCGGGTGTGATCCTGCTGACCGACGGCCAGGTGCACGACGTTCCGGCCGGGCTGCCACCGGAGCTGGGCGGCGCCCCGGTCCATGCGCTGATCGCCGGCAAGAAGGGCGAGCGCGACCGGCTGATCGTGGTCGAGCAGTCGCCGCGCTTCGGTGTGGTCGGCAAGGAGGTCACCGCCAAGTTCCATGTCGAGGATCCGTCGGGCGGCACCGCCCCCGTGACCATCTCGGTCGGCGGCGAGGTGGTGCGCCGCATGGACGTCCCGGTCGGCCGCGAGATCGAGTTGCCGATCAACGTCGCCAATCCCGGCGCCAACATCGTCGAGCTCGAGGTCGCGCCCGGCCCCAACGAGCTCACGCTCGACAACAACAGCGCGATCTTCACCATCAACGGCGTGCGCGACCGCCTGCGCGTGCTGCTGGTGTCGGGCGAGCCCTATCAGGGGGAGCGGGCGTGGCGAAACCTGCTGAAGAGCGATCCCGCGGTCGACCTGGTGCATTTCACCATTTTGCGTACGCCGCAGAAGGACGACTTCACGCCGGTGCGCGAGCTGTCGCTGATCGTCTTCCCGATGCGCGAGCTGTTCGAGCAGAAGCTGAAGGAATTCGACCTCATTATCTTCGACCGCTACGAATCGCAGAACCTCATCACACGCGACTACTTCCGCAACATCGCCGAGTACGTGAAGAACGGCGGCGCGCTGCTGGTCTCGGTCGGACCGGTGTTCGCGACCCAGCGCTCGCTCTACCGCACGCCCCTCGGCACCATCCTGCCGACCGCGCCGCTGGGCGACGTGCTGGAGCAAGGGTTCAAGCCCAAGGTCACCGACATCGGCCAGCGCCATCCCGTGACGGCGAACCTGCCGCAGGAAGGCCAGCCCGGGAAGGAGCCCGAATGGGGCCGCTGGTTCCGGCTGGTCACCGGCCGCACCGATCACGGCAACACCATCCTGTCCGGCGCCGACGACAAGCCGCTGGTCACCCTCGACCGCGTCGGCGAGGGCCGTGTGGCGCAGCTGATGTCCGATCACCTCTGGCTGTGGAACCGGGGCATCGACGGTGGCGGGCCGCAGCCCGAGCTGGTGCGCCGCATCGCCCACTGGCTGATGAAGGAGCCCGATCTCGAGGAGGAGGCGCTGCGCGCCACCGCGGTTGGCGGCCATATCGAGGTGACGCGCCGCACCCTGTCGGCCACCTTCCCGCAAGTCACGATGACTGCGCCCGGCACGCCGAACCCGGGCCAGGCGAACGCCGGTGCCAGCCGCACGCTGCAGCTGCGCCAGATCGCGCCGGGCCTCGGCCAGGCGGTGGTCGACGTCGACAAGCCGGGCATCTACCGCTTCGACGACGGCACGCTGCGCACCGTCGCGGCGGTCGGCAGTCCCGACCCGCTCGAATTCTCCGACGTGCGTGCCACCGACCAGAAGCTGAAGCCGCTGGTCGAGGGGTCGGGCGGCTCCATCCAGTGGTTGAGCGACAATTCCGACCCGGACGTGCGTTCGGTCCGGCCGGGCCGCGCCGCCGGCGGCTCCGACTGGATCGGCCTGCGCCGCAACGAGGGCTACACCGTCGCCGGCATCAACCAGACGCCGCTGCTGCCCGGCATCCTGGTCGCGCTCGCTTTCCTGCTGGCACTGGGTAGCGCCTGGTGGCGTGAGGGCCGGTAGGCCCCACTGCCACCGACTGCCACACGGCGTGGCAGTGATCCGTTGCAGGCAGGCCAAGCTTTCACGCGATTCCTGCCACTCTGCCCGCACCCCCACTCTCCCCCGGCGAAAACCCCGGATGCGCACGAGCACGGGTCGCGACAGGGATTCGGCGAGAGGATCGGGGGCGGGCATCGAGCCACACTGCACCCGCGCGCGCCCGAACACCTAATATGGACAATGGCCGCCCGCGCGCGCCGCCGAAACCGCCGTCGAACCCCGAGCCATTGCCCATCTTGAGACTCCCACGGAGCCCGTTATCCACAGGAATTCAGCCCGTCTTGCCGCTGCACGCAGTGCCGCGTCTCCTCATGCTCCGTATGGACCGCGCGCAACTTCGCTCATGAGCGCGCTGGAACCGCGCGGTCCGCAAGACGACGACGATGAATGTCAGGGCGGGCTTCGGCCTGATTGGCAGGTTGTCGCGGCGATGCGGTCACACTCGGCGAGAGCCTTGTCGTCCAGCGTCTTCCGGTCTTCGGTGAGCGAGCGCCATGCATCCCAGTCGGACGTTTCCTGTTTGCGCACGGCAAACAGGTAGGCCGACGCCCAGTCGGAATGGAATCACGACGCCTTGGATGAAGGCGCACAGGTCCGCGAGATCGGTGGCCGCAGCAAGCCTCGACGCGAATCGGCCCGGCTCGGTACCCGGACCGTGGGTCCGGCAGAAATCGGTCAGGGCGGATCCTTCTCGTGGCGCGGGATCGAGTCCGGGAACGGCAGCCAGCTGTGCTTCTTCTCGACCCAGACCGTGCGCACCGGGGCCGCGAAGGCCGGATCGGCAAAAGTGCCGATCGCGACCGTCACGAAGTCGGGCGTGCCCTCGGCCTCCCAGAAGACGGTCGAGCCGCAGGTCGGGCAGAAGTGGAAATCCAGAAACCGGCCGCTGTCGGCGGTGCGTCGCCAGGTCCGGTGCTCGCCCTCGACCGCCGCGATCTGGCCGCGCCTGAAGAAGGCATTCGAGGCGAATACCGCGCCGGTGCGGCGCTGGCAGGCGAGGCAGTGGCAGGACGAGACCAGCGCCGGCTCGCCGTCGAGGCAGACCCGGAACTGGCCGCAGGAGCAGGCGGCTTGGTGTTGGACGGTCATGGGCCTGAGTCTCTACCATGGTGTCCCTCTATGCGAGGTATCGCCATGGCCGAGATTCTTGCCCTTGGATTGACCCACTACCCGCCGCTCTGGGGTCCCGACGAGCGCATGTCGTGGATCTTCCGCCGCATGCTGACCAACCCCAAGCTGCCGGAGACGCTGAAGCAGCCCGACGGCTGGCCCGAACCGGCGCGCGCCCAATGGGGCAACGACCAGGGCACGGCCGAGGCCGGCCGCCATCGCGAGGCGATGGTCGGCTGGTTCAGGAAGACGCGCGCGGCGCTCGACGCCTTCAAGCCGGACTTCGTGCTGATGTGGGGCGACGACCAGTACGAGAACTTCAAGGAAGACGTCGTCCCGCCCTACTGCCTGTTCGCCTACGAGCGCTTCAAGTTCGCCACGCCGCCCGGCAACGTGTGGGGCGAGACCGACAAGACCTGGGACCTCGCGGGCCACCCGGCGGCGGCGAAGATGCTGGCGTCGCGGCTGATCGAGGAGGGCTTCGACACCGCCTACTCCTATAAGCCGTTGCACCATCCGCTCGGCCACGCCTTCACCAACGCGGTGATGTATCTCGACTACGAGCGCAACGGTTTCGACTATCCGTTCGTGCCGTTCGCGATCAACTGCTACGGCCGCAAGGTGCTGGCGCAGCGCGGAGGCCTGCCGGTGTTCGACCGCGAGATCGGCGAGGCCGATTGGGACCCGCCCGCGCCGTCGCCCAAGCGGCTGTTCGACCTCGGGGCCGCGACGGCGCGCATCCTCGCCGCCTCGCCCTATCGCGTGGCGCTGATCGCCTCGTCGGGCTGGAGCCACGCCTTCCTGACGCCCAAGAACAACTACCTCTGGCCCGACACCGCCGCCGACCGGCGCATGTTCGAGGCGTTGAAGCGCGCCGACTGGGCGGCCTGGCGCGACCTGCCGGCAGCCGCGGTCGAGGATAGCGGCCAGCAGGAGATCCTGAACTGGTCGTGTCTCGCAGGCGCGATGAGCGAGCTCGGGCGGCAGCCGAAGGAAACCGTCTTCCTCGACACCTGGATCTTCAATTCGACCAAGACGTTCATGATCGCGCCGCCGGCGTAGCTCCCACCGTCCCGACTCGCGCGGGGCAACCCTTGGCGAAGCGGAGCGAAGGGACCTTTTTCAACATTCCGCCGCACTGCGCCTCGCTGCGCTCGGCTTCGGTCGGGAGGACGGACGGTTACGGCGGCGGCCAAGCGCCGTTACCAACCCGAAACTTGATCGCCTGGGGTCAGTGGCCATCTTGCGGGCAAGAGGTAAAACACCATGATCGAACTGAGACCCTTCGAGAAGCTCGGCAAGTCGGACCACGGTTGGCTGAAGGCCAACTTCCATTTCAGCTTCGCCGATTACCGCAACAAGGATCGCGTGCATTGGGGCGCGCTGCGCGTCTGGAACAACGACCGGATTGCGCCGCAGACCGGCTTCCCGCCGCATCCCCACCGCGACATGGAGATCGTGACCTACGTCATCAAAGGCGCGATCACCCACCAGGACCATCTGGGCAACAAAGGCCGCACCGAGGCGGGCCAGATCCAGGTGATGAGCGCGGGCGACGGCATCCAGCATGCCGAATACAACATGGAGAAGGACGAGACGGAGCTGTTCCAGATCTGGATCATCCCGAACAAGGAAGGCGTGCCGGCGCGCTGGGAGACCGTGCAGTTCCCCGAGAATGCGCGCGACGGCAAGCTGGTGCCGCTGGCGTCGGGCCGCGGCCATGACGGCGCGATCCCGCTCTATGCCGACGGCGCCCTGTTTGCGGGCAAGCTGAAAGCCGGCGAGACGATCGTCCAGAAGCTCGACGGCAAGCCTGCCTATCTCGTGCCCGCCAAGGGCAAGATCGAGGTGACGGGCAACGACGGCAAGACCACCACGGCCAACGCCCGCGACGGCGTCGCGGTGGTCGACCAGGCTGAGATCGAGATCAAGGCGGTCGAGGATTCCGAGATCGTTCTGGTCGAGACCGACCAGCTGAACTGAGCACGCGCGAGGGAGGTCTCAGCTGCGGCTGAAGACTTCCCTCATCCGCGCGATCATCGCCTCGAGCCGCGCTTCCGCCGCCCGCAACCGGGCCTCGTCACTGGGCTGCACGCTGCCGGCCGCGAAGCGATCGAGGGTGTCGTCGACATCCGGCGAGGAGGCGATTCCGAGCTCGTGCCTCATGACGTTGAGCTTGGGGCGCACATGCGAGATGCCGGCGAGCGGCAGGCGTGTTTCGATCACCGGCGTCCGCGTGGAGGCCGCGAAGACCAGCGGGTGCAGCCGTCCGCCGCTGACGACGCCGCCCACCGAGCCGATCACCTGCTTCATGCGCCGCGGGTTCCACCACTGCCGCTCGATTGGCGCCAGACCGGCGATCGCGAGCTCGCCGAGGAAGCGCTCGTCCTCCGGCGAGAACGGCAGGAAGAACGGCTTGCGGCCCTGGGCGCGCAGCCCGCGGACCAGCCGCTCGACCGCCTCGATGTAGTCGTAGCGCACGCGCGGCAGGTCGTACTCGCGCAGCACGATCGCCACCGCATCGGGTTGCGGCACGACCTCGGAGGCCTCGTCGGGAGCAAGCCGCAGGGCCCAGTCGGCACCGTGGAACGGGCTCACGCCGAGCTGGCCGGCAATCGCCGGCGGCACCTCATGCCGGGTGGCAAAGAGATCGAGTGCGTTGGCGTAGCGCGTGAACGGCCGCCAATCGAAATAGGGCGTATCGAGGCTGGTCTCATCGGCCAGCACGTCGACACCTGCCATGACGCACGGCACGCCGGCCCATTGTGCCGCCAGGACCTGATTCGCGGCGAAGCTGAAGAAGATGCCGCCGCCGCCGACGATCATGCCGGCGGCACGCGGATTGCCCAGCACGCCGCCGATGTCGGCCTGATGGACGATGCGGCAGCGATTGTAGGGATACCAGTCCCAGAAGCCGTCATAGGCGCCGCGCTCGTCGACGCTCACCACGATGTCCCACTCCGCCGCGAACGTCTCGTAGACCGACTGCAGGATCGCCTCGTCGCCGCAATTGCCGCGGCCGTAGAAGCCGGCCAGGCAAAGCCGCGGCCGTCCGCCCGGAGCAACGACGGGCGACGACAGCTCCTGCTCGTCGAACCGCATCACCGGGCTCGTCTCCGCCGTGCCGGGGATCAGCAACCACACCGGCTGCGACCGGGCATAGACGTGGCGCGAAGCGATCCTGAAGCCGGCGACACGCGCCAGCTGCTCGAATCCATCGATGTCGAGATCCGTCACCCAGCCGTCGCGGCGGCGTCTTTCGCGGTCCGGCGAATACTCCGCGGTGTTGTACGAGCAGAGCACGGCGCGTCCGGCCCGGGCGGCGGCGGCGAGACAACGGGCCGGCTCCTGCAGGTATTCGAGCACGCCCAGCAGGACGACCAGATCGACCTCCGCCAGCCACTCGGCCGGCAGCTCGGCCTCGTCGAGGTCGAGCAGCCGCGTGCGCTCGTCGCGCTGCACCAGGTCGACCGGAATGTACCGGCTGGGCCGGAACGCGCGCTCGACCCACATCTCGCCGCAGCCGACATCGAGGACGGCGAGGCCGGGCTTCACGAAGCGCGCGGCGAATTCGGTGCGCTCGCGCCACAGCGGCGACATCCGCCCCAGTCCCCGGCGCCACCTGCGCGCCGGCAGCTCGCTTTGATCGCTGGTCAGGGGGTCACCACGAGTTTCGGCCATTGGGGATGGTAGGTCTCCAGATCCTTGACCACGACGACGTCGCTATGCGGCGTGGCGAACAGCTGCTCACGGTCCCGGATGCGGACCAGGGCCGGCGCAGGCGCCGCCGGGTTGAAGGCCTGCGGGTCGATGCGATACCAGCTGTATTTGCGGCCATCGAACAGATCGCACATCGCGCGGGTATGGCCGATCAGCGGCGCCGACAGGCAGTAGCTCGGCGACCATTCCATGACCAGCGCCATGTCCGGAGAGCGTCCGATGATGTCGAGGGCGCCGGCGATGGCGGCCGGCTCGGACCCCTCGATGTCCATGTGGAGCAGGTCGAGGCGCGGCTCGGCCGCCAGCAGCGTGTCGAGGCGGACGGTCTGGCACTTGTGCCGCACCATGAAGCCGGTGGCCGGCACCACGCGGCCATCGGGCTGCACGGCGCGCGTGATGTCGACACGTTCCCAGAGACTGTCCTCCAGGCGGGACGACAGGAAATCCGGGGCCGCCATCCTCATGGCAACGCTGGCGCCGCCGATGAACTGGGCGTCGCTCATGATGTCGAGCTGCAGGCCGTCCTGGTCGGAGGCGGCCCGGTTGTAGAGCCGGATGACGTCGGGATAGCCGGACCAGAAGAGGGTGCGCAGCAGGTAGGGCAGCAGGAGAGGATTGGCCTCGATCGCGAAGACCTTGCCGGAACGCCCGACGCACTGCGCGCCCAGCACCATGTAGTAGCCGAAGTTGGCGCCGACATTGACGTAGGTCTGGCCGGGCCGCAGCAGCACCTCGACCGCGCGCGAGGTCCAGGGCTCGATGACGCCGTCGCGTATCATGCCGAGCGCCACGTCGACGTTCCAGGTCGGGACCACCGCCCAGCCGCCGAAGGCAAGCTTCACGGCGAGCGTGTCGTTGCCGAGGGGAATGATCTCGCGCATTTTTTGACCGCGCTAGAGATGCTCTCGGATCGCCGCAGCGGCCAGCCAGAAGGTGGCCCACAGGGCGAAGCCGGCGACGAGCACGACGGCGATCGTACGCAGCCGCCGCGGATAGAGCGCCTCCTCGGGCAGGCTGGGCGGCACGAAGGCGATCAGGTAGGTGCCCTGCCGGCCCGCGCTCATGCGCGCGCGGTCGAGCGCCTCGAGCGACGAGGCGAGCACTTTCTCCGCGATCTGCTGCTCGGCCGACAGCTCCTCGAACGTCGTGGTCGTGCGTGCGAGCGTCGAGGCGCGCGTCGCGATCTCGGCCGACTGCTGCTCGATCGCGACGATCTCCTGCTCGAACCCGGCGATCTTGTTCTGCTGGTTGACGATTTGCGGCGACGCCTCGCTGAGGTGATTGCGCCGCATCGCGCCCAGCTCGGCCCTCGCGCGGGCGAGCTCGTCGCGCAGGCGGGCGGCGGCCCTCAGCGTGCCGTCGGCGATCTTCGTCGGATCGATCGTGCCCTCGCGGCTGCGCAGCTCCTCGCGCTGCCGCAGCACCGTCTTGAGCCGGGCTTCGGCCTGGCGCGCCTCTCCCTCGGCCATCGACATCGTCTCGGCCCGCAGATGGGCCGTCATGTCGGCGATCAGCTCGTCGCAGAGCGCCTTGACCTCGCCGGCGAGACGCAGGGCGTCGGCCGCCGTGAAGGCGCGCACCCGCACCGTGATCGTGCCGTTGGTCATGTCGAAGAACGGATCGACCATGCCGCGCCAGTACTCGACCAGGCGCTCCACCGAGGCTTCTTTGGAGAGCCGGGCGATCGGGTCGATGCCGTCGGCATCGAACATGGCCCGCAGCGGAACCCGCTGCTGCAGGCGATCGACGAACGGGCGGCTCTGCATGAACTGGACGATCGCATAGGAATCGAGGCCGATCTGCGAGGCGATCGGCGCGCCCTGGAAAACCGCGCTCGCGTCGTTGCCGCGCGTGTCGGGCGCGCGCACCCCGAGCTTCATCTCGGCGACATACTGGTTGGAGGCGATCCCGTACATGTAGGCGGCCGCCACCGCCGTCGGGATCAGGACCAGGGCGACGAACGACAGCAGCACGGAGCGGCGGCGCAGGCGCCGGCCCAGCGCGCCCAGGCGCTGGCCGTCGAGACCCGACAGCGCCGCCATGCCGCGGCGGGCGATGACTGGCGTTGCATCGGCCTCCGCCGCCGGCTCGGCCCGCATGACCGGCCCGGCCGCCGGCACCATCCGCAATCCGCGATCACTCATGCCGCCCTCCTCAGGATGCGCTCGTAGGCCACCATCGCGTCGTCGACGGTGTCGTAGAGATGGAACTCGCCGTCGTGCAGGACGGCGCCGCAGTCGCAGTAGGTCCGGATGGTGGCCGGGTTGTGCGAGACGATGATGACGTTGGAATGGGTCAGCCGTTCGCGCAGCGCGGCGACGCACTTCTGGCGGAAGCGCGCGTCGCCGACCTCCGTCGCCTCGTCGATCAGGTAGAGATCGAAATCGAACGCCAGGCTGGCGCTGAACGCCAGACGGGCGAACATGCCGGACGAATAGGTCTTCACCGGCATGTCGAAATAGTCGCCGAGCTCGGAGAAGTCGGCGATCCAGTCGGTTGTGCGGCCGGGCGGCATGCCGTAGACGCGGGCCAGGAAGCGGGCGTTCTCGCGCGCCGACAGGTCCTGGTGGAAGGTGCCGGCGAAGCCGATCGGGAAAGAGACCCGCACCAGCCGGCGGACCCGTCCGCGGTTCGGCGGCTCCGTGCCCGCCACCAGGCGCAGCAGCGTCGATTTCCCCGCGCCGTTGGTGCCGAGCACACCGAGATTGCGCCCGCCCGGCAGCTCGAAGGTGGCATCGCGCAGCACGGTGCGGCGGCCCTGCAGGGTGCGGAACGACTTGTGCACACGCTCGAAGGAGATCATCAGCGCACCTGCCGCCGCCGCAGCGCGGCCTCGGACGCGAAGCCCGCCATGATGACCACGAGGGTCGTGATCACCGTGTACCGGCGGTCGAGCCAGGGCGGGGCATATTGGTCGAAGAAGGCGGTGCGGAACCACTCCAGGCACTGCAGCAGGGGATTGAACACCAGCACGTCGCGCAGCCAGTAGGGCATCTCCTGCGGGACGTAGAAGATGCCGGCGGTGAAGTACTGCAGGCGGATGATGCTCGGCCAGATCTTGAGCCATGAGCCGTTCACCGTCTCGACCGTGGCATTGATCACGGACAGGCCGAAGGCGAACAGCCAGAGCACCGCGATCGCCTCGACCGCCGCCAGCGGATCGCGCGGCAGCGGCCCCGTGCCGGCCAGCCAGAACGACCAGAACATCACCACGCCCATGGCGACGGCGATCACCAGGTCGACCAGCGCGTTGGCGAGCAGCACGTCGAGGCGGCTGATCGCCGGGATCTGCAGCACCATCGCGTTGGAGATCAGGCCGTGGAAGCCGTTCGAGGTGACGTGGCTCCACATCAGGAAGGGGATCACGCCGGTGGCGTAGAAGAAGAACCAATCCTCGCCGAGCGGCGGATGGCCGCGGTTGAAGATCGAGAAGATGACCGCCAGCACTGACAGGTGCAGGAGCGGCTCGGCGATCGCCCAGAAGAAGCCGAGCCTGGTGTTGGCGTGGCGCGTGCGCATCTCGCGCAGCATCAGCGCGAAGACGATGCCGCCCCACTGGTCGAGCCGGCCGCGCGCGCGTCGGCCGGCCTCGCCCTCGGGGTCGCTCAGCGTCTCGAACAGGCTGGCCGGCGTGCGGCTCGCCTTGCCGCGCGCCACCGGCGGCGCGGCGGTGCGCTGCTCGAGCAGCGCGACGTAGTGATCGCGGTAGCCGAGGTCGGCCGGATTGAGCGACGCCGCCTGGGCGGCGTGGAAGATGGCGGCGTCCTGATCGCCCTGGCCCCACAGCAGATGGGCCAGCGAATAGTGCGCGCGGGCGTCGTCCGGCGCGCGCTGCACGATCCCCCTCAGCACCTCGATGGCCTCCTCGGCATGACCGAGTTGGGCGGAGATGCCGCTCAGGAACAGCGCGTAGTCGAGGTTGGCCGGCTCGAGATCGAGCGCGGCGCGGCCCTCCTGCCGGGCCTCCGCCAGACGGCCGGCAACGGCATAGGCGCAGCCGAGCTCGTGGCGCAGTGCGGCGTCGCACGGTTCCGTCGCGACCGCCTCGCGCAGATCGCGGACCAGCTCCTCGTTGCGATCGAGCCGCATCAGGATCGACGCCAGCAGGCGACGCGCGCTGCGATGGCCGGGGTCGCGACTGACCGCTTCGCGCGCAGCGCGCTCCGATTCCTCGAAGCGGTTGTAGCGGAAGGCCAGCGACGCCAGCAGCGACCAGTCGGCGGCGGTCGCACCGTCCGCCACCACCGCGCGGCGCGCCGCCCGCAGGGCGCGCTCGGCGTCGCCGACCTGCGACGCGAGCTGCGCGGCGCGGCCCCAGCGCGGGGCGCCGCCATCATTGGCCTCGAGATCGGCCCAGGCGACGTCGAGCGCCTGCTGCACATGCTGGCGGGCCAGATGCAGCATGATCAGCCGGTCGGCCAGGGCGCTTTCGCCGGGCCAGCGCCGGAGGCCGGCCTCCAGAACCGCCAGCGCCTCGGCCTGGCCATCGCCGACGCTGAGCGCATCGGCCTCGGCGATGACGGCGGCAACGGATGCGGCAAGGCCACGGCCCTCGCTCACGGCTGCGCGCCCGCCTCGACGGCGATCTTGGGGGTGGGCCGGCGCCTCGCCGCGGGCGCATGCGCGGCAAGGTAGACCTCGCGCAACGTTGCGGTGTCGCACGGCTGTGGCGGATACGGTTCGACCGGGCCAGCGGCCCGGATGCGGTCGGCGAGCTCGAGATGGTTGCCGATGTCGAAGAATTCGAGGCGGTCGGGGAAGTAGGTCGCGAGCTGCAGGAATCCATGCGTGCGCGACAACAGGGTGCGGCAGCCGAGCTCGATGGCGAGCGACGCTGCCCCGGACGATGACTGGCCGACCTCGAGGTAAGGCAGCACGACCGTGTCGCAGCTCGCCATCGCCACCCAGAACGCCTCGTCCGGCAGGGCGCCCATGAAATGCACGCGGTCGGACAGGCGCTCTCGGCCCACCGCCTCCTTTACCAGGCCCTCGATGGTGCGCGCCCAGACCGCCGGGGACTCCTCGCGGGTATCCGGTGTCCGCTCCCGCCGGATCTCGCCGAGCAGCTGGCGGACGTAGGGCGCCATGTCCTGGTCGGCTCTGAAGCCGCTGGGATGCACGCCGCCGAAGATCAGGAGATGATGATCGGCCGGCAGATGCCGCATCGCGCGGATCGCCGTCTCGAAGCCCTTGTAGGGGCTGAGAAACCCGAAGATGCCGATCAGCTTGGCATCGTCCGGCAAAGGACACAGACGCGCCAGCGCCTCGCGCCCCGCCTTGGCGCGTACCCGCTTCACGTCGGCCGGCTGCAGGAACGACAGCGGATGGTCGTAGATATGGTCGAACCCGCAGACGTACTTCATGTACTTGCGGTCGCGCGGCGTGTGGGCAATCAGGCGCAGCTCCTTGCGCCGCGCGACGCGGCGCAGGATGCCGAAGGTCCTGGTGGTGGTGCGCCGCCACCACAGCGATTGCCCGATCTGATCGAACGCTGCGACCGGCCTGACGCTCCTGACGTTCGCCCAGAAGCGCGGCCAATCGACCGGCTGACGCCGCGGCACGGTGTGGAAGGTCACGCTCAGCGCCGGCGCCGCCTCGCAAAGCCAGCGCAGGCGGCGCAGGCTGTCCTTCATGCTCGCGCCGAGCGTACCGAACTCGAGCTGCAGGTTGACCACGTCGAATTCCCGCAACCGGCCGCATATGTCGCGAAAATACGCGTCGGCGATCCGCCGCGCGCGCCGGTCGGTCTGGCGCAGGAGGTACTGGTCGAGGTCGAAGACTTCGAGGTCGAAATCGTCGCCGATGATGCGCACCAACGATTTGGTGAATGCCGCTATGCCGCAAAGCTCGTTGTAGGTGCTGACGATCGCGAGGCGACGGCGCTTCGGGCCGACCGACAGGGTCACGCCCGCTTCAATAAGTGCATCCATGAGCGCGTACGCGGCCTCCTGGAACGCGCGAACCCTACCTGCGCGTTGCCAATCAAGAGGATTATCCTAAACCGCCAATCCCGTATAGATATCTTCTGCTCTGCTTTCGGGAGGAACGACATGGCCTATAGGGGCTTCGATCTCAGCGGCAAGGTTGCGCTGGTGACGGGTGGCAACGGCGGCATCGGTTTCGGCATGGCGGATGCGATGGCCGAGGCGGGCGCGGACATCTGCATCTGGGGCACGCGCAGGGAGAAGACCGATGCGGCGGCCGAGAAGCTCCGGCGTCACGGCCGCAAGGTCCATTCGCAGATCGTCGATGTCGGCGACGAGAAGCAGGTGATCGATGCCTTCGCCGAGACCGTCAGGGTGATGGGCCATGTCGACAACTGCGTCGCCAATGCCGGCGTCTCGGGGCGGGGCAAAGGCTCGATCCTCGAGATGGACTACGAGGAGTGGCGCCGCGTCACGCGGGTCAATCTCGACGGCGTGTTCTTCACCTTCCGCGCGGCGGCCAAGCACATGGTTGAGCGCGGCAAGGGCGGCTCGCTGGTGGCGATGGCCAGCACGGCGGCGATCGAGGGGGCGGCGCGGTCCAGCCACTACGGCGCCAGCAAGGGCGGCGTGTGCGCCATGGTGCGGGCGCTGGCGGTCGAGCTCGCGCGCTACAACATCACCGTGAACTCGATCCTGCCGGGCTGGATCGAGACGGAGATGACGGCCAGCGCCTTCGGCAACCCCAAGTTCGCCGGCAACGTCATGCCGCGCATCCCGGAGCGGCGCTGGGGCGTCGGGGCCGACTTCGGCCCGCTGGCGGTCTACCTGGCGAGCGACGCCACCAAATACACGACGGGACGCGACTTCGTCATCGATGGCGGCTATACCCTGTTCTAGCATTCCAAGACTTCGGAGAGCCCAGGATGATCAAGACGTTCGTCGTCGCCGCAGCCGCTCTGCTGCTGGCGGTCCCCGCCATGGCGCAGACGAAGCCGGCCACGACCAAGCCCGGCCCCGCCGCCACCGAGGACAAGTATGTCGGCTACTACTATCCGAAGCCGAACTCGACCGAGGTCTACGAATCGACGATGCAGACCATCGCCGGTGTCGACCGGGCCCAGCGCGTGCAGTTCGTCACGGTGGTGTCGCAGGGCACCATCCAGTCGTCCTACCGCGTGCCCTACGCCGTGTTCGTCAAGGGCGAGAAGGCGGACAAGCTGATCATCGTCGGCCTGGCGCCGCAGGAGTTCGGCACGATCTACCGCATGCGCGCCCTGCTCGCGAACATGACGACCATGTCCCGCATGTCGCCCTTCTTTCAGGAGCGCACGGTGGCCGAGGACGCGACCTTCTTCGACCTCCTGAAGCTGCTCGGCTTCACCACGGTGACGATCACCGACGGGGAAAAGCTGACGCATCAGGTGACGATCAAGTAGGCGCATACGCGCCTACTTGATCGTCACGGCGGGCGGCAGCGCCTTCATAGGCGCGAGAGCCCGCGCGGCGCAGAATGGACAAGAATTCGAAAGCGGGCATCACGGCCCGCCTTCTCGTTTCAGCATCGTGATTCTTTCTGCACGGCGCGGGGCCTATGCGATCGCCCGATCTATTTCGGCGTGATACCAGCCCAGCGCCTTCTCGAACTTCCCGAACGTCTGCTGCTTGTTCGCCCCCGCATGGCAGTTGCGCTGGATGGTCTCGCCGATGCCGAGGTCCTCGACCAGCGCCGATGCGAACAGGTTGCGGTTGGCTTCCCAGTAGCTGTCGGGCTTCTTGGCCTTCTCGTCCGGATGGACCAGCACCGAGAAGTGCAGCACCGATTGCTCCGGTGCGATCGGGAAGCTGGTGAAGATGCCGCAATGGTCCTGGGTGTAGGTCAGCACGGTGTTGGGAAACATCGCATAGAGGACGATGGCATGGTCGGTGATGCGCCAGCTCTCCTTGGGCTGACTCTCGAGCTCGGTCAGCGAGCGCTTGGCCGCAGCGATGCGGATGTGCCGGCCCATCTGCTCGTAGGTCGCGATGTTGTCGAGGAACAGCGGGAACACCGTCTCGGGGTGCAGATAGCGAAAATGGTAGAGCTCGAGGAAGGTGTCGATCACCAGCTTCCAGTTCATGTTCTTGGCGATCGGCTCGAAGCTGTGCCGCATCCAGCCGTCCATCGTCCAGCCCTCGAGGTCGGGCTGCAGCCGGCCGAGATAGGCATCGATGTCGAGGCTCGTATCCTCATGGTCGTCGAGCGCGCTCGGCACCACCCAGATCAGCCCGTACTTCTCGGCGAGCTTCAATCGGCGGAGACCATATTTGCTGTTGTCGACGTCGCCGAACGCCATGCCGTCGGTGATGCCCAGCAGCCGGCCGCCGAGATCGTAGGCCCAGCCGTGATAGGGGCAGACGAAGGCGCGCTTGTTGGACCCGCACGCCGCCTGCTCGACGCAGGCGCTGCGATGGCGGCAAACGTTGAGGAAGGCGCGCAACACGCCGTCGGTGCCGCGCACGATCAGGATGGGCTGGCCGGTGGCGTCATGAGTGACGAAATCCCCCGGCCTGCGCACCTGCTCCGAATGGCCGACCACGATCGGGTGCTTGCGGAACAGCACGTCGACCTCGCGCCGGTACTGCACGGGATCGAAGTAGCCCTCGACCGGCGTATGGCTGAGGCCAGGCCCGTCGTCCCGCGTGTTGGTACGCACCATACGCAACATACGCTCGAGATACGCGACCTGGTCTGCATGCCGCATGGCCGGCCTCCTTTGCGCCTCGGCTAGATGGCGTTCATCCCTCCGTCGATCACCAGCTCGGTGCCGGTGACGAAGCGCGATTCGTCGGAAATCAGGTAGAGGATGCCATAGGCGATGTCCTCGGGCGCGCCGAATTCGCCGATCGGGATCGACTTCAGCGCCCGGTCGCGCGCCTTGTCGTTGGGCAGCACGCTCTGGCCCATCGGCGTCATGATGATGCCGGGATGCACCGAATTGCAGCGGATCTTGTAGCCCCTGCGCGCGCAATCCATCGCCACCGTCTTGGTGAACTGCCGCACCGCGCCCTTGCTCGCGCCGTAGGCGGACAAGGCCGGCGTGCCGAGAAAGGCGGCCAGCGAGGAGGTGTTGACGATCGAGCCTCCGCCCGACTGCTTCATCGCCGGCACCCCGTGCTTGCAGCCGAGGAATACGCCCTGGACGTTGATCGACAGCATGCGCTGCCACTGCTCGACCGTTTCGGTCTCGAAGGTCGACGGGAAAGGCCCCGAGATGCCGGCGTTGTTGACCAGCCCGTTGAGCTTGCCCTCGCGCGCCATCAACTCGTCGATGATGCGCTTCCAGTCGGCTTCCTTCGCCGTGTCATGCTCCTCGAAGCGGGCATCACCGCCGATCTGCTGCACGGTCTCGAGTCCGCCCGGCTTGTTGATGTCGGTGACCACCACCGTGGCGCCCTCGGCCGCCAGCAGTTTCGCGGTGGCCCGGCCGATGCCCGACCCCGCCCCCGTCACCAGCACGACCTTGCCCGCAACCCGGCTCATGGCGTCCTTCCCTGAACTTTCTTGAGCCAACGCTAGAAGGGGCGCAGCTTGGGCTCAAGCACGGAGGACCCTATGGCCCGCACCTTGGAATTCTACTTCGACTACGGCAGCCCCTATTCCTACCTGGCTGACACCCAGGTCGAGGGCATCGCCAAACGTTCTGGCGCAGTCTTGCAGCGCAAGCCGATGCTGCTGGGCGGCGTGTTCAAGGCGACCGGCAACCATTCGCCGGCCGAGCTGCCGGCCAAGTCCAAGTGGAGCGCCTTCGACATGCCGATGTGGGCCCGCCACTACGGCGTGCCGTTCAATCGCAACCCGCACTTTCCGGTGAACACGCTCGCCCTGATGCGCGGCGCGGCGGCGGCGCAGATCGACGGCGTGTTCGAGAAGTACCATCCGGCGATGTTCAGGGCGATGTGGGTCGACGGCCGCAACCTCAACGACATGAACGAGGTTGCCGTCGTCCTGACAGAGGCCGGCCTCGATGCCCAAAAATTCGGCCAGCGAATCCAGGACCAGGACGCGAAGGACCGGCTGAAGGCGACCAGTGACGAGGCCGTGGCCCGCGGCGTGTTCGGCGCCCCAACAATGTTCGTGGACGGCATGATGTTCTTCGGAAACGATCGCCTGCCGTTCGTCGAACAGGCCCTGAAGGGAGAGCTGAAATGATCCGTCTCGGTTTGCCCGCGGCCGCTGGCCTGCTGCTCGCCGCTCCGTCCTTCGCGCAGACCGTCGGCCCGTGTCCCGGCAATGTCGGCTCGGCCGCGGTGTCCAAGCCGAGCTGGGTCCTGTTCGATCTCGGCAGCGCCGTTGTGAAGCCCGAGTACAGGTCGACCATCGCCGAGGCGGCCAAGACCGCGAAGGATCGACAGGCCACCAAGGTCTGCATCGTCGGCCAGACCGACAAGCTGGGCGACAAGACCTACAACGCAAAGCTGGCGCAGCAGCGCTCGCAGGCGGTCGCCAACGAGCTGATCAAGGCGGGCTATCCCGCGAAGAACGTGATCATTGCCTCCAATCCCGAGGCGTTCGGCAACCTGAGCTTCGGCAGCAGCGACGCATCCGAGAAGGACCGCCGCGTGACGATCATCCCGCGTTAGGCCGTGGTGATGACCACCTTGCCGACGACCTGACGGTCGATCAGCGCGCGAAAGGCGTCGGCCGCGCGCTCCATCGGGAAGCGGTGCGAGATGTGCGGCCGCATGACGCCCTGCGCGGCGAGCTTGGGCAAAACCTCGACATAGTCGCGGCCGAGCTCGGGGGCGATCCGGGCGATGGTCTCGCCGGCGCGCACGCCCAGGATGGTCAAGCCCTTGATCAACACGTGGTTCGACATGATCTTGCTCGGCCCGCCCGAGGTGAAGCCGACGATCAGCAGCCGCGCGCCGTAGGCGGCTGCGCGCATCGACTTCTCCAAGATCTCGCCGCCGACCGGGTCGTAGATCACGTCGGCACCCTTGCCGCCTGTCAGATCCTTCACCGCGGCGACGAAATCGGCGGTGCGGTAGTTCACGACCTCATCGGCGCCGCCGTGCTGCTTCACGACGGCGAGCCGCGCATCATCGCCGCCCGTGGCGATCACCCTCGCGCCGAGATGCTTGGCGAGCTGCACCGCCGCCAGCCCGACGCCCCCCGACGCGCCATGCACCAGCACGATGTCGCCCTCCTTGGTGCCGGCGCGATGGACCAGCGAGTGGTAGGCGGTGTGGGCGGCGACGCGGTAGCCCGCCCCCTCGACCTCTGACCAACCCCTCGGCAGCCGCATCATGCCGTCCGGCTTGGTGACCCTGGCGTACTCGGCGAACGCGCCCGGCCGAACGCCGAAGATCACCTTGTCGCCCGGTTTCCAGCCGCGCACGTCGCTGCCGACGGCGTGGATTGTCCCCGCGCCTTCCATGCCGGGAATGAACGGCACCTCCTGCTTGTGCTGGTAGGTGCCGGCAACCGAGAGGATGTCCGGAAAATTGACGCCCGCCGCGCCGACCCGGACGACAACGTCCCGCGGTCCCGGCTTGGGCGTCGGGACCTCCTTTACCTGGAGGACGGAGGGATCGCCGAGGCGATCGGCAACGACGGCGCGCATGGCGCCAGTGTAGGCGAGATTCTAGTCGAGCTCGAAGGCGTTCTTGTAGTCGAGCTTGAGGGCCGGATCCTGGTCTTCCTTCTTGAGGAAGCAGTTGCCGACCACCAGCACCTCGATCTCGCTGCCCATGAAGCAGCGGAAGGCGTCCTCGGGCGTGCAGACGATCGGCTCACCGCGCACGTTGAACGAGGTGTTGACGACCACCGAGCTGCCGGTCTGCTCCTTGAACGCCGAGATCAGGTCGTGGAACGGCTTGTTGGTCTCTTGGTGCACCGTCTGGATGCGACCCGAATAGTCGATGTGCGTCACTGCGGGGATGTCGGACCGCGGCACGTTCAGCTTCTCGATGCCGAACAGCTTCTCTTCCTCGGCGGTCATCGGCCGGCGGCGGCTCTCGACCACCGGCGCCACCATCAGCATGTACGGGCTGTCCGTATGGATGTCGAAATACTTGTCCACGTCCTCGCGCAGCACCGCCGGCGCGAACGGCCGGAACGATTCGCGGTACTTGACCTTAAGGTTCAAGGTCTTCTGCATCGACGGCGAACGTGCGTCACCCAGGATCGAGCGGGCGCCCAGCGAGCGCGGCCCGAACTCCATGCGACCCTGCATCCAGCCGACCGCCTTCTCCTGCGCGAGCGCCTCGGCCGTGTGGAAGATCATCTTCTCGTAGGGCAGGCGGGTGAACTTGGCGCCGGCCTTGGTCAGGCGCTCGGCGATCTCGTCGTCCTCGAATTTCGGCCCGAGATAGGAACCCGCCATGCCGTCCATGTGGCCGTTGAGCTTGCGCGCCTGGCCGAGATAGCCGTGATAGGCCGCGAAGGCCGCACCGACCGCACCGCCGGCGTCGCCGGCCGCGGGCTGCACCCAGATGCCGTCGAAGATGTTCTCGCGCAGGAGCTTGCCGTTGGCGACGCAGTTCAGGGCCACGCCGCCGGCGAGGCAGATGTTCTTCGCCCCGGTCTCCTTCTTCACCGAGCGGGCGAGCCGCAGCACGATCTCTTCGGTCACCGCCTGGATCGAGGCCGCGAGATCCATGTGCTTCTGCGTCAGCAGTTCCTTGTCGGGCTTGCGCGCCGGTCCGCCGAACAGCTCGGCGAACTTGTCGTTGGTCATGCGCAGGCCGGTGCAATAGTCGAAGTAGCTCTGGTCGAGCCGGAAGGTGCCGTCTTCCTTGAGGTCGATGACGTTGTTCAGGATCGTGTCCTTGAACTTCGGCTCGCCGTACGGCGCCAAGCCCATCACCTTGTATTCACCGGAGTTCACCTTGAAACCGGTGTAGTAGGTGAAGGCCGAATAGAGGAGACCCAGCGAATGCGGGAAGTGGATCTCCTTCAGCATCTCGAGCTTGTTGCCCTGGCCCCAGCCGAGCGAGGTGGTCGCCCATTCGCCGACGCCGTCCATGCAGAGGATCGCCGCCTCTTCGTAGGGCGACGGGAAGAAGGCCGAGGCCGCATGACTCTGGTGATGCTCGCCGAACAACAGACGCTTCTGCCAGTCGAAATCCGGCTGCCACTTCCTCATCTCGTCGCGCAGCAGGGTCTTCTGGAACAGCTTCTCCTTCAGCCACAGCGGCATGGCCATGCGGAAGGAATTGAAGCCGCGCGGCGCGAAGGCGAGATAAGTCTCGAGCAGCCGCTCGAACTTCAGGAACGGCTTGTCGTAGAAGGCCACATAGTCGACGTCGGCCAGCTTGATGCCAGCCTCGCCGAGGCAGTAGTCGACCGCCTTCTCGGGAAAAGCGGAGTCGTGCTTCTTGCGGGTGAAGCGCTCTTCCTGCGCGGCAGCGACGAGCTTGCCGTCCTCGACCAGCGCGGCGGCGCTGTCGTGATAGAAGGCGGAGATCCCCAGGACCCGCATGTGTGACGCTCCCCGCGGTTCGCTTAGAACAGCGTGTAGATGAACGGCGCGATCGCCGAGCCCTTGGTCAGCACGATCAGGCCGCCGAAGATCACCATCATGATCATGATCGGCAGCAGCCAGAACTTCTTCCGTTGCCGCATGAAGTCCCAGAGTTCGACGATGATCCCGCCCATTGTCCCTGCTCCCGCGATCAGAATTGATTCTTCATGGATTGCGGCGGCGGCCCCGGAGGCTGCCGCTCGATCCAGTAGCTCTTTGCGCCGCGGTCGAGCCGCAGGCGCAGGAAGTCCTTGCCGCAGGCCCGCGCCAGCAGGCCGATCGGCGTGATGGTGACGAAGAACAGCAAACCCAGCACGACCGGTGTCACCACCTTGTGCAGCAACAGGCCGAACTTCATCCAGAGGACGTTCAGCGGCGCCAACACCTTGGGATAGGTGTAGGAAATCACCAGGAACACCGCCGCGACCGGCAGGGCCCAGTGCCACGCCGTATGACCGCGCCACCAGGAGAGCGCGCTCATCAGGGTGAAGAAACCCGCGAAAACGAGGCCGAAACTGCGGTCGGAACCCGCTTTTACGTGGTCTGTGCGGGAAAAGTCTTCGTGAAGCTGGGTGGTCGCCATGTACGGTGCGGCCGGGTTCCTTTTCGGGCCCTTAAGTCCCTGATCGCAAACGTGAAGTCAATTGGCGACCAGGGACCTTTTGTGAGCCTTTTGCCTACTAGGCCTTGCCGCTGACCGCTTGGGTCAGCAGGGCGCTGAGGGTGAGGCGCCAGACGGCGATCGCACGCTCCAGGCTCAGGCCATCCCGGCGACGCAGCACGATCCAGGCGTCGAGCGACAGTGCCGCACCGATCGCATCGGCCAGTTCCTCGCGGGCCTGTTCGCTCAGGGTCGCGAACTCGGGCGCGAACACCTCGAAAGTGGCCGTGCGCAGCTCGTTGCGCGCCTGCCGGCTGCGCTCGACCAGGGCTGGATGATCGACGAACTGGCCGGCTGCGACGCGCAGCGGGACAACCTTGTCGAACAGCTCGGCGAACGCCTTCACGACGTCCTCTATGCGGGCGTCCAGCGGACGGCTCGCCTCCGGCAGCGCCGGCTGGGCCAGATCCGCGCGGATGCTGTCCATTACGGTTACGAAAAGTGACTCGACATCATGGAAGTGCTGGAAGACCGACCGCACCGATACGTCGGCGCGCTTGGCCACGCCGACCACCGTGGGAGCCACGCTGGTCTCGGCGATCATGGCCTTGGCGGCCGCGATGATCTTGCGACGGGTTTCCGCCGCGCGCCGATTGCGCCCGTCAGTCCGCACCATGGTATTTCCTGCCTCTGCCGCCACGGCGTCGCCGCGCGGCACAACAACCGCTACATCCGTCATCTCGACTTCCTGATCGGAGTGAAGGCAACCGGTAGTCAAAGACCACGTCCGTCGCCTATTGGAAGGCGGTCAGATAAGCGCCGACTGCGGCAGGAACAAGGTAAAGACCGTCGCACCATGCTGAATGCCCTGAATACGAGCCATGCACTTCCTCCCGAGGCAGTCCTCTGGGACTTTGGTGGGGTGATCCTGACCAGCCCGTTCGAGGCGTTCCGAACGTACGAGCGGGAGGCCGGTCTTCCCGAAGATTTCATACGCATGTTGAATGCGCGCAATCCCGACGCGAATGCTTGGGCAAAAATGGAACGAAGCGAAGTTGGCCTCGCGGAGTTCGTCGCGCTGTTCGAGGCCGAGGCTGCGGCGCACGGTCACAAGCTCGACGGCTGGCGCGTCCTGAAGGCGATCAGCGGCGACATTCGGCCGCAGATGGTCGAGGCGCTGCGCCGCTGCAAGGCGTCGTTCAAGGTGGCCTGCATCACCAACAACATGAAGCACGGCGAAGGTCCCGGCATGGCGCGCAGCCCCGAGAAGGCTGCAGCCGTCGCCGAGGTGATGACGCTGTTCGAGCACGTGGTGGAATCGAGCAAGCTCGGCTTCCGAAAGCCCGATCCGCGAATCTACCGCCATGCCTGCGAGCTGATCGGCGTGCCGCCCGAGCGGTGCGTCTATCTCGACGATCTCGGAATCAACCTGAAGCCGGCCAGGGCGCTGGGCATGCGCACCATCAAGGTGGGGGATCCCGATGTTGCCATTGCCGAGTTGGAGGCGATCGTCGGCATTCCGTTGAGGGGCTGACGTGCCGCGGGAAGGAACGCCATGAGCTGGGAGAAGGAAGTCGAGGAGCTGCGCCGGCGCGAGGCGATGGCCCGCCGCATGGGCGGCCCGGACAAGATCAAGCGCCAGCATGACGGCGGCAAGCTCACCGTGCGCGAGCGCATCGAGCGGTTGCTCGACAAGGACTCCTTCCACGAGGTCGGCGCGATCGCCGGCAAGGCCGAGTACGACGCCGACGGCAACCTGGTCGACTTCATGGCCTCCAACTTCGTGATGGGCCGCGGCCGCATCGATAACCGGCCGGTGGTGGTCGGCGCCGACGACTTCACGGTGCGCGGCGGCGCGGCCGACGCCTCGATCCACGAGAAGCAGGTCGTGTCGGAGCAGATGGCGGGCGAGCTCGGCATCCCGGTGGTGCGGCTGGTCGACGGCACCGGCGGCGGCGGCTCGGTAAAGAGCTACGAGATGACCGGCTACACCTACGTGCCGCGCAATCCCGGCTGGGAGCATGTGGTCGACAACCTCGCCAAGGTGCCGGTGGTGGCGCTCGGCTTGGGCTCGGTGGCCGGCCTCGGCGCGGCGCGGCTGGTGACGTCGCACTATTCGCTGATGGTCACCGGCATCTCGCAGATGTTCGTCGCTGGCCCACCGGTGGTGGCGCGGCTGGGCGAGACGGTCACCAAGGAAGAGCTGGGCGGCACGGAGATCCACGCCCGCAACGGCGCGGTCGACGACGAGGTCGAGAGCGAGGACGAGGCGTTCGCGCGCACGCGGCGCTTCCTCAGCTACTTGCCCTCCTCGATCGATGGCCTGAGCGACCGGCAGCCGAGCAACGACGATCCCAATCGCCGTGAGGCATTTCTGATCGACGCGATCCCGCGCGACCGCCGCAAGGTCTATCGCATTCGCCCGATCGTCGAGGCCTGCGTCGATCGCAGCAGCTTCTTCGAGATCGGCAAGATGTGGGGGCGCTCGGTCGTCACCGGCCTGGCGCGGCTCGACGGCTGGCCGGTCGCGGTGCTGGCGAGCGATCCGTTCTTCTATGGCGGCGGCTGGACGGCCGACGCCAGCCACAAGGTCACGCGCTTCGTCGATTTCTGCGAGACCTTCCATCTGCCGGTCGTTCACTTCGTCGACATTCCCGGCTTTGTGATCGGCGTGGCGGGCGAGAAAGCCGCCACCATCCGGCACGGCGCGCGGGCGCTCGCCGCGGTCTACCAGAGCAGGGCGCCATGGTGCTCGATCCTGCTGCGCAAGTCGTTCGGCGTGGCGGGCGCCGCCCACCAGAACTGGCAGAAGTACAATTTCCGCTATGCCTGGCCGTCGGGCGACTGGGGCTCGCTGCCGCTCGAGGGCGGCATCGAGGCCGCCTACAAGGCCGAGCTCGCCGCCGCGGCCGATCCCGCCGCGCATCTCGCGGCGATCGAGGCGCGACTCAACAAGGTGCGCTCGCCGTTCCGCACCGCCGAGCGCTTCGGCGTCGAGGAGATCATCGACCCGCGCGATACACGCCGGCTCCTGTGCGAGTTCGCGAACCTCGCCGCGCCGATGCGCAAGCCCGGCCCGCGCAGCTTCGGGTACAGGCCGTGAAACGGCCGGCGCTCTTCCTCCTGCCTTCCCCCGTCTGCGGGGGAAGGTGGCCCGAAGGGCCGGAAGGGGGTCATGCGGCTCCCGTTCAAGGCCAAGACCCCCATCCGGCGCTACGCGCCACCTTTCGCCGCAGACGGGGGAAGGCGTGAGCAGAAAGGCGGCGCGTCCGATCACCGCGCAGTACCTGCAGAACGCCGCCACGTACTATCTCGAGCGCTATCCCAGCACGGCCGAAGGCCTGCGCCGCGTGCTGAACCGACGGGTGCGCAAGGCGGAGATGGCGGAGGCGCCGATCATCGACAACGTGCAGCAGGCGATCAAGGCGATCGTGGCTAGGTTCATCGCCGCCGGCATGATCGACGACCAGGCCTTCGCCCAGACCAAGGCCCGCGCCCTGCATCGCCGCGGCAGCTCGAGCCGGCTGACGCGGCAGCGGCTGAAGCTCGCCGGCGTCGACGACGACACGCTCGACAAGGCCATGGCCGGCCTCGACCAGGAGCTCGACACCGATCCGCGCCAGCGCGAATGGCAGGCCGCGGTGGCGCTGGCCCGCCGCCGCCGGCTCGGCCCGTTCCGCGACAAGGAGCGGAAGGAGCATCGCAATCGCGACCTCGCCGCCATGGCGCGCGGCGGCTTCGACTACGCTCTTGCCAAAAGGGTGATCGACGCCGCCGACCCCGATTCTCTGGACGAGATGCGCTGACGCGGGCCATCCTCCGCGCATGACCGTCACGATCTGGCACAATCCGCGCTGCAGCAAGTCGCGGCAGACCCTCGAGCTCCTGAACAAGAAGGGAGTCGAGCCCACCATCCGGGAATATCTCAAGCAGCCGCCCAGTAGGTCAGAGGTGGAGACCTTGATCGACATGGTGGGACGCGACCCGGGCGAGCTGCTGCGCGACGGCGAGGCCGAGTTCAAGGCGCTCGGCAGGAACAAGGCCGAGATGAGCAAGGCGGACATCGCCAAGGCGATCGCGGCCCATCCGATCCTGCTGCAACGGCCGATCGTGGTGGCCGGCCGGAAGGCGGCGATCGGGCGGCCACCGGAAGCGGTCCTGCCGCTCCTGAAGTAGGCGACCGAGGCGAGACGTGGTCGGACGCCTGCGACTCTGGTCGGCCTACGTCCTTCTCGCCTACGTCACCACGCATCTGCTCAATCACTCGCTCGGCCTGATCTCGCTGCGCATCCTCGAGGCGGGCCGCGTATGGTTCGTCTACGTCTGGGCGAGCTTCCCGGGGCAGGTCGTGCTCTACGGCGCGGTCGCGCTGCACTTTTCGCTGGCGCTCTACGCCATCCTGCGGCGCCGCACGCTGCATCTGTCGCCCTGGGAGTGGACGCAGCTCATCCTCGGCATGTCGATCGTTCCGCTCGCTTCCCTGCATGTCACCGGCACGCGGCTGGCCAAGGATCTGTACGACGTGCATGTCGGCTATCCCTGGGTGCTGGCCTCGCTGGTGGCCGGCAGCTGGATCGGGATCGTCCGCCAGTTCGGCTTGATCTTCGTGGTGTGGATCCATGCCTGCATCGGCCTCCACTTCGCCTGGCGCCTGCGCCCCTGGTATCGCACCTGGTTGCCGGCCCTCTACGCCGTGGCGCTGCTGCTGCCGGCCGCCGCCTTCGGCGGGGCGGCGATCGCGCTGCGCGACTTCGCCGAGCTCGCCCAGCAGCAAGGCTTCCTGCGCGACCTGTTCGAGCAGCTCAACGCGCCCAACGGCCACGATGCGTCGATGCTCTACATGATGGCCGACAGCCTGCTCGCGGCCTCGCTGCTGCTGCTGGCAGGTGCCTTCGCGGCGCGGCCCGTCCGCGACCTGTGGGAGCGCCGGGCCGGCGTGGTGCATCTGGTCTACAGCGACCACCAGCGCGTCGATCAGCCGGCCGGCCTCAGCATCCTGGAGATGAGCCGCATCGCCGGCATTCCGCACGCATCCGTCTGCGGCGGGCGCGGCCGCTGCTCGACCTGCCGTGTGCGAATCGGGGGCCCTGACCGTGCCAAGCTGCCGCCGCCCTCGGAGGGCGAGCAGAAGGTGCTGAAGCGGGTCGGCGCGCCGGAGAACGTGCGGCTTGCCTGCCAGCTCCGTCCGCCGCCCGGCCGCTATCGCGTCACGCCGCTCCTGCCGCCGACATCGGGGCCGGTCGAGGCCTATCGCCGCCAGCCGCAGGCCCATGGCGGCGAGCGGTACGTCGCGATCCTGTTCGCTGATATCAGGGGCTTCACCTCGATCTCCGAAGGCCGCCTGCCCTACGACGTGGTGTTCCTGCTCAATCGCTATTTCCGCGCGACCGGCCAGGCGGTGCAGGCCGCCGGCGGCCGGCTCGACAAGTTCATCGGCGACGGGGTGATGGCGATCTTCGGCCTCGATCGCGAGCCGGAGGTCGCCTGCCGGCAGGCGCTCGACGCCGCGCGACGCATGGGCGTCGCGCTCGACGATCTCAACGAAGCCCTGTCGGGCGATCTCGACCAGCCCTTGCGCATCGGCATCGGCCTGCATGCCGGACCGGCGATCGTCGGCGAGATGGGCTACGACCGCGCCGCCACCCTGACCGCGATCGGCGACACGGTGAACACCGCGAGCCGCCTCGAGACGCTGACCAAGGACTTCAAGGTCCAGCTCGTGGTCTCACAGGAGCTGCTCGACCGTGCCGGGATCGATCTCGCCGCCGCACCCCAGCACGAGGTCGACATCCGCGGCCGGCAGGGCAAGCTGGCGGTGCGGGCGATTCTGCACGCCCGCGACCTCACGAGCTTGTCATCCTGATTTCATTGCACGGCCCGGTATGGCTGGAAGAATTCGAACCAAAGGAGCCTCGATGCGCGCCCCACTCCCTCTCGTCGCTCTGGCGGCACTCGCCCTCTCCGGGCCAGCCCTCGCCATGGGCAGCAGCAGCGACCAGCCCGAGGCGACCAAGGCCGGCCCGCCGACCGACTATTCGCGCGCCAAGGCGATGATCGAGGCGAAGAACTTCAAGGAGGCGATCCCGCTGCTGCAGCAGGCGGTCGCCAAGGACCCGAAGAACGCCGACGCCTACAATCTGCTGGGCTATGCCACCCGCAAGTCGGGCGATCCGAACGGCTCGCTCCAGTACTACACCACGGCCCTCCAGATCGATCCCAAGCATCTCGGCGCCAACGAATATCTCGGGGAAGCCTACCTAATGCTCGGCAAGCTCCCGCAGGCCGAGCAGCAGCTTGCCCGGCTCGACCAGCTCTGCATGTTCGGCTGCGTCGAGTACCGCACGCTCAAGACGGCAATCGCCAACTACAAGGCCGGCAAGAAGCCGACGAACTAACGGCGTTCGCGCCAGGGAGGTTGTCGATGCGCTTCCCCCTTTCGGTACCGGTGCTGTTCTCGATCCTTGGCCTGTCGATGGCCGCATTCGCCGCCGGTGGCGGCGGAGGCGGCGAAAGCCTGAGCACGCCGGCCAAGCCGGTCGATCCAAATTTCGCGCAGGCGAAAGCGGCGATCGAGGCCCGGAACTACGCGGGCGCCTTGCCGCTCCTGCAGCAGGTCGTCGCGAAGGATTCGCAGAACGCCGACGCCTACAATCTGATGGGCTATGCCACGCGCAAGTCGGGAGATGCCAACGGCTCGCTGCGGTACTACACCACCGCCCTGCAGATCGACCCCAAGCATCTCGGTGCGCACGAGTATATCGGTGAGGCCTATCTGATGCTCGACCGGCCGCAGGAGGCCGAGCAGCACCTCGCCCGGCTGGACTCGCTCTGCCTGTTCGGCTGCAGCGAATACCGGATGCTGAAAACCGCCATCGCCAACTACAAGGCCGGCCGGAAGCCGACGAACTAGGGTCTGTTGAGAATCAGGATTCCATCGGAAGCTTGATTGTGATTCAAGCTAGCGATGGTTCGTTTGGTGCTGACAGACGCCCAGTGGGCGAAGATGGAACCGCATTGTCTGGGT